>LSQX01051953.1_pt1 | contig 10863 bp, 7 predicted proteins | sample 654561 | NCBI WGS metagenome assembly LSQX01 (sample SAMN04489861, study PRJNA283612) | anaerobic digester metagenome | isolation source: 4 biogas reactors fed with cattle manure at either 37C or 55C with and... | place: Denmark: Kongens Lyngby | collected 2014 | reverse complement strand
AGACCGAGAAACAATGGATGCGGTCGATTAGGACGGGATTTTAATTCGGGATGGAATTGACAGCCTACAAACCAGGGATGACCTGATAACTCTATCATTTCTACCAGCCGGCCGTCAGGCGATAACCCGCTAATTACCAATCCATTTTCTTGCAGGATAGTGCGATAATCATTGTTTACCTCATAACGGTGCCGATGGCGTTCCTCAATATCTTCCCGGCCATAAAGGCGGTGAGCCTCGGTACCAGGTACCAGATGACAGGGATAGACCCCCAGTCGCATAGTCCCGCCTTTTTTATCAACATTTTTCTGGTCAGGCATCAAGTATACCAGCTGATTACTGGTATCAGTGGAAAACTCGGAACTATGAGCATCTTTTAATTGACATACCTGGCGGGCAAACTCTATAATGGCGCACTGCATACCCAAACAAATACCTAGAAAAGGTATCTTATTCTCCCGGGCATAACGGGCGGTAGCTATTTTCCCTTCTATGCCGCGTTCCCCAAACCCGCCCGGAACCAAGATACCATCGATTCCGGCCAGCAAGGCGTCAGGCCCTTCCTTTTCCACCAGTTCAGCATTTATCCAGCGAATACAAATGTCGCTGTTATACTGAAATCCCGCATGCTTTAGAGCTTCGACAATACTGAGATAAGCATCGGGTAGTTCTACATATTTGCCGACCAGGCCAATGGTTACCTGGCGATTTAAATTTCTTACCTTGCGGACGATTTCCTGCCATTCAGCCAAATCAGCCTTTTGACAGGTCAAAGACAGCCTTTTGATTACCTCTCGATCCATACCTTCCTCGGCGAGCATTATGGGCACTTCATAAATGGACGTAGCATCCTTCAGCTGTATAACCGCTTCCCGATCCACATCACAAAATAGTGCCAGTTTGGCTTTTAAGTCTTCGGAAAGATCTTGCTCAGTACGACAGACCAGAATATCGGGCTGGATTCCTATGCTGCGCAGCTCTTTAACACTGTGCTGAGTGGGTTTGGTTTTCAACTCACTGGCGGCGCGTATGTAGGGAATCAGGGTTACATGAATATATAAAACCCGTTCCTTGCCCAGATCAAACTTCAACTGCCGGATGGCTTCTAAAAACGGCAGCGATTCAATGTCACCTACCGTTCCGCCAATTTCGCTTATGATAACATCCGGGTGCATTTCCTTCTCCATGAAGGTGACCCGGTCTTTAATTTCGTTAGTAATATGAGGTATTACCTGGACTGTCTGTCCTAAATAATCTCCCCGCCGTTCCTTGTCCAACACCGTCTGGTATATTCGTCCGGTGGTGTAGTTAGCATACCGAGACAAGTTAACATCTACAAACCGTTCATAATGACCCACATCTAGGTCGGTTTCTGCTCCGTCTTCCGTCACAAAAACCTCGCCGTGCTGGTAGGGGCTCATAGTGCCAGGATCCACATTTATGTACGGATCAAACTTCTGCAGTAATACTTTTAGCCCGCGGCTTTTTAATATCCTTCCCAAGGAAGCTGCAGTGATGCCTTTCCCAAGAGAAGAAACCACTCCGCCCGTAATGAATATATATTTGGTCAACTCTAGCCCCTCTCTTTCCCTTGCCTAGCCCAATGAATATCTATACCAAAACCAAATCTTTTGCAATTGTACCTTCTTCTTAAGGCTAAGGTCAACCAGTGAAAAGCTCCAAAACAATTATCTGCCGTTTTTCAGGCAGTTCCTGAGAAGTTACAGTTAAAACCGGACGTTTTACGACCTGATCATAGCGGGATAAAAAATCCTCTACCGGCGCTAATGGCACAGTGCCCTGGGGAGTTTTATAATGCATGGGAATTACTATACGCGGCTGCAGTTGGTCAACCAGGGTGGCTGCTTCGGCAGCACCCACCGTATAGCGACCTCCTACCGGCACCATCAAAATATCCACATTGCCAATCTGCTCTAACAGGCTTTCTTCCAACAAAGTCCCTTGGTCACCCAGATGAAGAAGATCCAGGTTCTCAGCGGATATTTTATATATATAATTGTGGCCTCGTTCCTGCCCTTGCTTTTTGTCATGATAGGAGCGAAAGCCTTGGATGGTAAAACCGTGTGTATTTATCGGGTCCAGCTGTTCTTTTACAATGCGGGGATCCCCGAGCAGGTGCTCTACCGCATTGTGGTCGTAATGATCATGACTAACCGTTGCAACATCCACGGCTTTATGCCAGGGTTGGTAACCACAGCGCTCATCACAGGGATCGGTGATAAGACGCTGGTCATGGCTATTGATCAAAAATGAAGCATGTCCCAACCAGTTGATTTTCATATTATTACTCCTCAACTAGAATGCGGTTGGTATCATAAAACCAGAAGCCATCCCCCTCATAAACCAGACGGTTATCCAGATTAATTCTGGTATAAACGGAAGTCAGAGCTTGATCGTCCTGGCTCCGTCCCATCCGCTTGCTTATCTCCTTAATTAGTTCCAGATAATAAACTGGTTCTTTCTTTTCCAGTAAAATCTCTACTGCCCAATCCGCTTCGCTACGTTTTTTCTGCTGCATTAGTAAAACCTCCTCCTACATCTGTTCAGGCGCTGTCACGCCCAGTATTTCCAGAGCATTCTTAATGGTGATACGCGTCGTCTCCATCAGGAGTAAACGGGCATCCTGAAGACTCTGATCTTCATTCAAAACTCGATGGTGGTTGTAGAAGCTGTGGAACAATCCGGCCAGATCCATCACATACCTGGCAATACGATGCGGGGCCAGGGCGCGGGCGGCTACTTTGATTTCCTCAGGGAAGTCCGCCAGCTTACGCAACAACTCAATTTCTTCTTCTTCTATCAGCAGACTGGCATCGATCTGCTCAACCTCGCTCATAAGTACACCGGCAGCTTTAGCCTGACGGAAAATGCTGCATATACGAGCATGAGCGTACTGCACATAATAAACCGGATTTTCCTGATTCTGCTGTTTAGCCAGTTCCATATCAAAGTCTAAGTGACTATCCGGACTGCGCATAACGAAAAAGAAGCGCGCCGCATCTTTACCTACTTCTTCAATCAGTTCATCCAAGGATATAGTGGTTCCAGTACGCTTAGACATCCTGACCAGGTTGCCTTTGCGATAAAGCCTCACCAACTGCATAAGTACAACATCCAGTCGATCAGGTTCTATTCCCAAAGCCTGCATAGCGCCCTTCATACGAGCGATGTGGCCATGATGATCGGCCCCCCACACATTTATGACCCAGTCAAAACCACGGGTAAATTTATTGAGATGATAGGCAATATCTGCTGCAAAGTAGGTTGGCAATCCATTAGTGCGTCTGACGACCTCATCTTTCTCATCGCCAAAGCGCGTGGACTTAAACCATAGAGCTCCTTCGCTTTCGTAGACGAAATCCTGTTGTTCCAGTTCAGATAATACTCGGTCAATATCACCGTTTTCGTACAAACTCTTTTCATGAAACCAAACATCATAGTTAATACCGAAACCGGACAAGGTGTTTTCTATATAAGCTACTTTTTCCTGAAGAGCATAGTCAACTATTAAGGAACGACGTTCCTCCACAGAGAGCTCCCCCAGATCGGATCCATATTTAGCTATTAAACTTTTAACAGTGTCGATTACATCCTGTCCGGCATAACCATTCTCCGGAAAAGAGACGCTGTGCCCGGTGAGTTGGAGATAACGAGCTTCCAAAGAATCGGCGTAGATTTCAATTTGGTTGCCGGCGTCATTGACATAATACTCTCTCTCTACCTGGTAACCAGCCCGATCCAGTATATTAGCCAGAGAATCCCCAATAGCGCCTCCGCGGGCATTGCCCATATGTAGATTACCAGTGGGATTGGCACTTACAAATTCCACCTGCACTTTGCCCTGGTGGGTGGGATCACTACCATAACGGTCGCCCATTTGGTGGATTATGCCTGGAATATCATAAAGCCAAGCTTTGCTGAGGAAAAAATTGATGAACCCGGCCCCCGCCACCTCCACTCGCTCAATCTGGGGATCCGCGTTTTGCTCCATAATGTTCACTAAGATAGCCGCAATTTTGCCAGGAGCCATGCGGGCCTGGCGCGCCAGCAGCATAGCCACATTAACAGCGAAATCGCCATGCTCTTTTTCCCGGGGAACCTCGATAGCAAAGTCCGGTATGGTTTCAATAGTAATTTGTTCGGTTTGCACGGCTTGGTTAACGGCCTCTACTATTTTCCCCCGTATGGATTCTTGGATTGACTCGATCGGGTTCATTTCTTACCTCCTGCCCTCAACTGCATATATAATCCCTGTTCAGAAAGTCTATTAATAATAACTACTTTTGAACAGGGAATCATTCGCATTTTCTATAGTTGCTATACTTTTTACTCATTGTCTTGGTTAAACCAGTTAGCAAAATACTCTTGCATGTCATAATGGGCCTCCTGCTGGATTATCTGGAGTAAATTATCCGTGGTAGCTATCTGAAAACGGTAATTCGCCAGATAACTTCGCAATACCTGCTTAACTTTTTCTTCACCTAATTCCTGCTCCAATCCCCACCAAAAAGATTCGCCCCCCGTATAAACGGTAGAATAATAATCATTACGAGAATACATTTCGTTCAATTCGCGGGTCAAGTTGGTAGGGTTACTGGCGGACTTGCCTCCTGACACAGCCGCTCCCTGCTGATTCAGATATTTATATGCCCCCCAGTTAGCCAAGCCTTCATCAAGCCAAGGTTCACGCAACTGATCATTGCCCACTATCCCGTACCACCACTGATGGGCTATTTCATGGGCCAGGATAAATCGAGTATGCTGCTTATCGGTTGCGGGTGACAGCAAATCCTCAGATAGGAATATCAAGCCTGAATATTCCATGCCATGAAAGCCTTTCATCGGTACAAAAACTACTCTAAAATCCGGATAGGGGTAGGACCCCCAGGTGCACGAGAAGAAATCTAAGATGTCAATCGTTTCTTGCAGTAACGGCCCCATATCAGTAACTACTCGAGCAGGAACATAAAGGGAAACAGTTTGTCCCGGGGCTGTTTGGGTAAAGTCTTGATACTGATCATAAACCACCAAGCCAAAATCGCGCACGTTTTCGGCAGCCGCAGTCACAAAATACCTGCCATTACCTTCTGCTATTGTCTCCACAATACTCCCCGTTGATACCATACTATAGGCTTCCGGAATGTTCAAGCGTACCACATAATCAGCGCAATTAAAGCAGAAGGGATCACCAAAAGCTGAATTGTATGAAGTTCGCCATCCCTGGTCATCATATACATTCAGAACCGGATAAAAGCTGCCCAGCATGAATATTCCATCTTTATAGCCATAGCGATATGATAAACGCGGAATTTGAGCTTTCCATTGCATTTCTACAGTTATATCCTGACCTGGTAAAATGTCCTCGGTAGGCATCAGTTGTAAGGACACATCATCCTTTATATAATCGACTGACGTAAAGTTGACTAGGATCTCCTCGAATTCTATACCTGCGGAATCAAATCCTGCATAATAGGCTGAAGTCGGCGCCGGAGTGGTATTGGCTTGGCGAAAGGCATCCGCATAAATAGTAAACCAGAGCTCAGATAGAACCTGGTTACTGGTATTATTGGTGGTAAGTAACGTAGTACCATGTATAGTCCTGGTATCGGTATCCAGATACAAGCTCATCCTATAGAGCGTTTTCCCAGGTGCCGGAAATGGATAGGAGAGCTCAGGGCCATTATAATCTGACGTGGCAGAGACCTCGGTACCGGATTGATTTCCGGTTCCAAAAAAGTAAGCCACACACATAATAACTGCGGCGATTATTATGACCCAAACCTTTTTCTTCATTGTTCCACCACTTTCACTACCAGGGTTTTCGCAGTTCGCCTTTAATTAAATAGAACCAGATCTTCTCGGTAATCCCTCTGCAAATCCTGCTCCAGGAAGTTGAGGAAACGCACCAGCATGGAAGAAGCTTCCCCCCTGGTCAATACTTGATTAGGATTTACTCGATTGTAGGCATCCCCGCTAATCAGGCCAATTTCACGCGCCACATAAACACTATCTATGGCCCAGTTAGGAATAAAGTAATCATCGGCAAAAGATGTATGGTATCCCGGTGTAGGAGCCATATTCTCAAAGCCTAATGCTCTCACCATTATGGTAATAGCCTGAGCTCTGGTTAACGATTCCTCCGGTCCAAATAAATTATCACTCACGCCGCTAATAATGCCCCTTTCTAGGCCATCCTTAATATATTCATAGTCGGGTGATGCAGCAGGAACATCTCGGAAGGGTGATACTTCCACAGTTTTGGCACGACTGCGTGCCGTCTTCCGCGGCTGTTCTACCAGAGAGGGTCGCATGTTAGCACCTTTAACCATAGCCCGGGTAAACTCAACTCTAGTCATGGGAGCCTCGGGAGCAAAGAAGGAGGGCGCACCTTCAAAAACATCCAGCGAGTACAGCTTTTCAATATCATCCTGCGCCCAGTGTCCAGCCACATCTCTAAACTTAGGCACTACCAGCCTTTCGATGCGAGGAGACATTTCCATATCTAATTCTATGCCACTGCGCAGCCGACTTCCGGCAACTTCTCCATTCTTTATACGGGGCAAATTATAATCATAGCGCGAGTACATATCCTGATTGGTTATGCGGCTATGTCCTCCGGAAAAGCTCGCTAAAGTCGCTTGATTGTCCGCATATTTGAGGGTCTTGGCCATACTGTCTGATGCCGTGATGGTTATCGTGCCCTGCCAGGACAATTCCTCCGAGTCTTCCTCGCCTTGGGCGTCCTCCCTGATCAGGGTTCGGTCACATTCAATCACATATTCTAACTGCTGAGTTTCGGTTTTGCCCCAGAAGTTTTCGTAGCCCACCATAGCTCCACTGATATCCATAGTTATTTTGCCTTCATCTTTATTCACCACATAGGTTTTGCGTGCTTTAAGACTGCCGGAATAATAATCAGACGCCGGGCGGTTATCAATAATGTCGGAGCGAGAGAATTGGTAGTCACTCAATTCATATTTGTCTTCTCCAAGCTCGATTTTTTCAGAGAACTTGTCGACTTCCATCTGGGCGGTAGTCTGACCTTTATCACTGTATTTGGCCAGAGTAGTCTTGTAGGTTATGGATCGATTAAGGCTACCGGGAAAATCAGCATCCTCCGAGGTTAGCTTTAATCGGTAGGTAATCGAACGGCTATCAGCTTTTTCCGAGGTTTTGATATTAATATCCTTACCGCTGCCGACAAACTTTACAGGTGTGCCGGAAACAAACACCACTTCTTCATATTCATATTCATTATTGACCCCTCCGCCAAAATCAGGAGGAGCGGCCTCGGCGCCGGGTGCAGCTGCCAATATTATAAAACCTAATAAAGTTACGGTAAGCATAAGTTTTTTCATAGTGTTCTCCTTTGCTACATGCTATTGAACGATAACCACTTGGGCCCGAAAGTCGTCACGTACTATATAGAGGCGGTCAGCCGGCTTAAGTTCCTCAGCGCTAATAATTTGCCCATTACGGATGATCATGGCTTTAGCCAAGTTAATCCGCACATCAGCATTTTTAGGGACCCAGGCTTCTCGGCGGCTACTCCAGTCGCGACTGTCCCCCAGCAGGACTGTCCATCCTACCAAACTGTCATCCTGGATATTAACTGCCCTGCCAGTTGTGATACGCTGCCCGCTGACGGTTTCCCCATCCTTTTGCACTGCCATGGTCGCAATGCGGTCACCATCAGTGTAAATCCAGGCATACCAGTTCTGCAGATCCAGATCACGAGCCCGGTCTTCACTCTCATCTACTGTATAATCTCCCGCGTATAATTCGGCGGCACTAATTAGACTCTGGGTTTCCAAATTATAAAAATCGCTGTCTAAATCATAGAATAGTTCTTTATCCTGGCGGTAGCGCTCCCATTCATGTTGGTTCAGCATGTAGTATCTATCTAACCAGACGCGATCCTCGAATATCTGGTCAAGCGTCCCGCAATATAGGAAGTGCTGGCCTAGAGCCGAGCGATTAATATCCTCATTATAGATGTAGACCAGATTAGCCGTTGAAGATATACCACTGCCGTCGGCTACTATATAAACATCATCGCCTGGACTGATAGCAAAACGATCCTGTAGGCGCCCATTTTTTATCACTGTGGTGCCCTCATTCAGTCTCAGATTACGATGGCTGGCTAATTCGATACTATCGGCAAACCAGTTGACGTTCTCAATTTTATCGCTATAGCCTGATTCATACTGTCCCTTGATAACAGCCCGATCGATGGTCTCTCGCCCCAATAAGTTCTTACTGATCAAATAAAGGGTTTTTCCCCGGTAATAGGGCCAGTTTCGTTCCGGTACTATCTGCCCGCTATAATACATAGGCAGTCCACGAGTATAGTTCCAAGCATAATCAGCACCAGCCGTCTGCCAGCTGCCATTATAGAAACGCTCCAGATCATCTATTATCAGACGATTGGAGTAAGCATCCACCGAAGTCATCTGTCCCCGATAGACATCCTTAACCTGAATAGAGCTTCCCTGTACCTCCAAACGGCCAATCACGGACGAATTAATCTCATCAAAAAACAGCTTGACCCGATCCCCAGTATAAAGTGTATCCGCTGAGACGCTCTTTCCCTGGCTAAGTATAATGGTGCCGGGTAAAAGCTGATAGGCAACTTCGGTTCCATCCCCACCTCGCACCTGCAAGGAGTCGTTGCTGAGGTTGGTTATGACCCCTTTGCGCACCTTCGTGCCCGGATCGATAAAGCCTAACTGGGTGGTTGAATATGCTTCCAGAGACTTTAGTTGGCGGCCCTGAATGGTGCCGTAGACTTCCATACCGCTGCGCAGTTCGTTCCAGTTGACCAAGCGGTTGTCAATCAAAAACTGGGCTTGCGGATGAACGGTCAGAACAAATCTCTCCCCCGTATAGGTTTCAATTTCAGCCGTTCGGCCGGCCTCTTCCGTGGCATTAATCTTTAACAAATAGCCTTCGATAAAACCCTGCACAAATGGCGAAGGTTCGGCTGCTGATACCTGTGGGGAGCAAATCAGAACCGCCAGAATTACCATAAGCATTATTTTTCGCACCATCACCATTAGCCTACCTCCTGCTTCCCATCACTACATATGTTCCCAGATAATTGACAGCAGCTCCCGGAGATCGCGTTCTTACGGGGCGAGCTGGTACATATCTGCCATAAGCTGCATCATATCTATACACTAACACTTCAGACAGGCGGCGCAGCTGGGCTTTGGCAGTGTCATATTTGAGCTCCAGTGTCATCGACCCGGCTAGTACCTCCAAAGGAGTCTGTTCTTGCCCCTGATAAAACACAGCTTCCAACTTATACGGCGATGATAGCGCATTAGCTGCGGAGGCCGGAGGAGTTCCGGTCAAAGGTGCCATTTGCAGGCGTATCCCGGCATCATCGCGGTGGCGGTTGCTGTTTACCAGAGCCGTATTAAACACCCGAGGGTTGAATCCGAGCCTAAAGTCGCGCCCCTGAATATCAATGTCAGCACTACTGCTCTTGGCAACTACACTGGCCGGAATGGCCACTACCACCTGACTGCTGCCGGCCAGGTCACCTTGAGTAAGATCAACTTGTATGGTTACCCGGGAATTATCCCGGCTACCTACATTAAGATAGGCTACCGAGCCCTGGCGCTTTATTTCGGTTTCTTCTCCCAGTTTGCCGTCTTCATCAGGTGGCCCTACTGTAGAACCGGTTTGTACCCAATTGCTCTGCTGGGAGGGTTGGGAAGATCCGAAGTCACCAACCGCTTTAACAATAAACCGGTAGCGAGTACGGGGCTCTAAATCATTGAAAATATAGGAATTAAGGCGAGTTGAGCCCAAGAATTCCTCACGGCTGCCGCGCACCACGTAGATTTCATATTCGCGTGCCCCCGCTACACTATTCCAGAACACTTTTATAGCCCGGTCCGTCCGATTATGTTGGTCACGTACTATCTCCGCATAGACTTCACCTTCCGGAGCAGATAATTCCGGTAGTTGGAAAGAAATATCCCCATAGTCTTCGCTGGCCCCTTGATCAGGGTTAACTACTATTAAGCCCATAGTGTCTAGCTTACCTACCGGGGTTTTGACAGTAAGGGTTCGTTCATCAATATACCTCACTTCGCTACCCGGGCTGCCCTCTTTTAAGAGGTAGGGATCCAGGACATTGCTGGTATAGTTGTTGTTCTGGGTGGTGGTTACTCGATAGACTAAGTTACCGCCCGTCTCGTCAGCAGCCTTTTCCAAGACCGGTGCAAAGATCACCTGGGCACCAGACACGAAGCCGGAGCCTTTTATCTTGATCTCTTGGCCACCTTGAATGGAAATATTCTCAATAGGGGTATTTTCAGCTGGGTCAGTAGGATCAACTACCCCGGTAACTTGCGGACTGCTGATATAGGTATAACTGCCTAAGGGATTACTAATCTCTCCATCGGGATTTTCTACTCTCAGCATCACCGTACCCGGTATATTGGCAGGAGTGGTTGCCCAGATGGTGCGATAATCAGCGACTTCCACTGCGGTAGCTTCCTGGCCTCCCAAGAATACCTTTAAGTTTTTGTTGTCATAGCCTTGCATAGCTGTACGGAAGTCTTTGCCTTCGACTTTGATACGAGTTCCCCCAGAAGCAGGCCCCTTAATAGGCGTTATTACGTCTACAGCTGGTTCAGTCTCTCCTTTGGTCCATTGCAGATAAATCTTATCCGCATCCAAACCACTGGTTGGCTGATCGGATGCAGTGCTGCCACCATCTTCATTGATGACTACTAATCTATGTAACTTGCCTATTTCGCTTTCTGGAACATTAGGCATCGCGAAGGCCAGTTGGTCAGGTAGTGTATAGACAATTTCATCCGGCTG
>LSQX01381278.1_pt1 | contig 10864 bp, 9 predicted proteins | sample 654561 | NCBI WGS metagenome assembly LSQX01 (sample SAMN04489861, study PRJNA283612) | anaerobic digester metagenome | isolation source: 4 biogas reactors fed with cattle manure at either 37C or 55C with and... | place: Denmark: Kongens Lyngby | collected 2014 | reverse complement strand
CGAAAGCACTATCGAAGCAGTCGGTGGGAGAAGTAGCCGCGATAACCACGAGCGGGCTCTCCCCGTTTCGGCCGTAGAGTGCTTGGTTCAGGTCGGTCTGTTCGCTCTTGGTAGGCATACCTGTTGACGGGCCGCTTCGCTGCACATCAATCACCACCAAGGGGAGCTCCGCCATCACTGCTAGCCCCATGGCCTCGCTCTTGAGCGATAGGCCGGGCCCCGAGGTGGAGGTTGCCGCGAGGCATCCCGCGAAGCTAGCCCCTATTGACGAGGTAATCCCGGCTATCTCGTCCTCCATTTGCAATGCCTTTACCCCGAAATCTTTTCGAGCAGAAAGCTCATGCAGTATATCTGTTGCCGGCGTGATGGGGTAGGAGCCCAAGAAGAGCTGTAGCCCCGCTTTTTCTGCTGCCGCGATAAGTCCATATGCCGTGGCAGTATTCCCATTCACATCAGTATAAAAACCCTTCTGCGCTGCGGCTGGCTCTACGCGATAAGTAGATGCCGTGAGGTGAATATTATTACCATAATTGTACCCGTCGGTAAGTGCTTTTATGTTAGCACTAACCACTTTCCTGTTTTTTGCAAACTTCTGTTCCAGAAGCCTGTCGGCTATCTCCAATGGGCGGTTAAAGAGCCAGCAGACAACGCCTAACGCGAACATGTTCTTGCTGCGGAGTATCTCTTTGTTATCAAGCCCAGAGCTTTCGAGCGATGCTTTAGTGAGTGAGGTTATATCCACCCCGATAGGTTGCACCTGCTCTAACCCTAATTCTTTAAAAGGATCCTGCGTCTGGAAATTTGCCTTGTCGAGGTCTCTCTTGTGGAAAGAGTCGTTGTCGAAGATCACTATAGAACCTTTTTTCAGGAACAGGGCATTTACCTTGAGGGCGGCAGGGTTCATGGCGACTAGCACATCGGCTTTATCGCCCGAGTTATAAACATGTTTCGCACCAATCCTCACCTGGAATCCCGACACGCCGTGCACGGAACCTTGCGGGGCGCGTATTTCGGCAGGGAAATCGGGATAAGTAGAAATCTCGTTCCCGAAGATAGCGGACAGGGTAGAAAATAACGTTCCCGACAACTGCATCCCATCGCCCGAGTCGCCCGAGAAACGTATGGTTACCTGTTTAATGTCGGTTACAACAGTACTTGTTGACATAATTATTTATTATTGATTGCTACCGTACTCGTTGGGATAATTTACTTTTTAGTTGCAAATTAGCATCTATTACGGTATTATAAATCATCGCTTTACACGATTGAAAATTTCACGCGGGGTTCCCGGACTGCCGGGTTAAAACGCTCTAACCCTCTGGCTTGATAGCCGAGGTGAGGCTTTTGACTAAGAAAGAACCGGGTAAATCACGTAAACCGGTTACAAAGTAATAAAAGAGTTGGTTAAATTCCAAATATTTTTTAACGAGGCCTTTATTACGTTAGCCAGTTCTCCATCTTGGCATCCTATACAGCTATCTTGAGCCCGTGGATATTAAAAAAAAACCCTTCCCACTCGTTTAAACCCTTTCGATCTTAGCTCCCAACGCGTTGAGCCGCCGGTCGATCTGTTGATATCCACGGTCGATCTGGTCGATATTGTGGATAGTGCTGGTTCCTTCGGCGCACATGGCAGCTATCAGCAGCGAGATACCAGCCCTGATATCGGGAGATGTCATGGTCATCCCTTTCAAGTGAAAGCGTTCTCCTAGGCCAATCACTACTGCCCGGTGCGGGTCGCACAAAATAATCTGTGCCCCCATATCTATCAGTTTATCAACGAAGAAGAGGCGGCTCTCGAACATTTTTTGGTGTATCAGCACGCTTCCCTTTGCCTTAGTGGCAACCACGAGCATCACGCTCAGCAAGTCGGGGGTAAGTCCCGGCCACGGTGCATCGGCGATAGTAAGAATAGAACCATCAATAAATGACTCTATGGTGTACTCCTGCTGGCGCGGGATATAGAGGTCATCTCCCCTTTGATCCACCGTAATACCCAACCGCCTGAAGCTCTCGGGGATTATGCCGAGGTTTGCTACCGATGTATCTTTTATCGTGATTTCTGAAGCGGTCATCGCTGCCATCCCTATAAAACTACCTATCTCGATCATATCGGGCAGGAGCCTGTGGCTACATCCTTGCAAAGATGTAACCCCCTGCACGGCCAGTTTGTTAGAGCCGATACCCTCTATCCTCGCTCCCATCCTTACCAGCATGCGGCTAAGTTGCTCCACGTAGGGTTCGCATGCCGCGTTATAGATGATGGTCTCACCCTCGGCAAGAACGGCTGCCATCAGCAGGTTGGCGGTACCAGTAACAGACGCCTCGTCGAGCAGGATATACTGTCCCGTTAGCTTCTTTGCCGTGAGAGTAAAGAGTGATTTTGATTCATTATAAATCAATTTAGCACCTAACTTCATTATGCCGTTGAAGTGCGTGTCGAGCCTACGCCTTCCTATTTTATCACCTCCCGGTTTTGGTACCACCACCTCACCGAAACGTGCCAGTAAAGGCCCCACGATCATGATTGACCCGCGCATTGTACCGCTCTTGCGCATGAAGTCGCCTGACTGGATAAAGGAGAGGTCTATCGTTTCAGCTTTAAAGGAGTATTTCCCTTCGGATATCTTCTTAACATCAACCCCCATCTCGGCCAGTAGCGCGATCAGGTTGTTAACATCCAAAATATCGGGTATATTCTCGATAATCACCTCTTCGCGTGTTAGCAGACTGGCACAAATCACTTGGAGAGCTTCATTTTTCGCTCCTTGTGGGGTGATTGACCCTTGTAGGCTGTGCCCACCTTCGATAATAAATGACGACATGTTATCCGATTTTTAGTTTATCTCTTAAATTTCTGTTGTTCGGTGTGTACAGCTAAACATAAGACATAGTATTGTCTTCTTAGGGTACCCGTATATTTAGCTGTACAATCATTTATGAACGTGAATACTTAATAGATCTGAACTTCTGGTTCGAGCTTAACACCAAACTTCTTCTCTACCTCTCGTTGCACCTCCTGTATGAACGCGACGATATCGTTGCCATCTCCGGTGCCATGGTTTACCACTACCAGTGAATGGTGCTCATACGTTCCCACCATTCCGCGCCGCTTCCCCTTGTATCCCGCCTTATCGATCAAGAAAGCGGCCGATGTTTTAAACTGGTTTTCGCCCATATTGTAAATAGGTGCATCAACTATTTTTCCCAGCAATCTCTCTTTCTCTTCCTCGTTTAGTAGCGGGTTCTTAAAAAAACTCCCTGCATTGGGCAGTAGCAACGGGTCGGGTAGCTTACGTGACCTGATACGCACTATTGCTTCTCTCACTTGTGCAAGGGTGGGAGAGGATACTCCGTTCAGCTCACGGCTAAGATCTATATACTTCTCCTTGTAAGTGAACAGCTTGCTGAGGCGAAACGTTACCGAGGCAATCGCGTAATCCCGGTTTCGTTTAAAAAAACTGTCCCTGTAACCAAACTGGCACTCCTCGTTACTGAATATTTTCTGCTCACCACTATTTATGTCCACTGCTTCCACACGCGTGATGGTTTCACGTACTTCGGATCCATACGCCCCGATATTTTGTACCGGGCATGCTCCTACCGAGCTGGGAATTAGCGATAGGTTCTCGATTCCCGAGAAGCCCTGCGCAACAGACCTCTCTACCAAGGTGTCCCACTCAACTCCGGCTCCTACTTTGATATCCACGTGCAGGTCATTTTTCGCGATGATAATAATATCCTCCATGGCCGGCTTAATAACCAATCCGTCAAAATCTTTAGTGAAGAAGAGGTTAAACCCCGCTCCTAAAATTAGTTTCTTTTCGCCGGGATATGCTTTGATCACCTCGATAAGCTCGCTGTTGTTACGTGGTTCGCAAAATATTTTAGCCAACGCTTTCGTCCGGAAAGAGTTATAGGGTTGAAGCTGTTCGTCGTGTTTTATGATCATCTCAGTCTTGGATATTCCTTACAAAAATAGTCAAAAAATCCCAAGGGGGCACCATGTTCCTCCAGCCAATAAATTTCTTGCCCGTCAATTGAAAATAGGCATCCCCTCCGTATATAACATCAACTAAATGATTTTACCCAATCTTTGTTGAACAAAACAATTTTGTTCATTAGAAATGGATAAGGTATAGTAAGGTCTTTTTCTCTTATCCTTTATAGATTATGAAAACCGTTGGTTTCTTATGCATATCCGGCAGCGTACCTTTCCAGTTTTTCACGCTCCGGGTAACTATAAATTCGTCCTGCAACGATATATTCATCGCGATACAGAGCCTTGTCTTTGGTTTGCAGTGCAGCAATATATCCACGGCCAGCTTTTGGTTACGGTAGGGGGTTTCAATAAATAGTTGCGTTTGGTTTTCGTTATACGCCCTTGCCTCTAACTGTTTTATCTTTTTAGCCCGTTCGCCCGTATCAATAGGTAGGTAACCATTAAAAGCGAAGCTTTGGCCGTTGAAGCCCGAGGCCATCAACGCCATCAAGATAGAGGAGGGCCCAACCAACGGGATTACCCGGTACCCCTCTCTTTGGGCGATAGCTACAACGTCCGCACCCGGGTCGGCCACGGCAGGGCATCCCGTTTCGGACATAACCCCCATGCTTACTCCCGATTTTAATGGTAACAGGTAACTTTCAATTTGGTTTCTGCTGGCCTGCTTATTTAGCTCGTAGAAAGTTAGCGAGTCGATATCTATAGCGGGGTTGCACTTTTTTATAAAGCGGCGTGCCGACCGCACATTCTCCACGATAAAGTGCTTGATCTCTGTTACCACCTCGATGTTGTAGGGTGAAATTGCCTCTTCAACCGGGGCATCTCCCAGTAAAACAGGAATCAAATACAGGGCTGGCTTATCCATCTCGTGAAATACTCGTGATATATTCGTGCAATAATTGTCATGCAAAAATAGGGCTTTTCTTTCATACCTCCTACCTTGGAGGATCGATTTTCGGTAATTCCGGCGTTAAGATTAAATTGCCTCGCTCTTCCTCTATTAGGAGAATTATCAAAAACCGAAATGGATCAGGTCAGACAGTGAGTCGATCCTGATCTGGGCAACAAATGAACGTAGGAGGTTGGTGTCAGCGAAGGCCATGAAGGCGATTACCATGAATACGATACCGTATATGCCACCGGTGATATGTGCCGAATGATTGATACCCCCGAACTGTTTTTTATCGAGAGAGAGCGAAATTACCAAGAAGATGAACCCGAATAGAAACGCGGGGAGCATGACCGGGATAAAGAGTATACCCATGAAATTCATCGGGTTGATCAACACGTAGGCGAAAATTATAGCTGATACGGCCCCGGAAGCCCCAAGCCCGTAATATGACGAGTTGCCGTGCTGTTTGAAATAGGTGGGTAGGATGGAGACCAGGAGAGCGGAAAAGTAAAGAAGTATAAAGCAGGCAGTGCCGGTAGTATCCCCGAGGGCATACTTGCAAACCCGTTCAATGTCCATCCCGAAAAAATACATGGTGAACATGTTAAAGATAAGGTGTGGATAGTCAGCATGAACCACTCCGTAGGTGAAAAGCCGGTGCCAACCACCCTTTTGAACAGCCGGGGGATGAAAAATCATGTTGCTCATCAACGCATCATCCTTAAATGCACGGATGGAGATAATGACGGTGATGACAATAATGATGATGGTAATCATCGGCTATCTTATTTATCGTGCAGTTTTATCGTGCAGTGCTATGTATTTCCATAAGGGTGCTGCCATTGTTGCCTGAACAATCCTCCCGCTCTCTAGTTCTCTTTTCATATCCTCCAAAGAGTAGAGGTGCACGGTTATTTCCTCGGAGGCGTCGAGTGCCTGGGTGCCAACCCTTTCAACATTCTCGGCGATAAAGCAATAGGAGAAATTATTTGCAGCACTCGCGTTAGGAGCAACACGCGTAAACTCTCTCCACTCCCCACCAGCATAACCAGTCTCCTCTAGCAGCTCTCGTTGTGCCGCGAAGAGAGGCGACGGGTCTTTCTTTTCGCGCACTCCGGCGCACAACTCAAGACAGGTAGCCCCGATGCCCGGGCGGTATTGCTTTACCAAGATAAACTGTCGTTCCTTGGTGATGGCAATAATATTCACCCAATCAGGGTACTCTAATACATAGTATTCGGGTACCACTGTGCCGTTAGGCATCTGTAATGTTTCACGCCTTACCGTGAGCCAAGGGCGATTATGCAAGTACTCGCTCTCGAGAACTTTCCAAGGGGCGGGCCCATTTTCAAGTGTTGAGTCCATATCTTTTTAAGGGCAAAGATAGGGTATAACTCTTGATAAAAAAAGTATGATTTTAATCTCTCGTTGAAGCGATAACCCCGCGGAAATAGCCAATAGACTCGGCAATCCCTATGAAAGGATTTTTCATATTACGCTCGTGTTCTAGGCTACAAACCCCGTCGTACCCTACTTCACGAAGCATCTTCACGAAAGCGGGTATATCTATGATGCCACGCCCGATCTCGACAGAATACCCCGACTTGGTGGTTCCGGTAACATCCTTAATATGGATATCAAACACTCGTGTGTGGTATTTCTTCAGATCCTCCACCGGGTCTTTGCCATTGCGGGTGTCGTGCCCTATATCAAGGCACATGCCAACGCGCGGGTCCAAATTTTTCACGTTCTCCCATACATCGTCAGCATCGGGATAAAGTTTGATGTCCGGCCCATGCAAGTGAATAGCGTAATGGAAATCATATTCCTTTACTTTCTTATCCACGTAAGGCAGCAGTTCATAATTAGGAACACCCACGATTAGTTTTACACCTACTCGTTTCGCGTACTCGAAGGCGTTGTCTACCTCCTCTTGAGAACGCATGTAGATTGGCCCCACGGCGTAACCGGTGACTCCCTTATTCTCCAACTTGGCATGGAAATCAGCAATTTCCTGATCGGTACTGTTAAAAGGAAGGTGAAAATCTTTAATGCAGAGGTATTTCACGTCGCACTGCTCCATAACCTCCAGTGTTTTGTCGAGGTCAAAATGAACAAACGTGTAGCCAGCCATGCCGACGTTAAACTTTTCGAAAGTGTCTGGTGCTGGTTGGGGATCGGGACGTTCTTGGGACATCGCCACGAATGAAAATAGCAGGCCCGCGATAAAGAGTATTTTTTTCATAATCGAGAAATTTTTTATTAATGTGTACGTGCACAAAGATAATATATTTTTTAAAGTTAAGCATTCTCTTCATGATTATAAAGTATTTGTTCAATGAAAATGGGAGAAATTGTTTGGTTGGCGTTATCTTTGTTTGTTGGTTACTTGAAGTGCTAAAGAATGAATTTACCCGTTGATTTTATAACATCGCTAAACTTGTTGCTCGGTGAAGAGTCGGAGTTACTACTCTCCGCGCTGTTGGAAGAGGCCCCGGTAAGTATTCGTATCAACCGCTTTAAAAATGAGAGTAACCCGTTGCAGTTCTCGGCATCAACAGGGGCTGTCCCGTGGTCAAGCTGCTCCCATTATCTTGAAAGCCGTCCCGCGTTTACCTTCGACCCACTTTTTCATGCCGGCCATTATTATGTTCAGGATGCCTCCTCCATGTTTATCGAGCATGTAACTAGAGTGCTTGTTAAGAGCCCGGCAACCTGTCTCGACCTATGTGCCGCCCCCGGTGGAAAATCGCTCTGCTTGCTCTCCGCTCTCCCTCGGGGAAGCCTCTTGATAAGTAACGAAATTGCACGGGTTAGGGCTAATATCTTGGCGGAGACAGTAACCAAATTTGGTAGCCCTAACGTGGTGGTTACAAACAATTCACCTAAAGATTTTGCTCCTCTTCCGGATTTTTTCGATCTGGTATTAGTAGATGCCCCTTGCTCCGGTGAAGGGATGTTTCGAAAAAACGAGTCAGCCGTGGTAGAGTGGTCGATAAGTAATGTAGAGATGTGTGTTGCACGTCAAAAGGATATCCTAACAGAGATATGGCCGGCCCTCAAGCCAGGCGGGATCCTAATTTATAGTACATGTACCTACAACAAGGAGGAGAATGAAAAGATTGTATCCTGGTTAGCGAAGAGAACAGGTGCCGAATTCGTGAGTGTCCCTACTGAAGAAGTTTGGGGTATCTATCCCTCTTTTGATAGTGGAGTGGTTGGATATCGTTTTTTTCCACATAAAACCAAAGGAGAGGGGTTATTTGTAGCTATTTTAAGGAAACCTGACTCAGGGGATTTCTGGATCGAGCCAAACCATACAGGATTAATAATGAGGTCCCCCGGGAAAAATCACGCGATGGGGAAGAAAATGGCAAAACAAGCACAGGCAAGGCAAGCAGCAAATGGAGCACGCCCTATACGATTTCTTGATGAGGGAAGCAAAACTGATAGAGATATCTTAAAGAATGAGCTAAAAAATAGAACTTTTCTGGTGAGCCCTGATCAGTTTGACTTTATGGAGTACGGGCACCGGTTTATTGCCCTTCCTAAAAAAGATAGTGGTGTAGTTATGAAACTTACTGATCATTTGCAAATTGTTTCGATGGGGATTGGGTTAGGAAAAATAAAAGGGGCTAATTTCATCCCTTCTCATGCATTAGCCATGAGTATAGAACTCGACAGGAATAGTTTCATTTCATACGAGCTAACGTATAAGGAAGCGATTGCTTACTTGCGAAACCAGGCTATTCAGCTTTCTGGTGTACCTAAAGGTTTTACACTGCTAACATATATGAACGAACCTATTGGATTCGTGAAGAATATTGGCAACCGGGCAAATAATCTCTACCCGGGCCAATGGAGTATCAGGAGCGGTTATCTACCCATTGAACCTCCCTTGCTCTTTTCATTGCCCGGGATATCTAACCATTAATCAAATCTATAACATGTTTTCCTTTCGTAAACAACTCTCCTTTACCTACCTGTTTGTTATCCTGGCACTAGTTGTGGCTCTTCTATCTCTATTTTTTTCAAATATCTTGGTAAAGTCGCTTGCCGAGGAGGAACGTGCCAAAATGGAGATCTGGGCGATGGCGACCGAGTCGATAGCAACCGAGTTGATGGCAACCAACGAAGAAACTGGACTTTCGCTGGTATTGAAAATATTGAAGAGTAATAATTCTATTCCCGTGATACTGTATGAAGAGAGTACAGGGGAGCTGCTAACACATAATATTAAACTACCTGATAAAGATGTGGAGGCTTTTCTATTAAAAAAAATGGAGAAGTTTGGGCAGGGGCATAACCCAATTTTGCTGTCCGAGATGGGCCAGGTGCTTTATTACGACGACTCCCGCATCCTGAAGCAGCTCCAGGTTTATCCCTATTTCCAGTTTTTGGTGATAGCTCTTTTTATCGGGTTGGCCTTCTTTGCATTAAACAGATCGCAGCGTGCTGTGCAAAATAAACTATGGGTTGGTTTGTCTAAAGAGACTGCCCACCAGTTGGGTACGCCTATTTCATCGCTGATTGCTTGGATCGAGTACCTTAGGATAAAAAATGTTGACAATGGACTTTTGGAAGAGATGCAAAAAGATGTGGATAGGCTGGAGTTGATCGCCGGGCGTTTTTCAAAAATAGGCTCTTCCCCATCCCTCGTAAAGGTTGATTTGAGCGAAATGGTAACAGGTATCCTTTCCTACCTCGAAAAGCGTGTTTCGGGAGAGGTTACATTTGTCCTTAACTTTCCGGAACGGCCCCAGCATGTTATGATGAATGAATTGTTGTTTAGCTGGGTGATTGAAAACCTGGCTAAAAACGGTGTTGATGCCATGGAGGGCCGTGGAGTTTTGACGTTCACCATCACCAGTAGCAATGCCCATGCTATACTTGATATAAGCGATAGTGGAAGAGGCATATCTAAGTCGGCTTTTAAAACTATCTTTTTACCCGGATATACAACAAAAGACCGGGGGTGGGGGCTCGGGCTAACGCTCGTGAAGCGGATTGTTGAGGTTAACCACCATGGTAAAATCTATGTTAAAAAATCAGGGTTCAACAGGGGCACCACCATGAGGATTGTTTTAAACCTTGCTGTTGAGTAATCTCGTTTTAATACCTGTTGCATGGGCATAATTGAGCAGTAAATTGGTGGAATACTCCACTGCTTCCGTAAGTCCGTTCTTGCCTGAATAGCCATTGATCAACATCAATAAGCTGGATGTAGTAGCAGTAATCTTTGTACGCTCTTCGTCGCTGGTTGGAGTGCCTATCCCGCCAATTGAATCGCGGTACACCGGCAACCCCTCGATATTCATAAAGCCCCGTCCTATTGCTTCAAACCTTTCACCTGCCTCCCCTACTCCCAAAACAAGATCACCTTTGATCTTATCAGCATCAAACCCGCCGATTGAATAGCCCGTCTTTAACGAGATCAGGTTGATCAGGTCAACTACCGTGTTAATCTTGTAAAGCTCCTGATTTTTCAATATCCTTCTACATAGTGCTTCGCCTGAAGGCCGGTATCGATTAGGGTCTTTCCCCAGTTTTTTATAAACCTCTCGCGTGGCATGGATAGCAGGCCGTTTCTTAATATCGCCCATCTTGTTGCGCGAGGTGAACTCCTTAGAAAATTGCTCTATTTCATACCAAAGTATCTCATTGAATAGGGTGTTAGTTATATTACACTCGATGGAAGCCGCGCAAAAAACGGGGCAGGCGTTAAAGATCTCGTCGCTTATTTTGATATTTCTGTTTACCATTAGTTTCATTCACTTTACCGCTCCAAAAATAGATGAAAAATGAGCATTCTCCAAACTCAGTAGTTCATGATATGCCAACCGAGGGATAATCCCTGCACACCTGTTCATACAGTAACAATTATAAATGAATGAATATTTGAAAAATAGCGGCTATTTATTTGTGAAAGTCTCTATCAATTCCTATATTTGCGTGATTTTTTGTTTTCA
>LSQX01366995.1_pt1 | contig 10864 bp, 7 predicted proteins | sample 654561 | NCBI WGS metagenome assembly LSQX01 (sample SAMN04489861, study PRJNA283612) | anaerobic digester metagenome | isolation source: 4 biogas reactors fed with cattle manure at either 37C or 55C with and... | place: Denmark: Kongens Lyngby | collected 2014 | reverse complement strand
ATTGCCGGGATGGGTGAAAATCCCAACACCCGGTCGGGGCCGTATTTTTTTGCAGTGTAGATATTGGCTGCGCCGATTATCTCCAGCGCTTCATCCCAGTCTATCCTCCGGAAGCCTCCTTTTCCGCGTGCTTTTTGGTAGCGCTTTCGCTTTGCCGGGTCTTGCTGGATGTTTTGCCAGGCAAGCAGCGCATCTCCGGTTTTTTCCTTTTCAGCCCTGTACAGGTCAATCAAGGCGCCGCGGATCAGCGGGTATTTGACGCGAACCGGACTGTAGAGATACCATGAAAATGAGATTCCGCGCTGGCAGCCGCGCGGCTCATAATGCGGCAGGCTGCTTTCCAGAAGCGGATAATCGAGCGCCTGAGATTCTGAAACGACAATCCCGTCTTTCACATGGATATTCCAACTGCAGCCCCCGGTACAATTCACCCCATGCGTACTTCTGACGGTTTTATCATATTGCCAGCGATTGCGGTAAAACTCTTCCCATTTCCGGGTTTTGGGAGAAATCATATCTTTAATCCAACTCATTGGTCTAAGTTTTTAATTTTAAAAAAAAATTCTAATGCTTGTATTATGATGGTAACTTACGGTAATCGTAAAACACATAGAGATGAATAATCAGGAATAAAGTGAGCAGCACGCCCAAAATAAAGAAGATCAGTTCATCCCTGGCGCTCTCCGGCTTTTTAGCCTGCCGGTCATTCACAAACTGAAACATCACCACAAGGGCTTCTTTTTCGTCATCTGTCAGTTTTTTGTCATGGAGAGCAGCATTCATAACCGGATAGGGCGGATTGGAAAGGATTGCCTGAATCCCTGCATCGCCCAATCTGCCGTATGTTCCGGTCAGGTCCATGGCCAGCTTGCCGCCGCCAATAATGGATTCGTCATTGGTATAATGACAGGAATTGCAGGAAGGGGCTCCGTTGGAGAATTTCTCATAGCCATAAAACAATGCTTTCCCTCTCAAAAGCTGAGGGTCCGAGTAAGAGATATAAACCTGCTCAGCGGCAGAATCGGGCGCCGCTGTTTCAACGCCGGCCTGAATCGGACTTTCCTGTTCCCGTATATACTCCAGCACACTGATGATTTCATCGTCTTTCCAATTATGGTCGGGCATCGGCATTTTGCTGTATTCATTGTAAATGGCAACAGCATCTTCATCCCCCGACCTGATCATTCTTTGCGAAGAACGGATAAACGAAATCAACCAGGCCTGTTCCCTTTTTTCATTGATTCCGGCCAAATCAGGACCGACCAATCTTCCCCCGTTAATGGTATGGCACACCCTGCAATCTGAATTGAATAAGGTTTCTCCGGGAGTCTGAGCCTGAAGGAATAAGCTTTGAAAAAGGAACCCGGACAAAAAGAGGAGAAAAAGTAGCCTGTGCATGATTAAAACGGTTTGAGTTTTTGATACACAAATATAGAATTTTTATTGAAACAAAAATTTTTTCAATAGATATTTGCATCTTTTTTTCGTCATTCAGCAACTCATTTCCTTTACTATCATTATATTTGTTCCGCTTACACTATTTCAAATGATGAATAAACCGGTTTTTATAATTTCAGGAGAAAAAAACAGGGGAAAAACAGTTTTCCTCCAAAAAGTCACAGCATTGCTCTCTTCAGAGAAATTTTTGGTGAGAGGGTTTTACGCCCTGAACGATGAAATTACCGACAGCTATTACATCATTGATTTACAAACAAATACCAAAATTCTGCTGATGACCAGAACCGGTCCGCCTGAAATAAGGCCTTTTCATTTTCAAATCAACGAAACGGCAATAGAAGCAGGAACCGAATGGGTCTGTCTGGAAAAACAGACTGAAAAAAGTATAGTTGTGTTAGATGAAATCGGTTATTATGAGCTCAAGGGGATGGTTTGGCATCGTATTTTTTCTGAGGTATTGAAATCGCCGTCTCCTGTTCTATTTACCACAAAAACAAAACATCTTCAAAAAATTATTGAAACGTGGAAATTTCAGCCTGACACCATATATTATCCATCTGATTTTTCAAATCCGGGAAAAGCGGCAAAACAAATTTCCGATGCTGTTGAGCTATATTTTCAGAATATCCTGACGGACAAAACTGAAAAATCATGAATCCCGGAATTACAGGCATTATACTGGCAGGCGGCCAAAGCAGGCGCATGGGCGCCAATAAGGCTTTCGTCCGGTTAAACGGAAAACCGCTGATCGGCTACGCTCTTGATGCCTTACAGAAACTAACACCTGAAATTATCCTAAGTGTCGGCGCTGAGCCGTTTCAGTATGAAAACCTCCCTGTGGTGAAAGACATTTATCCCGGTTGCGGTCCTGCCGGGGGCATCCTTTCAGCGCTGCGTCATTCAAAAACCGAGTTGAATTTTGTTCTTTCATGCGACATGCCGTTTGTTTCCGGCAGATTGCTGAAATATATCCTTGACCAGGTGCTCGGGAATCCGGCAGATGTAACGCTTCCGGTTGATGAAAACGGGCAATGGCAAACCCTTTGTGCCATTTACAGTAAAAACGTGGTTCCGCGCTTTGAAAAAGCGGTTTTGAAAAGACAGCTGAAACTGAAAGGAATCATCTCCAAGACCGATTATAAATTGCTGGCTATTGAAAAAGAGCATGATTTTTATCATCCAAACAGCTTTTTAAATGTAAATTCACCGGATGAACTCAGTCAAAGTGAAGCGTTATGGTTAACAATCTGAACAGTCAAAGATGGACAAAAGCATCAGTTCTGGCAGGGTTGTGGGCCGGCATTGAGATTGTTGCCGGAAGTTTCCTGCACAATCTGAAAATTCCTTTTTCAGGAACTTTTCTCACATTGATATCCATCACTTTAGTCATCGGGTTTTACCAAATCTGGAAGCAACCCGGAATCATCTGGCGCGCAGGAATCATTACGGCGCTAATGAAATCCATCTCTCCCAGCGCGGTGATACTTGGCCCTATGATCGCCATCACCATGGAAGGGGTGGTGCTTGAAGTTTCGGTACGTCTGCTCGGGAAAAATCTTTTGGGCTATGCCATTGCCGGGGCATTGACCATGCTGGGGGCGCTGACACATAAAATCATACACCTTTTTATACTCTACGGATGGGATATTTTTCAGATTTATGAGGAGATGTTCCGGTTTGCCGTTTTAAAAATGGGATTGCCCAACGCCGGAATCTTTTATGTTGTGCTGTCGCTTTTTCTGATTTACGCTGTTTTGGGAATGTTGGCTGCATTTGCCGGTTACTTCATCGGAAACCGTGCTTTGGAGGAACAAAACAGCGATTTGCCGGGCTATGCCAACGCATTGGAAAAGGGAAAATGGGAAACCGGCGATGCCGGTGGAAACTACTCCCCTGCCCTGCTCGTGCTGCACATTATTTCTATTCCAGCCCTGCTTTACGCTTTGTCGAGACTTGGCCCGGGATTTTCCCTGCTCATCGTGTTGCCCTATTTCATGCTCATTGCTTTTAGGTACCGAATTGCAGTGCGCAGATTGAAAAAGTGGCTCTTCTGGATGCAGTTGCTTGTCATTCTTCTGCTTGCACTGTTTTTCGGCAAAACATCAGCCACTGGCATTGAAGGCAAAATCGAAGCGCTGTCTCAGGGTTTCTCCATGATACTGCGGGCGCTGGTCGTGGTATTGGGGTTTTCCGGGTTGAGTACCGAATTGCGTGCCCCGGTATTGCAGAAACTTTTCTTCAAAACAGGGCTCAAACAGCTCTATCTTGCCATTAACAACGCTTTCAGTATCCTGCCAGCAATAGTTGACGGCATGGCTACTCCACAACAATTTATCCGCAATCCAATCCGATCCATTGCCCTGAGTCTTCAATATGTGAACAGCTGGCACCGCCACCTGACCGGCACATTGCCCCAAAATGACCCAAGTTTCCCCGAAAGCAGAAAATGAGGCTTAGTGAATGAAACAGAAATAAGAATATAAATCTTAACTTTTCACAGGGTTATTATTCTTCCTCAACCCATAAACAATAGCCAGGTTTACAAAAGATAAAACCACAAAAACAAAAAAACCCCGGGCGTAGCCTATGACGCCGAGCTTTCCTGCAATTGCGCCCATTATCGGAGGAAGAGCAAACCCGCCAAAAGCGCCGATTCCGCCAACCCACCCGGCAGCGCCGCCCACTGCACCGGGGACATAAACCGGAACAAGCTTAAAAATCGCGGCATTGGCAATGCCCATGCCGGCAGCCAACAACAAAACAGCAACAATGCTCCATGCTATGTTGCCGGCAAAAGAGAGAACCAGCGCAGCAAATAAAATTACCAACATTGCAAATAAAGCCACATTTTCCCCTCCGAACCTGTCGCAAACAGACCCTCCCGGAACCCTTATCAGTGAGGCAAACAAAGAAAACATGGCGGTATAAAGTCCAGCTTTCACAAGAGTAAACTCCTGATATGCATTCCAGTAGGTCGGGAACCAGGCTGTCAGCGCTATGAATCCGCCGAAAGTGGTAAAATAGAGCGCCACCAGCGCCCAGGTATTCCTGTTTTTTGCAGAAGTCAGCAAACTCTCCCTGACGCTGCGTGCCGGAAAAATCTCCTGTCCGTGCTCCCGGGCTTTCTTCCGGGAATCCTCATCCGAAAAACCTGCCTTTTTATATTGGAAATAATAGGAATTCACGCCTAAAAATCCATAAATGATTGTTCCGGCAAGTAAAAAGAGAAACCAGGCAAAATAGGCGGAAATAAAATTGTAATAAACCAAAAAAACAGGAAGAATCAGTGAAAATATTCCCGGCGCCAGATTTCCAAGTCCCCCAAAGACACCAAGGGCAATTCCCTGTTTCTTGTGCGGAAACCAATAGGAAGTCTGCCCTATTCCTACTGAAAAAGAGGCAATTCCGCAACCGCTCAGGAAGCCAAACAGAAGAACCAGGCCATACATTCCATTCATATTGTCGGGATATGAAGTGGCAAGCAACAAAGTGATCCCGCCTAATCCGATTAAACTGAGAATCATCAAAATAAGAAACGGTTTTTTCCCGCCGGTGATGTCCACCCATGCCCCGAACGGAATCCGTAAAAGAGAGCCGGATAACGAGGGGATGGCGATAAGCAAACCGACCAAAGCCGGGGTTAAATTCATGGCTTCTTCAAACCGGATGGCGGTAGGACCATATAAACTGACAGCAGCAAATCCGAAAAAGAAACCAAGCGTGGCTCCGGTCAGACCTCTGGAGCTATTTCCCTTTAACTTCATAAGGTTGAATTTTGATTTTTGGTAAAGATAAAAGTAAATTTTTAAAGCATCAACCTGTCCAAACTCATTTTATACCACTTTTAGATTCAGGCAAATAACAGAAATTTCCAAAATCATTCGAACAAATAGCATTATGAAACTTTGTTCATATCAAACAACTCTTTTCAGTAATTTAAAAAAGACAACTTTGCTTTTATTAACCTAAAAACATTAATTCGGCCATCACTTTTTAGATAAAGAGTTAAAATTACATGAAAAAATTCCAAATTTTAATAAAATTTATCATTTATATTCCCTATTTTTACATTTTTTAAGAATTGCATGATTTGTTAAAAAAATTGAAGGTTTAATTATGGGGATTTTTAAAACTCAGTTTAATCAGGCAATTGACTCAGAGCAACTTAGCTGCTTAATTGTTATTTGAGAAATTTTCAGAAATCTTTTTTGGAAATGCAAAAGATGAAAAATCACAAGAAAACATGAATGGATTACGATGATTTTCGTTCGGGTAGAGTTTCTTGTGGCAATGCCGGATATATTTAATTTTAATCACATGAATAATATTTTTAAAAATTTGAATTTTTCTTTTCTAATTCTCTTTCTGCTGGCAGCCTGCCAGTCGCCCAAAGTCATTACGCCCGAGACGGCGCTGGAATCCTACCTGAACAATGACGACAAAACATTTTCATGGGAGTTGAAGGATACGCAGGAAGAAAAAGGGGTGAAAATTTACAATTTGCTGGTCACTTCGCAAAAATGGCGTGAACACACCTGGCGTCATCAGGTCTCGGTGATTGTGCCCGAAAAAATCAGTTATGACGGCGCTTTGCTTTTCATAAACGGGGGCAGCAACAAAAACGAAATGCCAAACTGGAAAAAACCGGGAGACGGCACCATACAATCAATGGGAATGGTTGCTCAGAAAAACAATGCAATTATAGCAGTGGTTTCTCAGGTGCCCAATCAGCCGCTGTATGATGACCTGACTGAAGACGCCCTGATTTCATATACGCTCCACAACTACCGGAAGGATAAGGATTTTTCGTGGCCGCTTCTGTTTCCCATGGTGAAAAGCGCCGTGCGCTCCATGGATGCCGTTCAGGCTTTTTCTGCGGAGAACCTGAATCATACAATCAATCGTTTTCTCGTTTCCGGAGCTTCAAAACGTGGCTGGACCACCTGGCTGACCGGCGCAAACGATCGGCGGGTGGAAGCGATTGCTCCGATGGTCATTGACATGCTGAATATGCCGAAAAGCATCAGCTACCACGTGGAAGCATGGGGCGATTACAGCATCCAGATTGAGGACTACGTGAAACTTGGCATTGCCCAGGATGTGGATACCCCCGACGGAAAAGAGCTTGTAGCCATGATTGACCCGTTTTCATACCGGAGCAAACTCACCATGCCCAAGCTGATTTTCAACGGAACCAACGATGAATACTGGCCGGCTGATGCCATAAAGCATTATATTTCAGAAATCCCCGGTGAAAATTATCTTCATTATGTACCCAACGCCGGTCATGGTCTGGGAGACAAAAAGCAGGCATTGCAGGCATTGAGCGCATTCTGGGGAGAAACCCTTCAGAAAGAAAAACATCCGGAACTTTCCTGGCAAGTTGAAGAAACCGGTGACGGAATTACCCTAAAAATAAAAGCCACAAAAAACAAACTGGACCATGTGGCGTTATGGGTGTGTGATTCGGAAGACCGTGATTTCCGCGACAATGAATTCATTGAAAATCCTGTTGAAGCCGAACCGGCAGATGAAATCCTTGTTTCTGTAAAATATCCGGAAGCAGGTTTTCGCGCCTTTTATGTTGACTTGATTTACAAGGATTTAAACGGAGGGCTTTATTCAAAAAGCACAAGAATGTTTGTAGCTAATCCTGAAAAAATACTTTGAAAACCTCAAGATTTATACTTATTTTTTAAACATTTTAAATGATTGACGTGAAATTTATTTTTTAGTAACTTTTTTAATTTAAAAATTCTATGAAAAAGAAGTTTATTATTTTAACATCTGTTCTCTGCCTGATGGTTTTTCTTTTGCCATCGTGTGCAGATGAAGAAACGCGGCCTGAATTTCCACTTTCTGCTGTGATTCACAACAGTATTGATGGAAAGCAGGTAGCTTTTGCCGCATTAACCCACAGCGCAGTGAGCTGGGAATGGGATTTTGGCGACGGAAAAACGAGTACCGAAAAAGAACCGGTACATATCTATGAAAGTGGTGGTTATTACAAAATTGTTTTGGTTGCCACTGATTCTGAAGGCAACAAAGCCACTGACGAGATTGAATTGGCGCTGGACCTGGAGCCAATCAATTACCTTACAGGTAATCCCAACGCCCCCGGTTACAAAGGGAAAAAATGGAAACTATCATCCGTGCATCCGGAGGACGACAAATTAGCAAATGCCAATGCAAGCCTCACACCGATTATGCAGCCACTTCCTAACGGAGCATTTGGACAAATCGGATTGCCCGAAGCGTATGAAGGAACATACACATTCCATATTGACGGAAGCTTCACCCATGAAGTTTACAACATGGGCGGCAACAATGCGGTTTTTGGCTCAATAGCCCATCAGTTGCAAACTACGAGTGGTGCAGGAATTATAAAACAGAGCGGCGATCCGAAGAATTATCCATTTGCCATGGTTAAGTTTACTCCTGAAACCGGAGCCACCTTCACATATAGTGAAAACGTGGATTTCTCCGTTAAATCTGTACATACGGGAGGAGCTGATTTAACTTTTGAAGGAGTGAATTCACTTTCATTTTCCGGGAATGAATTTATTGGATTCATGTGTTATGAGCGCAGGGTAATTGTTCAGGACATCAAGGATAATTCCATGAGATTGGTCATGTTTGCTTCCTTAGATCCCACTTATTACCCAATACAGACAAATGCATTGGTACTTAGTTTTGAGGTAGTTAAGTAAAACCGATTAAATGAAATTTAATATGAAAATTAATATTATGAAAAAGAATAAAAGCAACAATCTGTTTGCATTTATTTTATCTGTAACCCTTATGCTTTCCTCCATTTCGGGAGTTTTTGCAGGGAGTAATCCGGCAGGACAGGCTTCCGCAAGGATTTCGGGAACTGTAACTTCTGCTGCCGACGGACTCGGACTGCCGGGGGTCAGCATTGTTGTTAAAGGGACATCCGTGGGAACCGTTACGGATATGGATGGAAAGTACACTATTAATAATATCGCACCGGATGCTACGCTTGTTTTCTCCTTTATCGGTTTCAGTGCACAGGAAATTCCTGTTCAGGGCAGAACCACCATCAACGTGGTTCTGGAAGAGAGCATAGAAGCCCTCGAAGAGGTAGTGGTCACTGCATTAGGTATTAGAAGAGAAGAAAAGTCACTCGGATACTCAGTCGGAAAAGTTGACGCGGAAGAGCTTTCAAAAGTTGTCAACGAAAACCTGCTGACCTCCATGGCCGGAAAAGTTACCGGGGTAACCATCAACTCTACCGGTGGTGCAGGTTCTTCTGTCAGCATGATTATCCGCGGAGCCACTTCGCTGAGCACGGACAATCAGCCGTTGTATGTGGTTGACGGCGTTCCCATGACCAGTGGCGTAGGAAACGTTGGCGGATTCGGAAACGACAACCGTGTTGACTACGGAAGCGCCATTTCGGATATTGACCCGGAAAGCATTGAAAGCATTTCCATCCTGAAAGGGCCGAGCGCTGCTGCTTTGTATGGTACCCGCGCAGGTAACGGTGTGGTTTTGATCACTACAAAAAAGGCATCACGGAAAGCAGGAATGAAAGTGGAAGTGGTTTCCAATACTGTTTTTGATATTCCATCAAGGTATCTGGATGTTCAGACCCGTTTCGGATTCGGAGCGCGCACTTACACCCCGGATAATTTTGCCAGTGGGATTATTCCGCCCTTCAGTCCGGCTGAAGCTGCCGGAGCAGGCCCGGAGTTGGATAAAGGATACTGGCAGGTGCAACCGTTTGCTCCGCTGGATGCCAACGGACACCGCATTCCGACCGAACTGGTATCGTATCCGGATAACTACAAGAACTTCATCAACCAAAACGCTTTCACAACCACAAACAGCGTTTCCATCTCCAGCAATAACGAGGGAGTCAGTTACAGGCTCGGCTTGTCAAATATGACCAACAAGGGATTGGTGCCAAACTCTGACCTCAACAGGAATAACATTACCCTTTCGGCAACTTCTGAGGTGAAAAAAGGGTTCACCGTAAGCTCTGACATCAACTACACCCAGAACTGGGCAGACAACCGTCCGGCAACCCAGGAGCGCGGAACCAACCCGTTGCAGTGGGCAGCCTGGACTCCCCCAAGTGTGGACATTCTTACATTAAAAGATTATAAACTGGGCGCCAATGAGGTAAAAACCATCGGTGGCGAATTTGAAAACCCATATTATCTGGCTTATGGAATCAACAACAGCTTCAAGCGTAACCGACTGATTGGGAATGTTATGGCAACATGGGAAATCACTCCTGAATTCAGTGTAATGGCACGCTATGCGCTGAACAGATCTGATCAGGTGAGGGAAACCAAAATGGACCCCGGGTACTCTAAAGAACCCAACAACGGAACATACGGAATTGCCACAAACGAAAGCACAGAAACCAATGCCGACATGCTGGCAACCTATAAAAATCACTGGGGGGACTTCTCACTCACAGCATCAGCCGGAGGGAACCTTCTTTATGCCAACTGGTCATCCGTCAGCAATTCTGCAAAAGCCGGTTCCGGTTTGATTGTTCCTTATCTTTATACCATCCAGAATATTGAGAGTGAATCACTCTCCTATTCCAATTCCAGAGCACAAAGAGCGATTAACAGTGTTTACGCTCTGGCCAACTTAGGTTGGAAAGATATGATCTTCCTTGATGCAACAGCCAGAAACGACTGGTCAAGTACGTTGCCACCGGAGAATCGTTCCTATTTCTATCCTTCTGCCTCTCTTAGTTTCCTTATTGATAACATGATTGACATGGGTAGAAATATCGATCTTTTCAAAATCAGAGGAGGAATCGCACAGGTAGGTAACGACACATCTCCTTATAGATTATATGCTACATACGGAAATGCCGGGCAATGGGGGGAGACAATCAGGCTAAGTAAGCCTTTCAGCGAGCTGAGCCCGAACCTGCTGCCGGAAGAGGCAACATCATACGAAATAGGCGTTGACATCCGCGCATTAAGCAATCGTCTTCGTTTTGAAGGAACCTATTACCGTGAAGAAAACCGCAATCAGATTTTCAGCGCTCCGCTGGCAGGTTCATCGGGTGCATCAGGAATTAATGTAAACACCGGGTTACTGCTTAGTAAAGGTTGGGAGTGGATGCTTGGAATCACCCCGGTTAAAACCGGCGACTGGACATGGGATCTGAATTTAAATTTCTCAACCAATAAAACCTGGTTGATAGAACTGACAGAAGGCGTTGATTTCCTGGAGCACTGGAGCGAAGCAAGAGTTAAAAACATGACTTACGTGAAAGATGAAACAAAAGGAAATGATGGATTGGTAGGAAATCTCTACACCAGAAAAATCCGCAGGGTAACTGATGTGAACTCAAAGTATTATAACTACCCTCTGCTGCCTCATGGAAGTGAAGATGCCGAGTGGGAAGCAG
>LSQX01206213.1_pt2 | contig 10864 bp, 13 predicted proteins | sample 654561 | NCBI WGS metagenome assembly LSQX01 (sample SAMN04489861, study PRJNA283612) | anaerobic digester metagenome | isolation source: 4 biogas reactors fed with cattle manure at either 37C or 55C with and... | place: Denmark: Kongens Lyngby | collected 2014 | reverse complement strand
GTTCAAATTACACTTTTGAAAAAGTTGACCAATTTGGAATTTTAGACGCTGCTGTTATTTTCAATATTTCAGATAACGGATTTATCAGCGCACGTATTCCGATAAAAAACAGACGTGAACAGGTGAATAGCTATGAGCCACCTGCCGATATGGTTGAAGGCTGGACATCAGAGCCTGAAATTGTGGAGAAAACAGAAAACAAAGAAAAAAAGCAAGACCCTTTTTTTGATGCAAAATTTGACGATAATCCTGAAAATGATTTACCGTTTTAATTAACAAATAAAATTAAAGAAAATGACAGAAATAAAACAATTTAAGAAACTACCTAATCACAAATTTTTGCACATCCACCCCGAAAAGTTTAAATTATGGGTATCGGATGTGATGAATGAACCGCACATGAGATTTGCTTCACCGGCTGATGTTGCTGAACGGATTGAACAGAAATTCGGAGGTGTAAAATCTTCACATCTTCAAAGAATTTACCGGATGCGATTAAATGTTTCAGATTTTCGGAATCCTGAAAATTGAGAGCCATGGCTAAAAAATTCAGGTACGATTTACAGAAAGGTAGTAAGCACATTCGTTGCCCGAAATGCGGAAAACGAACATTCAAACCTTATGTTGATGCGATTACTAAGAAAATTGTTGATAAGGAAAAGTTTGGGAGGTGCGAACGGATTAATTCCTGTCAATATCACGAATATCCGAAAGACATCAAATATGAGGAATGGCAGGACATGATTTTTTATGAACCACCAAAACCTGAAATTATTCAGCCTGATTTTGTGCCGGTTGAGATTGTTGAGAAAACATTCAACAACTTCAAATCAAATGTTTTCTTTATTTGGTTGGTGAGAATGTTCGGACAAGACACAGCTTTTTCACTTCAAGAAAAATATAATATTGGAACGGCAAAAGGTGGAGGCACGATCTTTTGGCAACAGGATAGAGAGGGGCGTTTCAGGACCGGAAAGGTGATGTATTACGGAATTGACGGAAAACGATTAAAAGACCGGCCAAACTGGTTTGTACATTTTGAGGTAAAAAAAGACTTCAATCTGATGCAGGTTTTTTTCGGTGAACATTTAATGAAATCTGATATTCCGGTAGCACTTTGCGAAAGTGAAAAAACAGCAATTTTAATGAGCATTTTTGAACCAAATTACATTTGGCTTTCTGCCGGCGGTGCGAATATGCTCAATCTTTACCGACTGAATCGACTTTTTCGGCTTGATTTTGTTTGCCCGGATAACGGACAATTTCAGAAATGGCAAAAACAAACGGTAATGTTTGAAGGGCGGAAAATGGATGTTTCAGTTGATAAAGCTGTCAGGAATGGGGAATTAAAACAGGGTGATGACATCTTAGATTTATATTTACTTTATGAAAAAGAATTATCAGAAACTGGTTGAAATTATGGGATGGGAAAAATTTAATGGTGAAACAGACGAAGATGTAGTAACACGAGAGGGGGCAACACCTGATTTAATCCCGGACAAACGAATAATTGAAGTCGTTCATGCTAACGGTTTGGAGGGTTGGGCAAAAAATTCAAATTTCACCTGTCTTGAAACTTTAAAATCTGAGATAATCAAAACTTTCCGAATTGCGATAAATTCCCGGATTTCCGAAAATCGGCGAATGAAAGAACTTTTTCCGGCAATCACCAATTTTGCGATTTATGCAAATACGATTGACAGACGGGGGAAAATGGAAAATGAAGCTGACCGAATTGCTGAAAGTGCCTGGTTCGGCGAACTTGCAAGAAAAAGGCTTGAAGAACGGACTGAAAAAATGTTTTCAAAGAAGCCAAATAAAAAACTTTACAATGAGGCAGTCAATGAAATCAAAGAAGTTTATGGTTTTTCTGATGCTGTAATTGATGCTTTCCGATTTTTTGTTTGTCAGACAAGGCACAAATATCATAATCCCTCAATGAATAAATCACTTTATATTTGGGGAAAACCGAAACAAACAGGGAAAACAACACTTGCAAGGGCATTGGTTTCAGTTTTGAACGGTGAAACTTCAATCCGAAATGCCGGAAATTATGAAAGTACACTTGCAAAGGAAATGCAATATAATGCACACGATTTGCCTTTGGCTGCTCAATCAAATGCAGTAATTTTGGACGAAAGTATGCCAAAAGACAGCCGGAAAGCATACGGACAAATAAAATCAATGTTGACAAGTAATTCCTGTTCTTATAACCAAAAATGGGGTAAAATATCACACATTGAAACACGACGATTTTATATTTGCACTTCAAACGAAGATATTGAAGAATTCATTCAGGATGCAACAGAACGAAGATTTATTTCTATAAAATTGGATAAAGTGCCGAAACAACTTTCTTTTGAGGCAATTTATGAACTTTGGAAAAAGTTCGCACAAAATGCGACTCCTAAAACCGACAATTGGCAGGAGTGGTATGATTCATTTGAAGAGGTGGACGGATTGCAATCACGAGACAAAAATCACTTCAAAGCAAGTATTTTGAATTATAAAAACATCGTTCACGTAATTCACGAAACAGGCGGCTACAATTTGACAGCTTCATTTTTTGAGAAATTATTTATTGTCGGAAAACCGACACGAGATGAAAAAAAAGCCCTGAATGATGCGCTTGTTGAGCTTTTCGGTGAAGCAAAGGGGTATCGTTGGAGTGCAAAAAATGTTCGTGATACCTTAACGAATTTAATCGACAGTCAGAATGCTGAGGATATTGAGCAAGGCGATTTATCAGAAGAAGATTTAGAAACAGTTAGAGATTTACCGTTTTAAAAATTAAAAATTATGAAAACAAAACTATTAAAAAGATTAAGGAAAAAAGCAAATAGGAAATATTTGGAAAATGAAATTTTAAAATTAAAAGAAAAAAAAGCAAAAACAATGGATATGACAGTAGAAAAATATTATGATGATAATTTAGAAAACTATAACCTTTTAAATAAGATTGATCCTATGACAGCAAAACAAGCTATGCAAATGATGGAGGAATACCACCAAGCTAAGTTAAAATTATTGGGCATAGCCAACGTTGTAGGTAATAAGCCTACGGATTTGAAAACGAAAATTTTAAACAACAGAAATATGATTAATTGGAAAATAGTTGAAAAAGAATTGCCACGAGAAGGTGAATGGTACTTGGTTAAATGCCCCGAATACTCAGAGTCAGGATTTGAAATTGCACAATGGGACGGTGAAGAATGGCAACATGGACACTTTTCGCAAAGCTGCAATAAATATGTTACTGGATATTGTGCAATTCCTTTAGATGAAATGTAGTAGGCTTATCGGAATAGGGCTTGGCGAAGTTGCCAAACCGAAAAGCTGAATTGAAAAACAAAACTTAATAATTAGTACAAATGTTGATAGAAGAACAAAACGGCAATTTTGCCAAACCCGTGTTAGGTGCAGTGCCTTTTTTGAACGAGATTGTTAATATGGATTGGAATATCGCCATTAAGCAAGTTCCAGACAAAAGCATTGATTTAGTGGTAACAGACCCACCTTATGGAATGAAATTTCAAAGCAACCATCGGAAAGTTCAACACAAAAGCATCCAAAACGATGATAACCTTGATTGGCTTGAAAGTTGGGTGGTTGAATTAAAACGTGTTTGCAAAGATGAAGCCCACCTTTATATTTTTTGTTCTTGGCATAATATCGACTTATTTAAACAAAAAGTAGGTGCATATTTTAATGTGAAAAATATATTGATATGGGAAAAGAATAATACAGGAATGGGCGATTTAGAAGGCGATTATGCACCGAAATATGAAATGATATTATTTTGTAGTAACGGAAGCAAAAAATTAAATGGTGGGCGTGATGCTAATATACTAAAGGCAAAACGAACAGGGAACGAAAACCACCCAACTGAAAAGCCTGTGAACCTAATAAGCTATTTAATAGAGAAAAGTAGTAATGAAAACGATATTGTTTTGGATACTTTTGCAGGTAGCTTTTCAACTGCTCAGGCTTGTAAACAAAAGAAGCGAAACTTTATTTGCTTTGAAATTGAAGAAGATTATTGTAGAACAGCAAAAAACTTACTTAATGGTGTATCGGTCAGCTTATTTTAGCACGTCTGCTGGCATTGCACCTAACAGAATAGTTAGCGACATAACTTTTGCAACAAGATTTGTCGGGTTTTTAAGCGATATTCAGGTTGCTGATGCTATGAGCTACGATGAACTTGAATATTTAAAGTACGTTGCAAAAAAATTGCTGGATTATCAAAAAATCACAATAACTGATGAAAATGAGAAAGAATATTTTGAGAATTTGAAGTAATGAAAAAAACACTTAAAACACTTTCTTTTTTCTTGTTCAGTCTGTTTTTTTATGCGTTTATTTTTGGAGTAATCCTGAAACAAATTGAAAACAGGTATAACCGGAAACTGGAAAAGTATTATATTGAATCAAAATTTATTAAACCTTTTAGATTTGGAAGATGAAAAAAGTATCAGAAAAAGAATTTGATGAAATAGTTACTCAAAATGGAGTTTCTATTTATAAAAGAGGAAAATATCCTTACACAGCAATTTGGAAAAGAGGACGAAAAATAGTTGCAAAACAAAAACCTTACGTGATGCACATTAACTCAACAGATGATGATATTTCGTTTTTCATTAAAAGAACAAAATACAAAGTCCGATCCGGTGAACTTAATAAAACAGTTAGGGCTAAAAACCGAACAGAGGCGGTTTTAAAAGCAGTAAAACGACACCGGAAAAGTTTATCTCAAATTATAATGATTACTGAAAAAGGCAAAAAGGAATTTGATGAAAGTTACTTTTTTGCAACCGAAGATATTTTAAAAAAGTTGAATTTTGAAATTGTGAAAGAATAAAAATCATGAGAAAAATAAACTTAAAAGCTGAATTAATTAGGGATAATTTTCAAAATTTTAAAAGCTACATGTTGTCGAAAGCCAACTACAACCGACCGAATCAACGCACTGCCGCCAATTGGCTTTTGCAATATGTAACATGTTACTAACTGGCGGATTTATCTTGCAAAAACGTTCATTAAATGCTGAAAATAAAAAAAAAACGAAGCGTGGGGATTTTTTTCTTCTTTTTGCTTGTTTATTAAAAATATGTGTGTATATTTGTAACATGAATGACACACCAAAGAATAACAGACGATTCCATTTATTTATAGAACAAAAATGGATTGACAGGCTAAAAAGAGAAATGAACTCTTACGGCTTTACTACTGTTTCTTCGTTTGTGAGATTCATAATTATAAAGTTCTTTGATAAAAATAAAAAGCAGTAGCGATAAGTGGGTTACTTCGCTATGGGAGCCGTGTGTCACTGGTTCGAGTCCAGTATCCCTTCCAATTAAAAACAACATGAAGGGATTAGCTCAGTTGGTAGAGCAACGATACAGATTCCTACTTAAACTTTCTCTGCTTTTTAATGATATTGCAAGTGGCGATGAATGAGTTACTTCGTTTTGTATATGAAAAAATACTTATTCAGTTTTTCCCTTGCAAAGATATTAATGGTAGCGAAATGTGAGTTACTTCGACGGCCTATCGAGAGGTCGCAGGTTCGAGTCCTGTCAAAACGGTGTATTCCGTTTTGTAGCTCAGTTGGTTAGAGCGCTAAAATTTCTCACGTTGATTTTCTCCACTAACTTATTTGCAAGGGTTACATAGCTTTTTTAGTTGTGTAACCCTTTTTTATTGAACTAATTTTTAAAATAATAGATATGTCAAGATTTAACACTACTTCCGAAGGCACTAAAACCGTAAATTTAGCAGGTGGACAAGCGTATAAGCAAACACCTGAATTAGAATTGGTTTCAATATTGCTCACTTCGTTTGCAAACGACCAGTTTTATCGTTCATCTTCCGATACATTTGATACTCTAAAACAATTGATTTCAATGTGTGATAAAGAGTTTGTTGCAAAAGCTGCAATTTATGTCAGGACTAAATTTGGAATGCGTTCTATTTCTCATGTGGTTGCTTCTGAATTGGCAAAACATATTGGAGGCAATAAATGGGCAAAAGATTTCTACGAATCAATTGTTTACAGACCTGATGATATGATGGAAATTCTTTCTTATCATACCTCAAAAAATGGTAAAATATCAAATGCGATAAAAAAAGGTTTTGCAAAAGCATTCGATAAATTTGACCGTTATCAATTGGCAAAATACAGAGGCGAAGGGAAAGGGTATAAACTGATTGACATTGTTAATTTAGTTCATCCAGTTCCAGTTGGAAAAAACTCTGATGCCATAAATGCACTTGTAAACGGCGAATTAAAATCGTTCGATACTTGGGAATCTGAATTAACACGTGCCGGACAAAATGCAACTTCTGAGGAAGAAAAAGCAGACCTTAAAAAGGATGTTTGGGTTAAACTTGTGAAAGAACGTAAGCTTGGATATTTCGCATTATTGCGCAATCTGAGAAACATTATTGAGCAAGCACCTGAAGTTTTAACGGAATCTCTTGAAATGCTAACAAATGAATCAATGATAAAAAAATCTTTGGTTTTACCATTCCGATTTATTACAGCTTTTGATGAAATTCAGAAGTTGAATAACGGAAAGATTGTTCGTGAAACTTTAATTGCACTTAATAAAGCTGTTGATATTTCAATTGCAAACGTACCTAAATTTGACGGTGAAACATTGGTTGTTTTGGATGTTTCCGGTTCAATGTCTGGAAAACCTGCTGTAATTGGTTCTTTGTTTTCTTCTGTACTGGTAAAATCAAATAATGCTGATTTTATGGTATTTTCAGATAGAGCGCAATATAGAAACGTTAATCCGATGGATTCTACAATTACAATTGCAAATTCATTACGTTTTTCAATGGGCGGCACTAACTTTCAGGACATTTTCAGGGTTGCAAATAAAAAATATAACCGAGTTGTAATTCTTTCAGACATGCAGGGATGGATTGGTTATTATTCGCCAGTGGCTGAATTTAACAACTGGAAACGAGTTACCGGAGCAAATCCTTTTGTTTACTCATTTGACCTTAATTCATACGGTAATATGCAGTTTCCAGAACAAAACGTTTTTTGTTTAGCTGGATTCTCTGATAAGGTTTTTGACATTATGAAACTTTTAGAACAAGATAAAAACGCATTGGTAAATGAAATTCGCAAGGTTTCTTTTTCCTAATGGTTTTGAAAAAACCAACGTGCGGAGGGGCTTTTTTTTATTAAAATTATGAAAACGATTTAGGTATGGTGTCGTGGCTGCCATGAACAAAGCCACATAGTTTCAAAATACTAAAAACGATTGATATGAGTACAAAAGATTCAAAAACAGAACAGGCATGCAAAACAAAAACCTTACGTGATGCATATTAACTCAACAGATGCTGATGTTTCGTTTTTTATTAAGAGAACAAAATACAAAGTCCGATCAGGCGAACTTAATAAAACAATTAGGGCTAAAAACCGAACAGAAGCAGTTTTAAAAGCAACAAAACGGCACCGGAAAAGTTTATCTCAAATTATAATGATTACTGAAAAAGGCAAAAAGGAATTTGATGAAAGTTACTTTTTTGCAACCGAAGATATTTTAAAAAAGTTGAATTTTGAAATTGTGGAAAAATGAATGTACTGAGTTTGTTTGATGGAATGAGTTGTGGGCAGATTGCACTTAAAGAACAGGGAATAAGTGTCAAAAATTACTATGCTTCTGAAATTGATAAGTATGCAATTAAGGTAACTCAGCACAATTTCCCTGATACTATCCAGTTAGGATGTGTAACCAAAATAAATATATCTGAATTAAAACCTATTGATTTATTAATTGGTGGTAGTCCTTGTACAGATTTGTCGATTGCCGGGAGCATGAAGGGCATGAGTACCACTGAAAACAAAGAAATTACAACTTTGGAACAATACTTAAAACTTAAACATAAAGGAGTTAAGTTTCATGGACAATCTTATCTGTTTTGGGAATATGTGCGGGTCTTAAGAGATATTCAAAAATATAATCTTGATGTTTTGTTTTTGCTTGAAAATGTGGCAATGAAAAAAAAGTGGGAAAGATTAATTTCTGAAACATTAGGGTTATTTCCTGTTAAAATAAATTCTGCTCTCGTTTCGGCACAAAACAGAAATAGACTTTATTGGACAAACATCAAAACTAAAAAAGTCGGATTGTTTGGCGAAATTCATTCTGATATTCCACAACCGGAAGACAGGGGATTAGTTTTAAAAGATATTTTAGAGGAAAAAGTTAATGAAAAATATTATTTAAAAGACGATGTTATCTTGAACCTTTTAAAACATAAACAAAGACAAATGGCTCGTGGTTGGAATTTTGGTATTGACCCGAAAACAAAGGATGAAAAAATGAATGCTCTCAGAGTAAAAGGAACAGGAATGTATGATTTGGTTTATGAAGATATGAAACAGATAGGTTATATATCTAACACTAATTCCCAAGCCAATCGAGTTTATAGTGCTAAGGGAAAAACAGTTAGTTTACAAGCTAATACAGGAGGGGGAGGAGGTAAAACAGGTTTATATCTAATCATTCCCGAAGCTACTCAAAAAGGATATATAGAAGTCAATCCCGGTCAATTATTTGATTTTCCAACATCAAAAACACGTAGTGGCAGGTTGATGGACAAAAAATTAAATACTTTATTAGCTAAAAAACCTGAATTTTATCAATTTACAAAAGAACACCGGATAAGAAGATTAACACCTTTGGAAGCAAAGCGAGCGCAGACAGTTCCCGATTGGTACGATATGTCAGTTGTTTCCGAAACTCAGCAATATAAAATGTTGGGCAACGGATGGACAGTTGATGTTATAAAACATATATTTTCATTTATAAATATTAAGAATAAAAATCATGAGAAAAATAAACTTAAAAGCTGAATTAATCAGAGATAATTTTCAAAACTTTAAAAGTTACAATCTACCGAAAGCCCAGCTAATTATTGCTGATATTCCCTACAATGTTGGAAATAATGCTTACGGTTCAAATCCGGCATGGTATATTGACGGCGATAATAAAAAAGGCGAAAGCGAATTGGCTGGAAAACAGTTTTTCAACACTGACATAAATTTTAACGTTGCTGAATTTATGCACTTTTGCAGTAAAATGTTAGTTAAAGAACCAAAAGAAAGGGGTAAATCACCGGCAATGATTTTATTCTGTTCATTTGAACAGCAATTTCCTTTAATTGAATTAGCTAAAAAATATGGGTTAAACAATTACATTAATTTAGTTTTCCGCAAAAACTTTTCAGCACAAGTTTTAAAAGCAAATATGCGAATTGTTGGTAATTGCGAATATGGACTGCTTTTTTATCGGGATAAACTCCCGAAATTTAATAATAACGGCAAAATGGTTTTTAATGTGATTGACTGGGAACTTGATAAGAAAGGAACTCCAAAATTACATCCGACACAAAAACCCATTGCCTTATTAAAAAAACTAATTAAAATTTTCACAGATGAAGGCGAAACAGTGATAGACCCTGTTGCCGGAAGTGGAAGCACTTTAATTGCAGCGCACAAGCTCAATCGTCATGCGTTTGGATTTGAGATTGACAGAATTATTTACAAAAAAGCTGATGACTGGCTAAAACGTGAAATCATAATGAAAAAAGAAATTGAAGAATACGGATTTGCAGTATCAGAATTAAGAGAAACAGGATATTCACTTTTTTAAATCATAAAATAATGAAATTAAATAAAATTCATAATGAAGATTGCCGGGAAACTATGAAAAGGATGCCTGATAATTTTATTGATTTAACCGTTACAAGTCCACCATATGATAATCTAAGAACTTATAATGACAATATTGATAAAACTTGGAATGATGCTATCTGGAAACCAATAATAAAAGAATTATTCAGAATTACTAAAATTGGCGGTGTTGTGGTTTGGATTGTTGGTGATGCGACAATTAACAGAAGCGAAACAGGAACATCATTTAGGCAGGCTTTGTATTTTATGAAGTGTGGTTTTAATTTACATGATACTATGATATGGACTAAACATACATTTCCAAAAAACAACAATAGGTATGAACAACACTTTGAATATATGTTTGTTTTTTCAAAAGACAAACTAAAAACATTTAATCCAATTAAAGAATTGAAAATTTATACAGATAATAGGAAAACAAAAAAATATGGAAGAAACAAAGATGGTAACTTTCATGTTGGAAGAGTAGTAAATAAGATAAAAAAAATTAAAGGCAATGTGTGGCATTTTCCGGTAGGTGGAGGTCATGTTACAAAAGATGATATAGCAACTAAACACCCTGCAATATTTCCCGAGCAACTTGTATCAGATCATATTTATTCGTGGAGCAACGAAGGTGATTTGATTTATGATCCGTTCATGGGAAGCGGAACAACTGCAAAAATGGCACATTTACAGAAAAGAAATTGGATAGGTAGCGAAATTTCAAAAGAATATGTTGACCTGGCTTATAAAAGAATTGAACCTTATTTAATGCAAAAAAGATTGTTTTAAAATCCAAAACTATGTTATTTCACTTTTCAGCAAAATTTGAAGACGACATTTTTGAAGATATGGGGTATCATGGGGAAATAGAATTTCCGATCCAGAATCCCGAAAACATCTCAAAATTCAAAAATGCAATTATCAAAAAAATCAAAGTTGAGCTTTCCCAGAAAATCAAAAAATGGAGAAAGGATGCTAAAAAATTAATCAAAATTGAAGTTTATTACCACGAAAACGACCTTGAAAAAATGCTATATTTCTGGCAAAAAATGTAAGGAAAAACCTATTTTTTTCACTTTTTAACTCATTTTTTCATCAAAATGTAAGTGATTTTTACCGAAAAACCGACCAATTAAACATAATAACACGGTTTTTTGA
>LSQX01101109.1_pt1 | contig 10865 bp, 6 predicted proteins | sample 654561 | NCBI WGS metagenome assembly LSQX01 (sample SAMN04489861, study PRJNA283612) | anaerobic digester metagenome | isolation source: 4 biogas reactors fed with cattle manure at either 37C or 55C with and... | place: Denmark: Kongens Lyngby | collected 2014 | reverse complement strand
ACATTAATCTTTTTGTCTTGAATATTTAATAGCGTATCAACAGAAGCATTTAAATAGCCTCGATTATTTAATTCTAGTTTAATCTGCTCAGCAGAAATAGAGGTTAGTCGCTCACTATATAGTACTGGTCTCTCTCCGTACTTTCTAAATTGTCTATTCAACCAAGTAGAATCGTTAGGAGCAATATTATATAAATGGAGTTTGTATTTACCAATTATCGGAAGAGACGCATTAGGCTCTTGCCTCAAAAATGGCTCAAGCTCAGAGGCTTTTACAGATTTAGTGTCTGTATCAATATCAACCTTGTTTAATAGATAGCTTCCTTCGGGCACTCGTTTAGTTGCATCACATGCAACTAACACCACTAAAAAAAGTAGGTAGTATATATATTTTCTCATCCGTTAAGATTCTATTTTTATGCTAATTTGTTAATCCAAAGTAATCTAACACTATACTTTATGTTTCTACTTTGACATGAATACAAAACTAGTGATTTTTTTTTGAATAGAGTATGAATAATATTATATGTTGAGAGAGATTATGATTTAGGTTGCTAAAACATTAGCTGAAACAAAAAAAAGAGAGAAATACTACATGTGTATGTCTTTAGGTAATAATTCTTGTCCATATATTTCTAAAAGTCCTATAAAAAGTGTACTTTTAACGTCAATATGAGTATAAAGCATCTTTTTGTTTTACACTAGATCATTACAATTAGTCGGAAACTATATAACTATAAGAACTTAAATATGAAAACCAGAAGAGAGTTTTTAAAAACAGTAGGAGGATTGGGATTACTTACCATCTTACCTCGCAATGTATTAGGAAGAGGATTTATTGCGCCTAGTGATCAACTGACCAAAGGAATTATTGGAGTTGGAGGAATGGGCCGTTCACACATTCCTTACGATAACACCCGAGTAGTAGCAATGTGTGATGTGGATAAGAACCACCTATCGCAAGCAGCATCTATGGTAACAGATAAAATTAATCTTTACCACGATTTCAGGGATCTGATTCTAGATAAAGATGTTGACATTGTACATATTGCCACTCCACCCCATTGGCATGGTATCATGTCAGTAGAAGCAGCTAAGGCAGGTAAGGATATTTTCTGCGAAAAGCCTATGACACGCACCATTGGCGAAAGTAAACGAGTGGTTGAAGCTATTAAGCAACACGGCAATATTTTCCGCTTAAATACTTGGTTTCGTTTCAAAGATTCATTCTATGGATTGGGCACACCCGTTAAACCATTGAAAAAACTAGTTGACAGTGGAATGCTAGGTTGGCCATTGAAAGTAACTATTAGCAAACACACAGGATTTGATTGGAAATTTTATTGGGTAGGCAAGAACCATCTTGAACCTCAAACAGTTCCCGATGAGCTAGACTACGATATGTGGTTGGGGCCAGCACCCTATAAACCTTATAACGCACATCGTGTACATAGCACTTTTCGTGGATATTGGGATTATGATGGTGGAGGTTTAGGCGATATGGGACAACACTATATAGACCCTGTACAATATATATTGGGAAAAGACAACACTAGCCCTATTAAGGTAGAAGTGGATGCTCCTCAACAACATCCCGACGCTGTAGGAACTTGGAGAAGCATTACTTATACATTCGAAGATGGTTGTCAGATTGTGTTGTGGGGTGGAGATTATGGTGAGCCAAACACACCTTATATTGCGGGTCCGAAAGGAAATGTATATAAAAACTTTGTTTGTGATATACCCAATTGGGAAAAGAAACTTGCAGACTATCCTGAACCTACTGCACAAAACACCAATTTCATAGAGAGCATTCATACACGAGAAAAGTATGCATTGAATGAATTGAACGGACACCGTTCGTGTACCATCGTAAATATGGGTGCAGTAGCGCTTAGATTAAATAGAACTTTGGAGTATGATCCTGTTAAAGAAGAGTTTATAAACGACACTGAAGCTAACAGATTACTCGATCAACCCATGCGCTCTCCTTGGAGCATTTAATCCCAATAAATAAAATATAAATAAAATGAGAAAAACAAATAACTATATAGCGTTACTGTTAGTCTGCCTATTTGCTTTTGGCAGCCTATCGGCGCAAGCTCCAAAAAATAGAACTGTTACAACAATTGTAGCTGATGTGCTAACTCAACTTCCTGCAGAAAAGCCAAATCAGTATAATCAGCTGATGAATGAGTTGACTGGTACAGGCGAAGAGGGATTGATGAGTCTTATAAACAGCGTGAATAACCCTGGACCCAAGAGTAACGAAAAAGTAGAGTTTGCTCTTAGTGGATGGACGAATTATGTAGCAAAGGACCAAGCTAAACGACTAGAAACTGCAAATACTTATGCAAAAGCGCTAGGCTTGAAGCTTCACGAAGAGACAAAAGCTTTTATTATTCGTCAATTAGAGATGATTGGTGGAGAGGATAATATTGATGCACTAGCTTCTTTCTTAACAGATACAAGATTGGTTGGTCCTGCTTCTCAAGCTTTGGTTGCATTGCGTACTGCTAAAGCTAACCAAGCTATAGTAGCAGCTTTAAAATCTGAACAACCTGAAGAGATGAGAATTCAATTGGTGAATGCAATTGCACAATCCAACACAACAAACGTTGAAGCACTATTGCTAGAGCTTTTGAAAGATGCTAAGTCGCTTAACTATAAGAAGACAGTACAAAAAGCTTTGAGCAGATTAGGTTCAAGCTCTTCGCTAAAGCCTTTGAAAAAAGCAGCTAGCAACGAAAAGTTTGCTTATGGTAAAGACGGTTCAACAGCTTCATATCTGGCATTATTGAATACACTAAAAAGTAGCAACACTAAAGCCGTAGGAAAAGAAGCTCACGCTTTACTTAAAACAGGTAAGAAGCAAAATAAACCTGATCTTCAGATTGCTGCAATGGAGCTTCTTATGAGCATGCAAAGTGAAAACAAATCTAAGTTAATGATTTATTCGCTTAAAGATGGCAATCCAGCTTTAGTAGCTAGCACATTACGTATGTTTTCTAATAAATTGGATAATAAAGAGTATAACACATTAATCAAATTGCTCAATGCATCTTCTCCAGCAACTCAAACACCTATCATTTATTGGCTGGGCAATCAGAAGATGGAGAAAGCAGTGTCAGAGATTTCAAAATTTACACGTTCAGATAATCCTCTTTTAAAAACTGCAGCAATTCGCTCTTTAGCCAAAATTGGTAATAAAGATGCACTAATTAAACTAGTAGAGTTACTTAAAAGTGACAATTCGGAGACCATTGCTCTAGCAAAAGATGCGCTAACTACTTACAATGGTGATATGTCTTATGAATTGACATCTAAATTTAACGATAGCAGCGATGAGGGTAAAGTTACTATTCTACAACTAATAGCAAGTAGAAGAATGGAAAGTCAATACAATATGGTGTACAATCAGTTGTTTATTGACAACCCTACAGTAAAAGCAGAGGCCGCAAATACCTTGCAATATGTTTCTACTGAAGAGAACCTGAAAGACTTGTTTTTACAACTCGAAAAGTCAGATGCAGAGCTAGTCCCTGCTTTGCAGCAAGCTATAAATGCTGCATTATCTGATCTTTCGACAGATGAGCAAATGATTGTTATTGCAGAACAAGCAAACAAAAAAGGAATAAAGAGACACCTTTACTATCCTGCTATGGCATACACTGGAACACAAGATGCTATGGAACAGTTGGTGGGAGAATATAGCAACGCAACAAACGACGATCAAAAACGTGCTGCTTTTGAAGCATTGGCTAATTGGAAATCGTTTGATGTAATTTATCCGTTGCTTGATATTGCACGAAACAGCGATAATAACACTGAGAAAAGTGAAGCTATTGACGCTATCATTAATACAATTGTTAAGTCTAGCCAAACACAAGCAGTAAAGTACCTTTTCTTGCGCGAAGCACTTGAAATGGCAAACAACGACAAACAAAAGAACAGTATAATTGTAGAGCTTGGCAACACTAAAATGTATCAAGCATTGCTCTTGCTAGAGCCCTACATGGATATAGCTTCTCTAAAAGAAAATGCTGCACTAGCATCCATGAAATTAGCTCTAGACAACCCTTCATTTGTAAGTGCAAAAGTTACCTTTATCTTAAACAAAGTGAGTGATACATTAGACAATCCAGATGCTGGCTATCAACGTCAAGCAATTAAAAAATTTATCGATGAAAACTCTTTAGGAGATGGATACATTTCTCTGTTTAACGGAAAAGACCTCACTGGTTGGAAAGGATTAGTGGGCAATCCTATTAGTAGAGATAAGATGAGCAAAAAAGAGTTGGCTACTGCACAAGAAAAAGTTGACAAGGAAGCGCTGAAGAATTGGATTGTTCAAGACGGCACCATTTTTTTCACTGGAAAAGGGGATAATCTTTGCACAGAAAAGAGTTACGGTGATTTTGAGATGCTTGTAGATTGGAAACTCTATCCAGGAGCAGAACCCGATGCTGGCATCTACTTAAGAGGTACGCCTCAAGTTCAAATATGGGATATTAGCCGCACTAATGTGGGCGCTCAAGTTGGATCGGGTGGATTATATAACAATCAGACCCACAAAAGCATTCCACTAAAAGTGGCAGACTTAGAGCTGGGTGAGTGGAATACATTTTATATAAAAATGATCGGCGACCGTGTAACAGTTCATCTTAATGGTGAAATAGTTGTTGATAACGTAATTCTTGAAAACTATTGGGATAGAAATCAATCAATCTTTCCTGTGGAACAAATAGAATTGCAAGCACACGGAAGCGAAGTAGCTTATCGTGATATATACATAAAAGAGATTGAGCACACCAAACCTTTTACTTTATCTGAAGAAGAGAAAAAGGAGAACTTTGAATTGCTTTTCGATGGAACTAATATGCACCATTGGACAGGAAACACACAAGATTACATAATTGAAAATGGCAACATGGTTATCTATCCAAGCAATAGTCATGGTGGAAACTTATTCACAAAAAAAGAGTATGATAATTTTGTATTCCGTTTCGAATTTCAATTAACAGAGGGTGCTAATAATGGTCTTGGCATTCGTACACCAATGGAAGGCGATGCTGCTTATTTAGGAATGGAGCTTCAAATACTTGATAACGATGCAGCAGTGTATAAAAACTTAGATGAGTATCAATATCATGGGTCGGTATATGGTGTGATACCGGCAAAAAGAGGCTACTTAAAACCATTGGGCGAGTGGAACTATCAAGAAGTTGTGGCTGATGGCGACAACATTAAAGTAACACTTAATGGAACAACCATTGTAGATGGAAACATTCGTGAAGCTTCTAAAAATGGAGCTATAGATGGTAAAGACCATCCTGGCTTACTAAATAAGAGCGGACATATTGGCTTTCTGGGTCATGGGTCGGTAGTGAAGTTTAAAAATATTAGGGTGAAAGAATTGTAATCACTCAAAAGGTTTAAATAACTTGAAGGTTATTGAGAAATAGAAAAGGAGCAGATGATATTAATCATTTGCTCCTTTTTATATATAGAAACTTAAGATTGTAGTATAAAATCTAGTTTCTAGTTTCTATTATTAAGTTAGTCCTTAATCCCTACTCTATCCAAAATAAAAGCAAACTCAAAAGCTACATCTTTTATTCTACTGTATCTACCAGATGCTCCACCATGGCCCGACTCCATATTCATGTGCAAGAGCACAATATTGTCGTCTGTTTTAAAGCTACGTAGTTTTGCAGTCCACTTAGATGGCTCATGAAACAACACTTGCGAATCGTTTATACCACCAGTTATCAAAAAATTTGGATAGTCTTGCGCTTTCACATTGTCGTATGGAGAATATGACTTAATATAGTTGTAATAATCTTCTTCGTTAGGATTGCCCCACTCTTCATATTCACCAGTGGTGAGTGGTAGGGTCTCGTCAAACATTGTAGTTATTACATCCACAAAAGGTACTTGTGCTACAATAGTTTGATACAAATCGGGGCGCATATTGGCTACAGCTCCCATAAGTAAACCACCAGCACTGCCACCCATAGCAGCAAGTTTGTTGGCTGATGTGTATTTATCTTCAATCAATTTTTCGCTACAAGCGATAAAATCGGTAAAAGTGTTTTTCTTTTTCAACAACTTGCCATCTTCGTACCATTGTTCGCCAAGATCGCTTCCACCACGTATTTGCGCAATAGCAAATACAAAACCTCTATCGATAAGACTGTAATAGGCTGTGCTAAAATAAACATCAGAGCTAATGCCGTAACTACCATAAGAGTAGATAAGTGCAGGATTACTGCCATCTTTTTTCAAATCTTTTCTATAAACAATAGCCATTGGCACTTGAACACCATCCGATGCAGTAGCCCAGATTCTTTCTACTGTATAGTCGTCGGGATTAAATCCAGAAGGCACCTCTTGTTCTTTGAGCTTTGTAGTAGTTTCATCTTTCGCATTATATTCATAAAGCGTGGTAGGTCTGTTCAACGAAGTATATGAGTAGCGAATAGTTGATGCATCATACTCAGGGTTTCCAAGAAGCGATGAGTTATATACAGGTTCTGGAAAAGATATACTTTTAGACGCTCCACCATCAACTGGCTTCATCTCAATCTCTGTGAGGCCATTCTTGCGTAACTCTAACGATACATAATCTTTCAAGATGTCTACCCTCTCGATACGTACATTAGGGTCATGTGCTACAAATTCAGTCCAGTTAGCTTTGTCGGTATATCCTGTAAATGGAACTTTATAAATCTTGCTATTCAAGTTTTCTTTGTCTTTATATTGTACAAAGAAACTGTTTTCATGTGCATAAACAGAATATTCAACATCTTTTACACGAGGCATAAATAGTTTGAAATCAGCCATTGGCTCATCAGCCAATATATATCGCTCTTCGGATGTTGTTGAACTTGCACTTCCAATAAAAATAAAATCTCTTCGTTTGCTACCCGACACATAAGTAGAGAACTTAGCATCGTCTTCTTGATATACCAAGGTGCTCTCTTTGGCATCCAACATTTGGCGGCGTATTTGATACGAACGCAAAGTGTTGTCAATTACTCCAAAGAAAAGTGTTTTACTATCGTTGGCCCAAGCCACCGAAGTAGCTCCATCAACACTAAAACCCACATCTTCTCCTGAAGCCAAATCTTTGATATGCATTTTGTATTCAGCAAACGAGCCTGTTTCGTTGAAAAAATAGGTGGCTTTGCTGTTGTCAGGACTTATAGAATAGCCCCTAAAGATAAATGTAGGTTTACCATCGGCCATCTCATTCAAATCAAATATAATCTCTTCTGGTGCTTCCATCGAGCCTTTTTTTCTACAATGTGTAGCATATTGCTTACCAGTTTCGGAGCGAGAGTAATAGTAATAACCGTTTCTAAAAGAAGGATAACTCTCATCGTCTTCTTTCATTCGGCCCAAGATTTCATCGTAAATTGTTTGTTGTAAATCTTTTGTTGATGCCATTACGGTTTCAGTATATGCATTCTCTGCATTTAAATAATCAATTACCTTTGGATCTGTTTTGTCTTTCATCCAATAGTAATTATCGATGCGCTGCTGACTAAACTCAGCAAACGTATCGGGTTTTACTTCTGCGACAGGTGGTGTCGGAAAATCTGACTGTTTCAATACTTTATTCTCTTTTTGTGGGTTACAAGCAGCCACTAACAATACTAATAGTAGCGCTAAAAATGATGTGTGCTTCATATGAATTTGGTTTTATAAGATTTTAATAGACAAAGATATATAAGTTACTTATGATTAGAAAGATTGACGGCAAATATTTCACTAATTATTTATCTATTTATCTTCCACATTAACAACATTCAATTTGAATTAACGAACATAAATGTATATATTTGCGTACAAAATTAAATTTACAGATAACAATTTAATAACCAGTCAAAATGAAAAAAGTAAACTTACTTCTAATCGCTTTAGTTAGTATTGTGGCATTTGCAAGTTGCACAAGCAATAAGAAAACAGATGAAACTAACACCAACACAGATCAAACTTATGCAACAGTTGATGAAATATTGGCAAATGCAGAGCTAGAAATTGACAATACTGTTTTAATAGAGGGCCTTTGCACGCACATATGCTCGCATGGTGGCCAAAAATTATTCTTGATGGGCAACAATGAATCAAACACCATTCGTGTTGAAACAAATGATGCTTTAGGTGCATTTAAAGCAGAGTGTGTAAACAGCATGATACAAGTAAAAGGAACTTTAAAAGAAGAACGCATTGACGAAGCTTATCTAACACAATGGGAAGCTAGAATAGCTGAAGGCACTGTAGAAGAGCATGGCGAAGATGGCGAAGGTTGCGAAACTGAGCTAAAAGCGCAAGGTCAAGAAGATGTAGATAGCGAGGCAGGACGCATAAAAGACTTTAGAGAAAAAATTGCCGAAAGAAGTGAAACTGAAGGCAAAAACTACTTGTCTTTCTTTTACATAGAAGCAATAGAGTACTCAATTTTGTAGTTATGAACAAAACCTTTATGAAACAACTGAGAAAATGGTCACGTATTATTCATCGTGACCTTTCTTTCTTTTTCTCAGGTGTAATCATCATCTATGCAATTTCGGGATTTGTATTGAACCATAAAAAAGATTTCAACTCCGACTACTCTATTAAAACTTATGATTTAAACATAGAAGGTAACTATCCACTTTCGCAAGATTTGCTTACTAAAGAGAAGGTTATATCAATTCTTGAACCATACAACGAAGCTAACAACTATACAAAACACTATTTCCCCGACAGTGGAAAAATGAAAGTGTTTCTTAAAGGTGGCTCATCGTTGGAAGTAGACCTCGCAAATGGCAATGGACTATACGAACAAGTAAGGAAACGCCCCATTATTAGTCAGTTTAATTGGTTGCACTACAATCCACATAAATGGTGGACTATATTCTCAGACATATTTGCTTTCTCGCTCATTGTTATAACCCTTACAGGATTAGTAATGACACGAGGTAACAAAGGACTGTGGGGAAGGGGTGGAATAGAACTGATTATTGGTATTATAATTCCATTATTATTTATTTTGCTTACATAGAAGTTTACCCGCATTATTCATCAATGACTAAAAGTTTCAAGTGCTTTTTAAGTGCAAATTTAATTCGTTCAAATAAATCATGAACCAGCACAAAGTTTTATTTTCTATGCGTTTTATTCTTTGTCACATGAGTAGCACCCCCCATTTCATATTCATCAATCCCAAACATGAATTAATGTTATTAAAGTTCAGTTGAAGAAATTCATGAATAGCATTTCTCAAAAGTTAAATTAATGTGCTGTTTTCTCTATTGTGTAGCAATAAAATGAGCAATAACTGAAGATTTAAACTTGTACTAAATGTTTGTTTGTAAGCTTATTACAGATCGGCGTGAGAATTAAAATACACAAGTTATTATAAAATCGGTGTCATGACGTTTTTCTATAATTTAAGATTCTGAGAATTCGGGGTCACACCGTTTTTCTATAATCTCAGATTATAGAAATTATGAGTTACTCACATAGAGTTGCTCTTGACATAACTTCACACATGAGTTGCTCACTCAACTAAAATCTCAATTTAAACCTCCACATCATCATATTTGACCCTATTTCTTCAGTTTACACCCTATATTTATTTCCATTCTCTCCCGGTATTTGTGGTAAAACATCAAAACAGACTGATTTCAGCTAAAAAAATCACGGGAAACAGTGTTTTTTGTCCCCTTTCGAATAAAACGCACGTTTTTTTTAAAATCGGGGTCACCCATGTAACAAACAATCTCAGGTTATAGGAATTGTTGGTCACCCCGATTTTACTTTTACATGTGTGTTTTTATTGGAATAAACTCATTATTTGTTTTTTCTATACCCTTTCATATCATTTATTTTAATTCTTTCATTTTATTATTTGTTGATTGGGTTTATTTGTTTAATTGTTGTAGGCACAAGATGAAAAGGTTATTGGATATTGGTGAAAATAAGATTTTAGTTGGTGTGCATTAAATAAATTTCATCAAATAAAAAGCAAACATACATCAACAAAAGGAGGATTTAAAATCCTCCTTTTGTTGTATATAACATTCTTATTAGTAGTAAAAAGCGCTTTACTCTTATTACTTATTTTGTTCCTCTTTAGCTTTATAAGCTATAGCATAAAAGCGTATTTGCTTTATTACAGCAAGCAGTCCATTTGAGCGAGTTGGAGATAGGTGTTCTGTGAGCCCTATATCTTCAAGAAAGTGTAATTTAGTTGCAATTATCTCATCGGGTGTACGACCAGAAAACACTTTCAGCACTAATGCCAACAAACCCTTCACAATCACAGCGTCGCTTTCTGCATGAAAGTACAGTTTGCCATCTTTGTAATCTGTTTGCAACCATACTCGGCTTTGACATCCTTCAATTATATTTTCGGGTGTTTTATATACCTTATCTAGTTTTTCTAGCGAGTTACCTTGTTCAATTATGAGGGCATATTTGTCCATCCAATCGTCAAACATTGAAAACTCTTCTATTATCTCTTCTTGTACTTGTTCTATAGTTTGCATAATCTTTATTTTTCTATTTTTAATATCACCCTTAATTGGCGTTTATTCTTCTGTATATAGCACTTCCATAACAGTTTGACCCACAACTTTGAGTGTGTTTTTGTCAATAACATCCATATTGTCTTTACGTGTATGCCAAAACTCACCAAACCCATGAGAAGTATCATCCGAAGTATGAATAATATTTATGCTTGGTGCACGGTGAAATTGGTTAACAGGAACGTGGTCATCTGTAATATAACCGCCTTTTTTATTTATAAAAAAACCTCCATAGCCTAAGCGTGAAGCAGTTGTCCATAACTTCTCTGTAATATTAGAAGCATAT
>LSQX01045333.1_pt1 | contig 10865 bp, 9 predicted proteins | sample 654561 | NCBI WGS metagenome assembly LSQX01 (sample SAMN04489861, study PRJNA283612) | anaerobic digester metagenome | isolation source: 4 biogas reactors fed with cattle manure at either 37C or 55C with and... | place: Denmark: Kongens Lyngby | collected 2014 | reverse complement strand
AGCGGTTGTAGGGAAGAAGAAGGAGTACTTCAGGAGACGAGCCATCCGGCAGACCCTCAATCGTCATGTCATCCGGAAGACGGGCAATGCTGCCCCGCGACATGAGCTCGAAAATCATTGACATCCCCTCCCCGTCTGTATAGTCTTGATACAAGACTATCATTAAAGGAATGGAGTATCAAGGGAAAAATACGGATCGGGACTGCCTTAAGCCGCTATTTCCAACGTCTGTGCAGCCAGAGCCACTGTTCAGGAAAGGGGCGGATCATGTCCTCCACAGCCCTGTTCATGCGCAATACGTTTTCTCTTATGGTCTCGTCTCTGCCTACCCCTTCCGCCATGGGCAGGGGAGGTGAAATCACTACTCTGTGTCTGAAGGGCTCCAGCCGATAGGAGACCACCGGCACCACGGGAACTTTGGCAAGGTGGGCAATGGCGGCAGGACCGCCGGCAGTGTAGCACATCCGGCCAAAAAAAGGCCCTCTGATTCCGGAGGAATCCCATGCCTGATCGGGAAGGAGGCCCAGAAATCCTCCATTTCTCGCAAAACGGACGGCGTCCCTCATGATGAAGTGCTTTTCAATGGTACCTACCCCCATCACGGCCCTGTATTTTTCAATAAGCTCAGCCATGCCGGGATCATCAGGATTTCTTACTACAGCGGTCAGAGGATATCCGGCCTGGGCAAGCCAGGCGGCCAGGAGCTCCCAGTTTCCCACATGGGCAGCCAGGATAATGGCTCCCTCCCCTGATCTTTTAAGATCATCAAGAATCTCTTTTCCCTGAATCTCCGTTACCCATGAGAGCACCTGCCGGGGATCCCGGACCAGGGAGAGGTACTCCGCCACCATCCATGCAATGTGCTGGTAGCACTTTTTTACCGTATCTTTTTGCCATTTTTCGTCTGAGTCGGGAAAGGCAAGCCTCAGATTTTCGAGGGCAACTTCTCTTCTTGGACCGATCAGCCGCAATCCTCCTGAAAAAAAAGCTGCCACTGCTTTTGCCCTGAGGCCAGGCCTTACCCATTTTCTGAAGGCATCAAGGGCTGCCGCCTTTCCCTTCATCTTTTCCTTCCCGCAAGGGACCGGTACAGATTTTCCAGTTTTTTAGCGCCCCGTTCGGGAGTGAACTGCTCCGCTGCAATGCGTCGGGCGGAAGCGGACGCACCCCGGCCGGCCTCTCCGGCCAGCAGGGAAAGGGCTTCTTTTATCTTTTCCGGACCGGCGGCGCAGTCCAGCCTAATATAGCCATCCCGGCCAAGGATCTCATCCATAAAGGAGGAAGGAGGAGAGGCGGAGGGCGCCCCCATAAGGGCTCCGTTGGCTGCAAGAAGGGCAAGGGAAGGGGTGGGTTCCTCTATCAGAAGAACCGCTCTTCCCGCAGACAGAGCTGCCATTCCCTCCCTGCCGTCCTTTCCGATGTGGAGGATCCCGACGTCCAGGCCTTTCGGAAAGGCGTATTTTTCCATATTTTCCCCATCTCCTGCAAAGAGGCAGGTGAGGGTCTCGTCCCCCCCGGTTTCCTGGGACAGTCCCTCTTCGCTCCAGTTGACCTTGACCTCCAGGGCCGGAGGGATATAAGTCTCCCCTCCGGCGCTCCCCGCAGCGGAGAGCATGGTCGGATGGCCCTTCCATTCAGTGTGAGGTTTAAATCCTGTATGAACTGTCCTGGCCCTGAATCGGACGAGGGGCCACCAGGGAGGGGGAATCCCCCACAGATGCCATAGTCTTCCCCGGAAAAGGGCCGCCGAAACTCTCTCAAGCGTGGTCATGGAGCGCCAGGAGAGGATGCCGGGAATGTCCAGGGCATCCGTCCCTGATGCGGCGAAGGCATTTATTGTCGCTCCTCCCTGGATCAGAGCCCTGCCGAGCGCGCCGGCCGCAGCCGCCTCCCAGGGAAGGATAGATTCGCCAATGTACCAGAAGCACTCATTTTTAGGCATTTTCAGCCACCGTCCAGATCGATTTTAATCAAAATCTACCATGAAAAAGCGTTTTTTGCCCAGCCTTACAAAAAGATAGCGGTTCTCCAGCAGGTGCTCTCCTGATATGCTGGCCGACTCGTCTGCAATTCTCTCCCCGTTGATATAAAGTCCCCCGCCCTTGATAAGCCTTCTGGCCTCGCTCTTTGATTGACAGGCTTTTGAGGCTGCCAGCAGATCTACAAGAGAAGCGGGGAAATCCCGGGGTCCCTTGCCTGTCGGCACTTCCCCGGCAAGGGTCGTCAGCATCCCTGATGAGAGCTCCCTGGGATCGAAGGCGTCGCCAAAGAGAATGGAGCTTGCGTTGACCACCGTTTCGGCACATTCAGAGCCGTGAACAATTTCGGTGACCTCCCGGGCCAGCCGTCTCTGGGCCTCCCTGCGCCCCCTGTCCCTTTCATGAAGAGCCATTATCTCTTTGATCTCATCCAGGGGCAGGAAAGTAAATAGCTTCAGAAGGCCCTCCACAGACTGGTCCTCGGTGTTCACCCAGAACTGGTAGAACTTATAGGGAGACGTACGGGCGGGATCAAGCCACACATTGCCGCTCTCTGTCTTGCCAAACTTACCGCCATCTGCCTTCGTTATGAGCGGGCACACCAGTGCAAACGCTTCGCCACCCTCCACTCTGCGGATAAGCTCAGTGCCAGTAGTAATATTTCCCCATTGGTCGGACCCGCCTAACTGTATCTTGCAGCCCATTTCCCGGTATAGATGCTGTCTCTTATACCCTTGTAGTAGCTGGTAAGAAAACTCGGTAAACGACATCCCCTCGCTCGATTCGCCGCTAATACGCTTCTTAACCGAATCTTTCGCCATCATGTAATTCACTGTTATATGCTTCCCGATATCCCTTATAAAGTTCAGGAAGCTATAATCCTTCATCCAGTCGTAGTTATTCACCATGAAAGCCCTATTGCTGATATCGCTTTCGAAATCAAGAAATTTAGCCAGTTGTTTTTTAATAGCCTCTTGGTTATACCTCAACGTATCCTCATCCAGCAGCTTCCTCTCGGCCGATTTCATGGAGGGATCTCCAATCATCCCTGTTGCACCTCCCACCAGGGCCACGGGCGTGTGTCCTGTTTGCTGGAAATGTTTTAGCATCATCACCCCCACGAGGTGCCCGATATGAAGAGAATCGGCAGTTGGATCAATCCCCAGGTAGCCGACTGTCTGTTCTTTTAGTACCTGTTCCTCCGTTCCCGGCATTATCTCTTGTATCATTCCACGCCAACGAAGTTCTTCTACAAAGTTCATAATAATTAAAAAGTCTGTCAATTGTATTAAGAGCGGTGCAAAGATAGTAAAAAGTAATCTTTAAAGAATATCCGGATAGATTTAAGATAGTTCATAATTGTCAAAAAGCTACACGCGACAATTTAAATTGATATAATATTTAAGCTAAAAACGCGACAAATTGTCTCAAAAAAGCGACAATTAGGGGTTATAATGTTAAAAAATCACTTTCAAAAAGCACAAAAAACACCTTTTTATTTGATTTATTATTGTGCTGAATACAAGGCAGGTATAGTTTTCAAATGCTTGTTCAGTTACAATTTAACTAATGTTAATGCGGGTTGAGTTATAAAAGTTGCAGATTAAGGACAAACAAAAGGACCGTTGTGTCCGTAATTTTACAAAAAAAATAAGCGAGATATGAAACGATTATTTCTTTCAATTGTAATCCTATTTGTTATCAGTTCCTACTCCTTTTCTCAAAGTGTAGGATTAAAGACAAATTTAGTCCATTGGGCAACCACCACACCAAACCTGGGACTTGAGTTTTCATTTAATAGAAAAGTCACTATAGATATAGGTGTTGGTTACAACCCATTTGTCTTCAAAGATAATAAAANNCCTCTTCACTTTCTACACTTTCTCCTTTTCGCAAAGTGTGGGAATAAAGTCCAACCTGGTACATTGGGCATCCACTACACCTAATATTGGGATAGAATTTGCCTTTAATAGAAAATATACCATGGAGGTAGCCGGAGGGGTTAATCCATTTGTTTTCAAAGATAATAAAAAAATTCAACATTGGATTGTACAACCGGAACTTCGTTATTGGACATGTGAAGTATTCAACGGGCACTTCTTTGGATTACACGCGCTCGCGGGTGAATACAATATAGGTGGGGTTGACATACCTGTTGGCCGCCTGTCGAAGTTCAAGGATAACCGCTACGAGGGTTACGCCTTTGGCGGGGGGATAAGTTACGGTTACCAATGGGCAATAGCACCTCGGTGGAACCTCGAGATGAATTTGGGAGGTGGATATACCTATCTCACCTTTGATAAATATCCCTGCGTTAAGTGCGGAAGTAAAATAGGTAGTGGAACCAACAACTACTTCGGTGTTACCAAGGCAGCCCTCTCCCTTATCTATTTAATCAAGTAAATATGGAAAATATGAAAAGATATTACTACATAGCATTAATCGTCACGTTTGTACTTTGCATCCCCTTCGGATCGCTACTGGCACAAACAAGTTATACCGGCCAGATCTCGGTTGATAATCAATCCATATCTAAAATGGGAAACATCACGGCTGTTGAGATCGACGTAAATATAAGCCAATTGAATTTAGACAAGAATGATTTGCTCCTGATCACGCCAACTATAGTTTCTAATTCATCAGGAGAAAAGGCTCAACTGGAACCATTTGCCGTTAAAGGAAGAGTAAGAGGTCGCATCCTCGACAGGCCTTTCGAGTGGGAAGGCAAAACCGAGTTGACGATGCCCGAAGCTAAGCAGATAGTACGTAAAAACAATACTAGCCAGTCGCTCCGTTACCAAACCACCTTGCCCTACAGCTTATGGCAGCGCGATGCCAGCTTAATATTTCATACCGAGGTGATTGGTTGTGCCGACTGCCAAGATCATCTTCCATCCACGGTGATGATACCTAAAATACTGCCCGACCTCTACGTTCCTGCTTACCGCTTCGCTTACCTTACCCCTGATGTGGAAGAGATAAAAGCACGAAAAGATAGTTTCAGTGCCTATCTTAATTACGTGGTGGGCCGCTGGGACCTACTGCCCAACTTCGAGAACAACGCAGCCGAGTTAGCGAAAGTAGATAATAGTATCAAGGAGCTGCAAGCCGATAAGGATTTAACTATTACCGACTTCACTATATCCGGTTATGCCTCGCCCGAGGATACAAGGGAGCGCAACATGCTGCTGTCGCAACGGCGTGCCGAGACTTTAGCAAACTATATAGAAGAAAAATATGGATACACCAGTAATCAGTTCAAAGTAGAATGGTTTGGTGAGGACTGGGATAGCTTGCGCGAAGCTGTATCCGCCTCCTCGTTGCCTAACAAGGGTGCCATTCTCAAGGTTATCGATAGTGAACCCGACTTTGATGCCCGCGATGCACGGCTTATCGCGCTCGATAACGGTGCCACTTACAACAAGCTGCTGCGTGAATTCTACCCGCCACTGCGCCGCAACGAGTACCACATATCCTTCGTATCCCGAGGCTTTAGCATCGACGAGACCGCAGGCGTATTGCAGAGCCGCCCCAAGCTACTCAGCTTGAACGAAATGTTCCTCTTGGCCAAGACCTATCCCGAGGATTCTCCCAAGTATAAAGAAGTATTTGATATTGCTGCCAATACATTCCCGGGGGATGCAACGGCCAATATAAATGCAGCGGTTGGAGAACTGCGTGCCAACAACCCCGATGCAGCACTTGAACGGTTAAACAAGGTGGAGAATAACGCTACAGCTTGGAACCTCATGGGCATTGCCTACTCTATGAAGGGTGAACTGGACAAGGCAAAGGTGTACCTCACCCGTGCAGTGAATGGCCGCCACCCCGATGCAAAACATAACCTGGATCAACTAAACAGGTTAATAGAAGATATCTAATTTTATAAAAATAAGAGATACATAAAAATCAATTTATTCACATTATTAATTTTATTCAACATGAAAATTTTTAAAATTCTATTTGTAGCGATCATCGCCTTAGGCATGGTTGCTTGTAACAACGAAGATGTTCCGGATATGACCGGCGAAAAGGATGCGACTATTTCTATTAAGGTATTTCCATCAAGCAAGAGCGCAGGTGTTCGTGCGGTTGGTAATTTGAGTGGAGATGGTATTTTAACTCCTGGAATTGCGGCTGAAAGTAAGATACATAAGCTGGAAGCATGGGTGTTTCTTGAAACAGGTGCTTTAGAAACTTATAAATCAGCAACAATAGCTGAAGGTGGAGTCACTGAAATCATTGATATTGTAGTTACTTCAGGACCACGCACAGTAGTAGTTACTGCTAATACTAATATTGGTACTCAGTCTACTTTAACAGCTCTTAAAGGTGCACAATATACCTTATCTCAGAATATTTCTGCAGGATTACCAATGACAGCTGAAAGCTTTGAAGTTAATCTTGTAGCAGGTAATAACTATTATGGCTACTCTCAAACAGAAGTAGATGGTAAAACAGTTACTGCAGGTAATGATAGTGGAAAAAAAGAACTTCTAGGTACTAGTCCTGTTGCTTTAACCCGTGTAAATGCACGTGTTGCAATTGTTGACGCTAAATTAGACCTTCCAACACTTACGGGCGATGAAGAACATCTATTTGATTCACTTGATGGTATTGAAGTTGCTATGTTTAACGTGCCACAGAAATCTATAATGTTTGGAGATCCATTAGCTCTTGATACCGATTTTCTTTTTGGAGAAGCATGGCCTTCAACTGCTGGATCATATATTTCAACAGGAACTATAGTTGCCGACTTAAAAGAAGGATTGCTTACACTACCTATTACAAGTGCAGCTGCTCCTTATTTCTATGTTACTGAAAACCAAGCTTCAGTAACTAATGGTGAAATGTTTATAGTTCTTAGAGGTAAACCAATGAAAGGCACTACTCCTGTAGTAGCGGAAGGATTCTATACTGATGAAAACGGTTATACTTACTATCCTGTATGGGTAAACTTGGATGGAGTAACTGGTGGTGATAGTAAAGTTGTTCGTAATACTCAATATAACATATTCTTAACAATCTCAGGAATCGGTAATCCAACTATTGATGATGTTGAAAATGCCTGGTTAGATGTTAAGGTTGTAGTTAAAGATTGGGAAGTTGTAAATCAGAATGTTACTTGGTAATTAGAAAAATAGCACCACAACATCTGTTTTTTTAATCCGACAACTAAAAATACCGCGGTTGGGGAGTGATACCCCTCCGCGGAACAAAAGAAACTATAAAATAAACGATGATGAACAACAAAAGCAAATTCAGCTTTCTTCTGGTAATCAGCTTGATGATTACGGGACTACTAAGCAGTTGTTTCAAAGAGGATTTGTCGGATTGTCCCCTCCCTTTTCAGGTGACTATAAAAGCGTTGGATATCGACATGAATGATATTACCGGAACGGGCCAGGTGAAGAACGCCATACTTTTTGTTTTCGATGAAGATCAAAACTTGATCGATGCGTTTGAACTCAACGCGGATCAGGTTAAAAACAAAAAGCCGATTGATATCATTATTGATTATCCCGGGTTCGAGTCGCTAACCTTTATTGCTTGGGGCAATGTTGATGATAATTTAAATTTTTCCCAGATATCCTCTGTAAAAAAACTGGTTGATTTATACGTGGCACTTAATATTAAAGATGGATATGCACAGCCTTCATCCGACTTCTTCAGGGGTAACCTTAGCACTCTGGTTGAGTATGGAGGCACGGGCATGGGTAAATCACACGTGGTAGAGATCCACAGGATGACGAGCGGCGTAACCATCACTGCAGTTAATCTAAAAGAGTGGAACGACAATAAAGATGGAGAGTACACTTATGTTTTACGCTCTTCTATGAACACGTATGATCCTGAGGGCAACCTGATTGGAGAATCAGTGTCGTATGCACCCAGGGCTTCGTTCGTAGAGAGCGGTAACTTTGTTGCACCTATCTTCTATACCTTCCCTTCGGAACGTTACGTGGTAGATATATATTATGATGGTAAGTTGCTTTATACGGTTGAGAAGGATGCCGAGGGTAACTTCTTTGTACCCGAGGTTGGAAGGACATTGAATATCATTATCGATTTCAAAGCAACAATAAGTATTCAAGCAGTAATCACTCCATGGAACGTGGTATACCAGTATGTGGACTTTAAATAGATCATGGTTATGAGAAAAAATAGATATAGATATTATTTACAGTTGATGGTCGCCGCGCTACTGTTTACATCCCTGTTTTCCTCTTGTATTTTAGAAGACGAAATTTTACAGACAGGGGAAACAGGCTTTATAATTGTGAACCTTGCCACGGATGGGGTGAAAACAAGAGCAGCAGGAGATCCACTCTTTACAGATGATGCAGTGATTACCAAAGCACGCATTTTTGTATTTGTAGGAGAAGCCTTGGAGGTAAATCAACTTTTTACTTCGGGCAATGATGCCTTTAATAATCCATTCGTGCTTGAAGTAGCAACAGGAACTAAAGATGTTTACGTTGTGGCTAATGAAACTGATGGCTTAGGGGGAAGACTTGCGGGCGTAACAACTAAAACCGGACTTAATGCAGTTATGGCGGATGAGATAAGTAGTAATTTGAATCTGCCATTGGTAATGACAGGAAGTAAAACCGGTGTTCTTGTTGATAAACCAATTGATCCGGATGACAATACTATTCGTAATAGCACTGACATAACTCTTACTCGTATTGCGGCAAAAATATCATTGAAACTTAAAAAAGATACAGATGCTGATGTGCAAATAACCAAGTTAAGCTTGATTGATAACACGAGAAAAACTCCTTTATGGGAAGATGAAACAATTGAAGACACCCAATCATATTGGAATTTCGAATACACGCCATCAGCAATCACACTTAGTAACGACTATACGAACATCGGGTTAGTTTACTTGTACGAAAACTTAGCCGGAAATAAGTCAAACAAAGCTACAATGCTCGAGCTTGAAGCACTTTACAATGGTGTTTCCACGAGGTACCGGGTATATGTGAACGAGAACGTGACAGCTGTTGTTGACCCGGGGGATCCTTCATTATCAGAAACTAATCCAAGTGATCATCTCTACTCGATTAGAAGAAATCACTCGTATCAAATTGTTGGTACGATAATCAATATCGGTGAATTTGATGGATTAACATTAACAACAAACGTACTTCCATGGAATTATTTACCTGCAGAATACACATTTGAACATAAATACAGCATTAATCCAGTACCAACGCAAACTAATCACACTTATTCTACTGGAACAAGTGGTCAGGTTTCATTTACATTTAAACTAACCGACCCTATAGATGCAACATGGGTAGCAAACCTTACAAATCCAACAGATTTCGAATTTGTGGGAGATTTTCAGGGAGCTACAGATCAGGAGAAAACATTGACTATAAAGGCTTCAAATGCAGCAGGTACGGCAGTGAGAACAACAGAGTTGTATATTAATGTGATATATGGTGGTAATATTGTAGAAGTGCCATTAATAAGCGGGTCTAACCTGGTTGGGGAAGGCAACCGTATAGTTATTAATCAACCAGCTATTCCATAAAAGAGGAGGATAAATTATGAAGAAAAGAATATATCACTTTATTTCATTAATAGCAGTAGTACTGATTTTAGGTACTGCATGCACAAATGATGTAGCGGAAGAGTATCCGGTGGAAGACGGTTTTCTGACTATCGACCTCTCTATGGGTAAACTTACGACCCGTGCTGTTTCTACAGAAGATGGCATCGCTGATTTAAATGAAAATAAAATAAACTCACTTGACATCTTTTTCTATCAAGGAAACACGTTGAAGTGGCGTGTGAGTAGTCTGTCATACGATCAGGGAACAAGTAAAGCAACCATTCCTGTACCGGCAAATAAGGTAGCTTTGCTTGATGGTACTACAGTTTACAACATCCATGTAGTAGCTAATAATACTGCGAACCTGACCTCTATAAATGAAGATGCAGAAAATCTTGATGCTTTAAAGAATATCGTGTTTCAGACTTCAGATTTTGTAAGTAAAGGAGGTTTTGATAAGCAAACATCGTTTGTAATGGATGGTGTAATTCTTAATAAAACCGTTAATATAAACAATCCTGATTTGGGGATAGTAGATATGAAACGGGCAGCTGCCAAGATCAGGCTTCAACTTATTAATGTGAATGTGCCGGGATATACCCAAGATGGTGATGCAACAGCACGACTTGTACACTTTACTGATAAGTCGGCATTGATGGATGGGGGAACGCCACAAACCGGCGACTGGAAGGATACTTCAGCCAGAGTACTAGCTACTGCTTACGGGACAAATAAAACTACAGCTTATCCTTTCTATGCATATGCCAATGATTGGAGTCAGACATCCGCATATGAGACGTATATAGAGTTGTATGTTCCACTTAAGGAAAATCTTACCGGAGGTGGATTTGGAGACGTTCAAACATTTAAATACCGTGTACCTGTTACTCCACGCGGACTCACGGGTGATGAAGTACAATATATGAACAAGATTCATCGCAACTTCTTATATGATATTAGCGTAGCGGTGAATATTCTTGGTAGCAGAGAAGAACCACCTATTGATATTGAAGGAAATTACATCATTAAAGACTGGAGTACACAAGAGGTACTGGTTGATATTACCGGGGCGCATTACCTCGTGGTTTCCGAGCGTAACGTGCTTATGCCAAATATCAGCAGTTATGTCCTTAACTTCAACTCTTCAATCCCTAATGTAACGTTGGTTCCCGGTAGTTTGAAGGCAACTTTTACGTATATTAATAATAGTGGAGTGACTGTTACTGAAAATGTAGCTTCAAATCAACAACCAACAGTAACTGTACAGCCTAATGTTGCCGCAGGAACAATAACTATAAGTAGTCCAATACCTGTGAGTT
>LSQX01312781.1_pt1 | contig 10866 bp, 11 predicted proteins | sample 654561 | NCBI WGS metagenome assembly LSQX01 (sample SAMN04489861, study PRJNA283612) | anaerobic digester metagenome | isolation source: 4 biogas reactors fed with cattle manure at either 37C or 55C with and... | place: Denmark: Kongens Lyngby | collected 2014 | reverse complement strand
CCCAAGACTTTGAAAATCTCAGATAGTCCTGCAACCTCCAGCAGGCCGTCCCGCAGCTTATCTAGATCTGGGCTGTTGGGACAGTAGTCGTCGCATATGTCCTGCCAAGAACGGTTAGGTTCAGTCATTGACCATTCACTCCCTTTCACCCTTTGACTATTAAGTAACCGTTTAATTAAATTATATGGGGGCCTGGATATGTTGTCAACGGGGATTGTGGGCCTGTTCATTGAATATTAACTTAGGTGTGTTACTGTAAAACAGAGGACTAATAGTAGCCATTTCTAGGAAAGTGGGAGGAGAATTTGATGCTGGTTGACTACCATCTCCATACGGTATACTCCCATCATGCCGTGGGTACAATAGACGATTGCCTGCGCTGGGCAGAGGAGTTGGGGATCAAAGAGGTGTGTTTTACTGAGCACATATCCCGCCAATACCTGCCGGAGGACTTCAAGAGGCAGATACCCTATACGTGGATGCTGGATGAGGAGTTGGAACTCTACCTTCGGGACGTGAAGGAGGCTGGAGAGAAAAGCTCTCTAGCTGTGCGGGTAGGCCTAGAGACTGACTATTTCGCCGGCTATGAGGAGAAGCTGGGGGAGTTCTTGGCATCGCTTCCCTTGGATTTTGTCTTAGGAGTTGTCCACTTACTTCCCATGTACGGGCTGGAGTACGTCATGTACGTAGAAGATGAGCCGATGAGACTTCTTATGAACTACCTTGAGTATGTGAAGAAAGCAGTAGAAAGCGGCCTCTTCGACTCCATGGCCCACATAAACCTAGGCTGGCAGGCGGTGCCGTGGCCAGAAGGAACCGATGGCCGGCTGGTGGAAGATGCCTTGGCCGAGGTGGTGGCTGCTGCCCATAGGCAGGATATGTGCCTTGAGATCAACACCAGGGCCTTTAATTTTGAAGGGTACGGAACACCCGAAGCCTACGGGAAGTTCTTGCGGCTCATCGCGGACTACAATGTGCCAATTACCTTAGGTTCTGATGCCCATAGCCCCAAGGAGGTGGGCCGCAATTACCCCAAGGCCCTGCAGACGCTAGCTCATTACGGAATTACAGAGGCTGCTGTCTTCGTTGAGAGGAAGCGGCACATGGTTCCCTTGGAGGCTATGGTTATCCGGTGAACCTTACAACAGCTGAGCGTACAATCTAAATGCTTTCCTGCGGCCGCTGCACTACAACTTTCTCCTTCCAGCGGCCGGTTCTGTAATACAGTAGGTGGAAAATAAAGCCCATACAGGTGCCGAGGGCCATGGCCAGCCAGACGCCGCCTACTCCCAGTTCGGGGATGGAGCTGAGATAGCGGGCCAGCGGTACCCTCACGATCCATAGTGACCCTAAGGTGAGATACATGGTGGCCACCGTATCTCCGGCACCTCGGATTACACCGCCGATAGTGAACATCAGGGCCATGGGAATATATGACAAGGCTACATAGCGTAGATATCGGGACCCTTCCATCAGCACCGCCTCATCCTGGGTAAAGAGGACCATCAGGATGCTGGGCCGCACCATGGCGATTACCGAGACTATGGCGGTGATACCGGAGGCAAGGATGGCGCCCCACTTGAGTGCTTCCGCTGCCCGTTCAGGCTTCCCAGCACCGAGGTTCTGACCTACTAAGGCGGACACCGCCATACCCATACTCATGGAGGGCATAAAGGCGAACTGATCGAGACGGGAGCCGGCTCCAAATCCCGCAATTACAGTGGCGCCGAAGCTATTGACGATGGAGTTGACCACAACGGCACTGAGAGAAACCAGTACCTGCTGGATGCCGGCGGGCAGTCCGATCCTGAAGGTCAATTTGGTCAGATTCCAGTCCAGCCGGAGCGAGCCGGGCTGCCAGTGGAGAAGGCCCGACTGTACATACAGATACCGAAGAGATAAGACAGCGGAAATACCCTGGGCGATGATGGTGGCCAAAGCCGCGCCTCCGACTCCCATGGCGGGAATAGGTCCCAATCCAAAGATAAAGATGGGGTCAAGAATGATGTTGAGCACTGTCGCATAGGCCAAGAAGCGCAGGGGATTTCTGGAATCACCCAATCCCCGGAGGATGGCTCCGGCGACGTTGTATAGGAACATACCCACTAGGCCTGCCATAATAATCCCAATATAGGTCATGGCCATTTCCAAGATCTCATCCGGGGTGTTGATTAGCTCCAGCAGAGGACGGCGAAAGACAACTCCGATGATGGAAATTATCACACCAAGTATGGTAAGGAGGATAATGGAATTGGTGATGGTCTTATGGAGTTCCCTGTGCTGTTGTGCTCCGAAGTACTGGGAGACCAGTATAGTGGTGGCCATGGTGATGCCGTTGACCATGGCAATTAGTGCGAAGAAAACGGGAAAACCAACTGATACAGCCGCCAACGCGTTGGCACCGAGGAAGCGGCCAACCCAGATGCTGTCGACGGTATTATATAAAGCCTGCAGCAGATTCCCGAGAAGCATGGGAAGAGCAAAAGCCACTAGATGGCGCGGGATACTGCCCTCGGTAAAATCAGTGATTTTTTCATTTTGCACTCGCAAAACCCCCTTCTATGTCTTTGGATAAATCCTACTCCAGGGGACTAATCCGGACTAGTTCACATCAGTTGCCATATACATCCACTAGTCTATCACGGGTGATGGCTCCTAGCAAGAAAGCGGAACTGTAGCAAACGAAAACCGCCCCATTTTATCCCTTTTTGCCTTCCGGGATTGGGTTTGGGGCAGTGGCGTTTTCTCGGTCTTCAAGCCTAAGGGTCCATGGTTTTCATCATAGTTCAGAGGCCAGCTGTTTCCCTCATTCTCCATTTTGTGTCGCACCGATGTCCAATTAGCCTTCTTGAATATCCCCCAAAAATTTCCCTACCTTTTCCAACAGAATGCGGCCGTCTTCTACATCTACGGCCAGCTTTTCTACAGGGCACATACCGTCCCGGCTGCGGTTAAGAATGTACGGGCAGGATTTCTGGTATTCCAGCTCTATACCTGCAGCCAGCAGGGTTTCAATGGCTATCTCCGAGATGAGTACGGCGTAAACGCTTTTGACCTGTGCCAGAGTGCAGAATAAAGCCGCGGCTTTGCCGATGACTTTGTCTGCTACACTAGCTCCCTTCAGAGCCTCTCCCAGCTCTTTAACAGCTCGATAAATTGGCCTGATACTGGTCTCTCGACTGGTAAAAAGGAGTTCTCCATCCTTTACTATTACCAAAGCATGATCTTCTTCCAAGAGCGTCTTTCTTGCCAAGTCTAGATCGCTAAACTGAGTCATTAGACCGTGTCCTTTCTTGCCCATTGTCTGAGGCATATTTCTCCATAAGAGTTCTCTCCCATCAACGCTATACCTGCCGCAATGTTCAAGACCGTTGAGTAATTAAGAAGGCCTGCGGTGGATTTGCTGCTAGGCTTTTTACTTCACGGGGTTTCAATTCCAAGGCTGTCCGACCGCCGGTCTTCTTTGGTTACATAGGGGGCTTGCCCTGCGGTCATAATCAAGGGTGAAAGGAGTGTGAGTAATGTCTCAGCACCATCCTAAGGTAGTTTGTGAAGTAGACACCTGTACCCACTGGCTGCCTGGGGACGTCTGCGGTGCCGCCAATATCGATATCCTCAACGAGGAGGAACAGGCGGCAGAATCGGTGGAGCACACCATGTGCAAGACCTTTGCGGAACGCCGGGGTCTAGCCAACCTGCTCGGTTCCGCGGATAACGTCAACTGGTGGGGTGCCATCGAAGCGGCAATCATGCCCGGCCGGGATCTATCGCCAACTACTACTTGTGTAGTTGATTCTTGTGTCTACTGGGAAGACGGCAATCTGTGCACCGCCGACGAGATCTTTATCAGCGGCAGCGGTGCCAAGGAATGCCAGGACACAAACTGCGACACCTTTGAGAAAAAATAAAACCCAGGGGAGAACCGGCCTGAGGTCGAGACCTGGGAGATCAGCACCGAGATAATGTTGCAGTGATGCAGCCAGGAGAAGTATTGGAGTCTGGGGAAGGCAGCTGAAAGCAAGCTTTCCCCAGGTTATTTTGCACAGCATCACGCTGAGCCGCCGGCCCAGAGAAGAACCTGGCTGGTGCTAGCCTCTACAGCTTAGTGGATTGCCAATGGCGTCCAGTGGTTCATTTCACTGCAAGATGTAGGTGGTGTTCAGACTTCTCTTGCCCAAAATGGAGGAATTTAGATGCGGGGGTGAACCCCAGGGGAAAATTAAAGGGTATGGGCCTTCCTTGCCTAATTCTGGGTTGAGTAGACAGCAGCAAACCCATGGAAAGTCAGGTGAAAGGAAGGATTCTATGGAGATACTGTTTCTGGGAACTGGTGCAGCAGAGGGATGGCCGGGGGTTTTTTGCCAGTGCCGGTGTTGTGAGAAGGCCCGGGCATTAGGCGGTAAGAATTTACGCACCAGGTCTTCTGTGCAAATCGATGGTGAGTACAAATTTGACCTACCCCCTGATACTTATCACCACGTCCTCACCCACAACCTCAACCTCGCGGATATCCGCCACCTGTTTATCACCCACTGCCATGAAGATCATTTCTATTGGAAGGAACTGGCCATGCGGGGCCGGCCCTTTGCCCATCGGCGGAGTGAAGCAGCGCTCCACGTCTACGGCGACCGGTGGGTCAAAGAGACCGCTGCTTGGCAGGAATTATCCAATGCAGGGCTCTCCTTCCATGAGGTGGAACCCGGCGGAAGCTATCAAGCCGGTGAGGCCTGGCTCTATCCCTTTCAGGCCAATCACTTGGAGGATAAGGGCGCTCTCATCTATGTTTTCCAGAAGGACGGCATCAGCCTGCTGTACGGCCATGACAGCGGGTTCTTCTACGAAGAGGTTTGGGCAGAGTTAAGCCGCTTCCATCTGGATGTGGTGGTGCTGGAAGGCACCCACGGTGAAGAAGACGTTTGGGATAACCACATGGGAATTCCCGCTGTGATTAGGACTAGAGAGCGGATGCTCGAGACCGGCATCGCTTCAGAGCAGACCGTTTTTGTCGCCACCCATTTCTCCCATAACGGTGGTTTGCTTCATCACGAGCTGGAAGAGCGGCTCAATCCCCATAGTATCCTGGTGGCTTATGATGGGATGCGCCTCGAGGTGCCTAGGAGAGACTGAGGGGCAATGGGGAGGAATCTGACCTTCCGGCTGGAATGTTTAGGCGGGGCTGGTTGGTATTACAGCCAGCCAATGTACTAGGAAAGGGGAGATCATATGGCCATTCGGGTGACTGTTTGGAATGAGAATCGGCACGAACAGGTCAATGAAGAGGTTCGGCGGGTATACCCTGAGGGTATCCACGGCGCAATTGCCAATCATCTCCGCACCCAGGGCATGACGGTCAGGACTGCAACATTGGATGAACCTGAACACGGCCTTACCGACGAGGTTTTAGCTGATACCGATGTTCTTATCTGGTGGGGGCATATGGCCCACAATGAAGTCAGTGATGAGGTAGTAGATAAGGTATACCAGCGGGTGCTGCAGGGCATGGGCCTAATCGTTCTCCATTCCGCCCATTTCTCCAAGATTTTCCGCAAGCTGATGGGAACCACCTGCGACCTCAAGTGGCGGGAGATTGGAGAGAAGGAGCGGCTTTGGGTGGTCGAGCCGGGCCATCCCATTGCTCAAGGCATCGGAGAGTACATTGAACTGCCCAATACAGAAATGTACGGCGAGCGTTTTGATATCCCGGCACCAGACACCTTGGTGTTTATTAGTTGGTTTGCCGGAGGGGAAGTCTTCCGGAGCGGCTGCTGCTATCATCGGGGAAGGGGGAAGATCTTTTACTTCCGTCCAGGGCATGAAACATTCCCCATCTACCACAACAGGGATATTCAGCAGGTGTTAACCAATGCTGTCCGCTGGGCAGCGCCAGTCGACGGTCCTGTTCCTAAATTCGGTCATCATCCCGAGCCACTGGAAAAGCTTTAAGGATAAGAGCTGCCCCGATGGGGCAGCTCAGACTGTTTATAAGGGCATTGAACAGGTAGGTCAGAGCGAAAACCCCCGAGTCACATTCTCAGGCGCCCCTTGGGATCCAAGGGATTTGCAGGAGCTAGACGTCACCCGGGAACCTGTGTTAGGCTGGTCATAGGTAAAAGAAGGGAATGAGCTTACTTGGATCTACCGGAGGTTGTAATCTATACCGATGGGGCCTGCTCAGGCAATCCCGGACCAGGGGGGTGGGCGGCGATCCTGGTGTTTGGGCCCCATCAAAAGGAGATCAGCGGCTACGAGCCGGCAACTACTAATCAGCGAATGGAGCTTACGGCGGCTATCAGAGGATTGGAAGCCCTCAAGCGCCCCTGTGCTGTAAAGCTCCACAGCGACAGCGCTTACCTCATCAACGCCTTTCGGCAGAACTGGTTGGCCAGATGGCAGCGCAACGGCTGGCTGACCTCCAGGAAGGAGCCGGTGGAGAATCAGGACCTGTGGAAGCGGCTCTTAGAATTGACAAGAGTCCATCGGGTTCAGTGGGTGAAGGTACAAGGCCATGGTGACGATGAACTCAATAACCGCTGTGATTATTTAGCCAAGCAGGCCATTGAACAGAACTCCACTGCTGCCAAATGACCCCTAGAAGGAGAAGGAAACTCATACAGCGCAAAGAATAACGAGAGTAAGGCGAATGTTCAGCTCTATTGTAACGGATGAAGCATTCGGAAAAGTCTCCAGGACGTCTTAGCAGTTTACGGAGGTGAAAAGACTGTGAGGGTTGGAATCGTCGGACTGGGTACCATGGGTACTGTCCATGCTGCCGGTTACCAGCAAATCCCCGGCTGTCAGCTGGTAGCAGTCGCCGACATTCAGCAGGATCGCCGGGAAAGGCTGGCTCAGCAGTATGGGGTGAGGGGCTATGCCAGCCTGGCTGATATGTTGGCAAGAGAGGATCTGGATGTAGTGGATGTGTGCCTTCCCACCCACCTACACAGGGAGCATGTGGAGATGGCAGCTGCAGCGGGGAAGCACGTGTTCTGCGAGAAGCCTTTAGCCCGGACCCGGGAGGATGGGCTGGCGATGATTGAAGCTTGCCGCAAGGCGGGAGTGTTTCTCGGCGTCGGCCATGTTGTCCGTTTCTTCCCTGAGTACCGCCGGGCCCATGAAATCATCCAGGCAGGTGAACTAGGCCGGGTAGGAACTGTCTTTACCTACCGGGGCGGAGGCGGGTTCCCCACTGCGTGGCAGGATTGGTATGCCAACTACCAGTGGAGCGGCGGCCTAACCTTGGACCTTATCATTCATGATTTTGATTTCCTCCGCTGGACACTCGGGGACGTGGAGAGAGGCTATGCCAAGGGTACCCATGGCCGGACGTACAACCGCCTGGAGCATGTGCTGGTGAGCCTGCGTTTTAAGAACGGGGTAATAGGCAATGTGGAGGGCACGTGGCTCAATGTGGGCGGTTTCGGCACCAAATTTGAATTTGCCTGTGAAAAAGGACTTCTAACCCATGATTCCAAGGCGGCATCGGGTTTCCGGAGCTATCTGCAGAAAGTTCAGGGCACAGGGGCCCCCGGTGTAGCTGTACCGGAGAACCCCTTAGACAAGAGCCCTTACACCCTCGAACTGGAGCATTTCCTGGAAAGCGTCCGTGAGGGTAAAGAGCCTATGATCAATGGAGAAGAAGGTCTGGCATCTCTAGAAATAGCCCTGGCTGCTCTAGAATCCATCGCTACCGGCAAACCGGTGGTCGTCGGCGGTGAGAGGGGGGTAGAAGGATGAGATTGGGAATCATGAGTTTTGCCCATATGCATGCCTACAGCTACGCATCGGTGATTAAGCAGCTGCCCGGTGTGGAGTTGGTAGGCGTGGCCGATGAAAACCCCGATCGGGGCAAGCAGGCGGCTGAAAGCTTTGACACTAGGTTTTTCCCATCCTTTGAGGAGTTGCTTAAGGCGGATATCGATGGTGTAGTCATCACTTCTGCCAATCGGGACCACCGGGCTTTGACGGAAATGGCGGCTGGCGCAGGTAAGCACGTCCTTTGCGAAAAGCCCATTGCTACAACCTTGGAAGATGCCTACGCCATGGAGAAGGTTGTCAAGGAGACAGGCATTAAGTTCCAAATGGCCTTCCCGTGCCGTTTCATTCCTTCGGTGCAGCGGCTTAAAGCCCTATATGACGAAGGGCGCCTGGGGAGAATTCTAGCTATCCGGGGTACCAATCGGGGCAAGATGCCTGGCGGATTTTTCATCGATCCCGAAGCCGCTGGGGGCGGTGCGATTATTGACCACACTGTCCACTTGGCGGATTTGGTGCGCTGGATTTTCAATACGGAGTTCAAGGAAGTCTACTGTGAAATGGATCGCCACTTCCACGACATCCCCACAGAGGATTGCGGACTGCTGACCCTGGAGCTCACCAATGGCGCCTTTATGACCATCGATCCCAGCTGGTCGAGGCCTAACACCTTCTACACCTGGGGTGACCTTTACCTCGAGGTGGTCGGCACAGATATGGTGGCCGAGGCGGATCTCATGCGGCAGAGTCTGGATAGGATCACCCTTGACCAGCCAAACTACCAATGGGATTTCTGGGGAGCAAACATGGATTACTATTTGGTCAAGGAATTTGTCGATAGCTTCAGAGAAGATCGGGAGCCAAGTATCACTGCCCTGGATGGAGTCCGGGCTCTGGAAGTAGCAGTCGGTGCTTATGAATCGGCCAAGAGCGGACAGCCTGTGAAGCTGAGATGAAGGAACCAGTGGTTTTCGGCGAGAGGCTCAGGATATTCAGAGAGAGAAGGGGCATGACGCTGCAGGAGGTCGCCAGCCGCAGCGGCTTGTCCCGCTCTTATCTAAGTGAGCTGGAGAACGGGAAAAAGCAGCCCTCCATCAAGACACTGGAGGCCTTGGCAGGTGCGCTCAATGTTGCCATAGATGCACTGATGCCGGCGGAGGATATGGAAGGAGAAAGCGAGGCCGGCAGCAGCTTAGGAGATCGCCTGCGCCTTGCCCGGGAGAGAAAGGGCATGTCGTTGGCGGAGGCAGCAGAAGCAGCCGGCATCTCGGTCAGTTATTTGAGCGACATTGAGCGGGGGCAAGCTCTGCCCGCGGTTGAAACCCTGCGCCTTTTGGCGGAGGTTGTGGGCCTGCCGCTGTCCCAGGCCTTTCACTGCGGTACCATCGGGGATAAGGTGCGAATGCTGAGGGAGCGTCTGGGGCTGTCCCGGGCAGAACTGGCGGAGAGGGCAGGGGTGACGCAGGGTTTTATCACGCAGCTGGAAAACAACAAGACCCAGGCTTCGTTGACGACCCTGAGGAGGATAGCTCAGTGCCTCGATGTGTCTCCCTGCTATTTGATTCTAGAAGATGATACTGCGGAGGAAATCATCAGGGGGCTCAATCCCGAACTCCGGGCACTGCTGCAGGAGCCTAGGGTGCAGCTCATCCTGAGAATGGTCTGTGATATGACTGATCGGGAGTTTGAATTCTTGCTGCAGTTTATCCGGCTGTTAAAACGGAGCGGTTTGCAGTGACGGGGTTGGGCTGTATTTATGTACTTGGATGTTGCTGCAGTTGCCGAGTGATGGTTCATGAGGGGTAGATTAATGGCAAAGGATTTGGATGTAATAGTCATTGGCGGTGGAGTTGCCGGTTTAACAGCAGCTGCTTATTTATCCCGAGCTGGGATGAGGGTGGGCATCTTTGAACAGCAGCATAAGCTGGGAGGCCTGGCCGGTGCCTTTTCCCGAAGGGACTTTTTGTTCGAACAGGCTCTGCAGTGGGTAGTCGGCTGTCAGCCCGGGGGGACAATCTACACCTGTCGGGAGGAGCTGGGGCTCACCTTGAGTTTCAAGCAGCTGGACCCCTGGTGCCGGCAGATCGGTCCCGGCTTTGATGTACTGCTTTCCTCCCATGTGCGGGAATGGGTTGGGGAATTATGTCGACTTTTCCCCAAGGAAGCCGGGGCAATTCAGCAGCTGACCACCGATGCCATCAAGCTTTTCCGCCGAATACCTGACACTCCCCGGAAGCCCAATGAAATGCTCACCAAGTGGGAGAAGTTCAAGATCGGCTTGCTGACTGTGCTGAACATGAAACTGTATCGGAAGTATTTGGGGATCAGTATCCAGGACCTCTTGGTGCAAGAGTTCAAGGAACCCCAGGTGCGCACCTTTTTCTACTCCTTATGTCCCATCGGCAGTGCCTCAGCCATGCTGCTGCTGACTACCATCGGCTGGATAAAAGAAGGCCATTTCCATTACCCAGTGGGCGGGGGCCAAGCCATCATCGACAGTCTCCGGCAGGTGATTGCCGACCATGGGGGAGAAATTATCTGCGGCAGGGCCGTGGAGAAGGTCCTGGTGGAGGATGACCGGGCAGTGGGGGTTGTCCTATCAGGGGGAGAACAGGTGAGCAGTGATTATGTAGTAGCTGCGTGTGATGCCATGCAGCTTTACAGCCAGATGCTTCCCCCCGGCGCAGTGCCCGACTATGTCTTGGAAAACCTAAAAGAACTGGAGCCTTGGCCCTCCTACTTTCTTATTTCCCTAGGAGTCGATGACAGCGTCACCCAACTTGGTTCCTGGCATCATCACATAACCTATTGTCCCGCATTGATGGATGCCCTGGACAGCGAGGACCCGACCCACTGGCTGATCAATGTAGTTGATAACAGCTTTGCCGACAGCCTGCATGCTCCTAAAGGATACCGCAGTATAGCCATAGGAGCTCCGGTATCCTTTGAGTACCGGCAGCGCTGGCAGACCATCAGTGAGATGCGGGGGCCGGAGTATACTGCACTGAAGGAAGAGGTTGCCGCGGCTTTATTGGCTTCCGCGGAACGGATTTTGCCCGGTCTTAGAAACCGGATCAGGGTAGCAGATGTTGCCACTCCCATCACCTATCGCCG
>LSQX01011454.1_pt1 | contig 10866 bp, 6 predicted proteins | sample 654561 | NCBI WGS metagenome assembly LSQX01 (sample SAMN04489861, study PRJNA283612) | anaerobic digester metagenome | isolation source: 4 biogas reactors fed with cattle manure at either 37C or 55C with and... | place: Denmark: Kongens Lyngby | collected 2014 | reverse complement strand
TGGGCATCCCTTCTGATGGCTCTTACGGTATCCCTGAAGGCATTATGTACGGTGTTCCAGTTATCTGCGAAAACGGCGAGTACAAGCGCGTTGAAGGTCTAGAAATTGATGAGGCTTCTCGTCAGTATATGGACAACACGTTAAATGAACTTTTAGAAGAACGTGACGGCGTTGCTGATTTATTAAAATAATCCACATTAAGATTATTCTAAATCAACATAAACAGATTTAATCTGTTCAAAGCAAATAGCCATCTGTCATACTTTTCGGATGGCTATTATTTTAACTACAGAAACTACTATTGAGAAGAAGATATGAGTCAACTTTCAGCAGGAGCAGCATTTCGAAAAGCATTAGCTGAAGAAAAGCCACTACAAATTATTGGCGCTATTAATGCTAATCACGCACTATTAGCTAAGCATGCAGGCTACAAAGCAATCTATTTATCAGGTGGCGGTGTCGCTGCTGGCTCACTCGGATTGCCAGATCTAGGTATTAATACCCTAGATGATGTACTAACTGATATACGTCGTATTACTGATGTGTGCGATGTGCCTTTATTAGTTGACATTGATACTGGTTTTGGCCCTTCTGCTTTTAATATTGCCCGTACCGTTAAAAGCTTAATTAAATTCGGCGCTGCTGCTTGCCATATTGAGGACCAAGCAGGCGCCAAGCGTTGTGGCCATCGCCCAAATAAAGAAATTGTCAGCACAGAAGAAATGATCGACCGCGTCAAGGCTGCAGTCGATGCCAAAACCGACCCTGATTTCTTTATCATCGCTCGCACCGACGCTATCCAAAGCTTCGGCGTTGAAGCCGCTTTAGAACGCGCTCAAAAATGCGCTGAAGCAGGTGCCGATGCCATTTTCGTAGAAGCCGCACATGATTTAGAAACCTACAAATTCTTCAGCGACAACTTAAATGTTCCTGTCTTGGCCAACATCACTGAATTTGGCGCTACACCTTTATTCTCCGTCGATGAATTAGCCTCTGCCAATGTTGGTATGGTTTTATACCCATTATCAGCTTTCCGCGCGATGAACAAAGCAGCTCAAACCGTCTACGAAGCAATTCGTAAAGATGGTCATCAGAAAAACGTGGTGGATTTGATGCAAACACGCATGGAGCTATACGAAAGCATCGGTTACTTTGAATACGAAGAATACCTAGACAACTTATACTCGAAAAAATAACTTTTGTGACTACTAATGGGAGGACTTATGAGTCAAACAGAACAAACAACTGACACCAAGCCTAAGGGCAAAAAATCCGTTGCTTTATCAGGCGTTGTAGCCGGTAATACAGCACTCTGTACCGTTGGCTTATCTGGTAATGATTTACACTATCGCGGCTATGACATCTTGGATATGGCTAGTGCGTGTGAATTTGAAGAGGTTGCTCATCTACTAATTCACGGCAAACTACCAAATGCTGCAGAGTTAGAGGCTTACAAAGCAAAATTAAAAAGACTACGCGGCTTACCGTTAACAGTTAAAGAGGTATTAGAAAGCTTGCCTGCCGCTAGCCATCCGATGGATGTTATGCGCACAGCAGTCTCTGTTCTAGGTTGTACATTACCTGAAAAAGATGATCACAATGCAGCTGACGCACGTGACATTGCTGACCGCCTAATCGCTAGTTTAGGCTCTGCTCTACTTTACTGGTACCACTTCAGTAATAATGGCGTAGTAATTGATGTTGAGTCTGAAGAAGATAGTATTGCCGGCCACTTCCTAGAGCTCTTGCACGACGAAACCCCTCCTGAAGAGTGGGTACGCGCTATGCATATTTCTTTAAACCTCTATGCCGAGCATGAGTTTAACGCCTCTACATTTACCAGCCGTGTCATTGCAGGTACAGGTTCCGATATGTACTCTTGTATTGCCGGTGCAATTGGCGCACTTCGCGGCCCTAAACACGGTGGTGCTAATGAAGTCGCTTTTGAAATTCAAAAGCGCTACGACAGCCCAGACGAAGCAGAAGCTGATATTCTTAAACGCCTCGAAAACAAAGAGGTTGTGATTGGCTTTGGACACCCTGTTTACACTGTGTCAGACCCACGTAACGTCGTTATTAAAGCGGTTGCCAAAGAGCTTTCTGACGACGCTAACAACACTAAAATGTATGACATTGCCGAGCGCTTAGAATCAGTGATGTGGGACGCTAAGAAAATGTTCCCTAACCTTGATTGGTTCTCTGCTGTGTCCTATCACATGATGGGCGTACCAACTGCTATGTTTACCCCGCTCTTTGTGATTGCACGCACTGCAGGTTGGGCTGCACACATCCTTGAGCAACGCGCTGATAACAAGATTATCCGTCCTAATGCTAACTACATTGGCCCTGATAATAAAGAGTTCGTTAAGCTTGAAGATCGCAAGTAAGCAGCTAAGCCGCGAGGCCTTATTAAGTTAAGGTCACAAAGCAAAATAGGCACCTCACTTAATCATGAGGTGCCTATTTTTAATCCTGGCCTATGTTCTAGAAAAAGAAACTACTCGTCTTCTTTAACCGAACCACCTAATTGCGGTAGTACAGAATCCTTACCCGCAACTAACAAACCGGATTTTGTGTAAATCCCAAGCTTGGCACGCGTATCGATAATGTCAAGGTTACGCATCGTTAACTGACCAATACGATCTAATGGCGTAAAGGCAGAATCCTCAACTTTTTCCATACTTAAGCGCTCAGCCGTATAAGTTAAGTTTGGCGACTCAGTATTTAAAATAATGTAGTCATTACCACGACGTAACTCAAGCGTGACCTCACCAGTAATCGCCTTAGCTACCCAACGCTGCGCTGTTTCACGAAGCATCAGTGCTTGAGAGTCAAACCAACGACCCTGATACAATAAACGACCTAGGCGTAAGCCATTGATACGATATTGCTCAATCGTGTCTTCGTTATGGATGCCAGTCACTAAACGCTCATAAGCAATATGCAATAAAGCCATCCCCGGGGCTTCATAGATACCGCGAGACTTGGCCTCGATAATACGGTTCTCAATTTGGTCAGTCATACCTAAGCCATGACGACCACCGATTTTATTAGCTTCTAAAATCAACTCAACCGGGTCAAGCTCCTGACCATTAAGCGCAACAGGCACACCTTCTTCAAAGCGTACGCTAACAGTCTCAGGCTTAATTTCAACAGACTCATCCCAATAGGCTACGCCCATAATCGGTGTAACGATCTTCATGCTAGTTTCTAAAAACTCTAAGTCTTTAGCCTCATGAGTTGCACCAAGCATATTGGAGTCAGTACTGTAAGCCTTTTCTACAGACATCTTGTAGTCAAAGCCATTTTCAATCAAGAACTCAGACATTTCTTGACGACCACCCAGCTCATCAATGAACTGCTGATCTAGCCAAGGCTTATAAATTTTAAGCTGTGGGTTAGTTAAAAGACCATAGCGATAAAATCGCTCGATGTCATTACCTTTGTACGTAGAACCGTCACCCCAGATATGTACATCATCCTCTTTCATTGCGGCGACAAGCATAGTACCAGTCACTGCACGACCTAATGGTGTGGTATTGAAATAAGGCATGCCACCACTGTGTACGTGGAAAGCACCACTCTGAATCGCAGCTATGCCCTCAAACGCCAACTGCTGACGACAATCTACTAGACGCGCTTCAATTGCCCCGTACTCTTTTGCTTTGCGTGGAATCGCATCATAATCATCCTCGTCAGGTTGACCTAGGTTAGCAGTGTAAGCGTAAGGCTTGGCACCTTTTAATTTCATCCACAATAAAGCAGCAGAAGTATCTAAACCACCTGAAAAAGCAATCCCGACTTTTTCACCCTCTGGCAGAGATTGCATGATGGTCGCATTTTGATTAGACATATTAGTAGACCTTTTGAACAAATAGCATAAAAAATTTAATCCCTAATTTTACCCGATCTACCGCAAATAGAGTCCTAAAGAGCCTACCTCATTGCTAATTAGAAATCTGCAAATTAATCTCGCTTAAAACGCGTTGAATTAACTTCTCCATCGCTTGAGGTCCTGAACTCCCAAGCAACATAAACATAGGCATATACTCACCAATAGAAAATGGCTTAGCTGGATTCATCGATATATGCAGCTTATCCTCTGTATTTAAAAGATAATCCCTAATCGCTACACACCCCTTCTCAAGATCCTTTAAATCAAACTCACCGAGACTCTCAACACACCCCTGATACTGCTCCTCAACGCTACTAATGTGATTGGGCGCATAGTCTATACGACGTTTATTATAGCCATCGTCATCAAAACTCAACTCAAGCCTATGGATTTTTGTAGCCATCGCACTCACAAGAATCATATTAGGGTCAAGGGCAGCAATATCTAAATCAACCAACTGGTCAATCAGCATATCAATACCTTCAGTTTTAAACTCAAATGAAATATCAGCAACCTCATCCTGATCTATTACAAAACTACCCTCAAGACCACCGCTAGCCTTTTCCATCGTATACTTCAACTTAACCTCAATATCGTCCAGCTGCTCATAACCTAAGCTACGGAAATAGGACTCTGGCTCCAACTGCTCTGATAATAGTAAATGAGTACCCTCTTCATCCGTAATACCTTGATATTTGACATCAACAGATACACCACTATCAGTCACTTTATACTCATCGAAGTCCATCTCTTTAATTAGAATCTTCTTCTCATCATCTGCACCCTTATCACTAATATAGGTAACGCCGTAAATAGTAGCATCAGACAGTGAATCGCCCTCAATACGCTCCCAGCTAAAGCTCTCTTGTATACCCATAGAACTAAGATACGCCACTAACTCCTGCTCTGCTTTAGTTGCCGCTGACGCAGTAAAACTCACCCCTAAAGCAGCACATGATAAAGCCGCTACAATTATTTTTTTCTTGAACATAAACCCTCCAATAGGCTGTTAAAGCAAAGCGCTGACATAATAAGTTTTAACATACTGTACACACAATAAGTTAATGTGTAAAAATATAAAGTATTGTTAACTTTTTGTATAAAAACTATACTCAACTTCCCCAGGTCTTATATAAGACATAAGACTTTGTGTTATAATGAGTTTGTATTATTCAGAAATCAATCAAAAGCAATATTTTTCTCAATAGGTGTAACAAATGTTAGAAGCATATCGTAAGCATGTTGAAGAACGAGCCGCTTTAGGTATCCCTCCTTTAGCCCTCTCTGCACAACAAACTGCAGACTTAATCGAATTAATCAAAAACCCACCCGCAGGTGAAGAGGAGTTTTTAGTTGATCTAATCACTCATCGCGTGCCCGCCGGAGTTGACAACGCCGCTAAGGTTAAGGCTTCTTACCTAGCTTCTGTTGCTTTTGGTGAAGAAAAAACGCCATTAATCAGCCCTGAAAAAGCCACTGAGCTTTTAGGTACGATGCTAGGTGGTTTCAATATCGCCCCTCTCATCCAACTATTGGAAAATGAGCAGCTAGGTCAAATCGCTGCTGATGCACTTAAAAACACTCTTCTTATGTTTGACGCTTTCCACGACGTACGTGAAAAAGCTGAGGGTGGCAATAAGTTTGCTAAAGAAGTATTACAAAGCTGGGCTGATGCTGAGTGGTTTACTAACCGCAAATCTGTATCCGAGAGCTTTAAAATCACCGTATTTAAGGTGCCAGGCGAAACCAACACTGACGATTTGTCACCAGCTCCTGATGCGACAACTCGCCCTGACATCCCAATGCACGCCTTAGCCATGCTTAAAAACAAGCGTCCTGATGCTGCTTTTGAGCCTGAAGAAGACGGTAAACGTGGTCCTATCCAGTTTATCCAAGACTTAAAAGAAAAAGGTAACCTTGTTGCTTATGTTGGCGACGTTGTTGGTACCGGTTCTTCACGTAAGTCTGCTACTAACTCAGTATTATGGTTTACTGGTGAGGATATTCCTTTTGTCCCTAACAAGCGTTTTGGTGGTGTATGTTTAGGTAGCAAGATCGCGCCTATTTTCTACAACACAATGGAAGACGCAGGCGCTTTACCAATCGAGCTTGATGTTTCTCAAATGGAAATGGGCGATGAAATTGAATTACGTCCATATGAAGGTAAAGCTCTTAAAAACGGTGAAGTTATCGCTGAATTTAAAGTTAAATCTGACGTACTGTTTGACGAGGTTCAAGCCGGTGGCCGTATTCCTCTAATCATCGGTCGTGGCTTAACTGCTAAAGCTCGTGAAGCACTTGGCTTACCAGCTTCGACAGTTTTCCGTCTACCAGAAGAGCCTGCTGATAGCGGCAAGGGCTTCACCTTAGCTCAAAAAATGGTTGGTCGCGCTTGCGGTTTACCTGAAGGCAAAGGCGTACGCCCAGGTACTTATTGCGAGCCACGCATGACCTCAGTTGGTAGCCAAGATACTACTGGTCCAATGACTCGTGATGAGCTAAAAGATTTAGCCTGTCTTGGTTTCTCATCCGACTTAGTAATGCAGTCTTTCTGCCATACAGCAGCCTACCCTAAACCAGTTGACGTTAAAACTCACCATGAGCTACCTGACTTCATCAGTACTCGCGGCGGTATTTCTTTACGCCCAGGTGACGGTGTAATTCACTCTTGGCTAAACCGCATGTTATTACCTGATACTGTAGGTACCGGTGGTGACTCTCACACCCGCTTCCCAATTGGTATTAGCTTCCCTGCCGGTTCCGGCTTAGTTGCTTTCGCAGCAGCAACCGGTGTTATGCCGTTAGATATGCCTGAGTCTGTATTGGTTCGATTCAAAGGTAAAATGCAGCCTGGCGTAACGTTACGTGACCTAGTGAATGCCATTCCTTTCTACGCCATTAAAAATGATTTACTGACCGTTGCTAAGCAAGGTAAGAAAAACATTTTCTCTGGTCGCATCTTAGAAATTGAAGGTTTACCTGATCTTAAGGTTGAGCAAGCTTTCGAATTAAGTGATGCTTCAGCTGAGCGCTCAGCCGCCGGTTGTACCGTTCACTTAAACAAAGAGCCAATCATTGAGTACCTAAAATCTAACATCACGCTATTAAAATGGATGATTGCCAATGGCTACGAAGATGAGCGTTCATTAGCTCGTCGTATCCGCGGCATGGAGGAGTGGTTAGAAAACCCACAACTATTAGAGCCTGATGCAGACGCTGAATACGCTGCAGTCATCGAAATCGACTTAGCAGAAATTCACGAGCCTATCGTTGCTTGCCCTAACGACCCTGATGATGTTAAGACTTTATCTGACGTGGCCGGTGAGAAAATTGACGAGGTATTTATTGGTAGCTGCATGACTAACATTGGTCACTTCCGCGCTGCGTCTAAACTACTAGAAAACAAGCGTGACATCCCTGTTCGTTTATGGGTTGCCCCTCCGACCAAGATGGACCAGAAGCAGTTGACTGAAGAAGGTCACTACGGCACCTTAGGTGTTGCCGGCGCTCGTATTGAGATGCCAGGCTGCTCACTATGTATGGGTAACCAAGCACAGGTTAGAGAAGGTGCTACCGTCATGTCGACAAGTACACGTAACTTCCCGAACCGTTTAGGTAAAAACACTAACGTGTTCCTTGGTTCAGCTGAGTTAGCAGCTATTTGCTCACGTCTCGGCAAGATCCCTACTCGTGAAGAGTACCTAGATAACATGGGTATTATTAACGAGAGCAGCGATCAGATCTATCGCTACATGAACTTCAACGAAATCGAAGATTTCCAAGAAGTGGCTGATAGCGTCGAGCTCTAATTCGTTAATTTAGCTCACTTAAAGGGGGTGGTTCATTTGAACCGTCCCCTTTTTTTAATGATCAAATTTAACCTTTTTTAAACTAAGCCCATAGCCCACAAGCCTTAAAAAATCACAATTGCAGCTCATCGTGGCCGCTTACGTGATTTAGTAGCACACCAAGAATTAAAAGGGGTATGATTAAAGTAACTATGTTTTTTATTTGCTAACTTTTCCGCTGTATTACAAGATGAATGATTTAACTAAAACAAAAACCACTGACTTCCGTGTAGAGGATAAATTTTCACAACGTGCAATTAATCTCTCCGGTTCAGTTATCCGTGAGATTCTCAAAGTGACTGAGAGACCAGACGTCATCTCATTTGCTGGTGGTCTCCCATCACCAAAGGGCTTCCCTAGTACACCATTGCTAGATGCCTTTACCAAGGTTCTGACTGAGACACCCGAGGTTGCATTGCAATACGGCCCAACTGAGGGCTATCGTCCACTACGTGAATGGATTGTGCAGGATTTCGCTAAGCGTGGCGTTCAGCTCAATATCGATGAGGTATTGATTGTCTCCGGTTCACAGCAAGCTTTAGACTTGCTAGGCAAGTTATTCATTGATGATGGCGCAAAGGTTTTAGTTGAGTCACCTTCTTATTTAGGTGCATTACAGTCTTTTTCAGTACAGAATCCACAGTACGCCACAGTTGAAACTGACGATCAGGGCATGATTCCAGCCGACATCACTGCGGATAAAGCCAAAGATGCACGCTTTATTTATGCCCTACCAAACTTCCAAAACCCGACAGGTATCACCATGAGCCTAGAGCGTCGTCAGGAATTGGTTGAGACCTGCGCTAAGTATGGCTTACCTATTATTGAGGACGACCCTTACGGTGAACTGCGCTTTGAGGGTGAGCATCTACCTTCCCTATTAGCACTGGGACGTGACGCTGCCGCTACTGTGATTCGCATGGGCTCTTTTTCTAAAATCCTTGCCCCAGGATTGCGTCTTGGCTTCGTTATTGCCCCTGCCCCAGTAATTAATAAGCTAGTACAGCTTAAGCAAGCAACAGATTTACACACTCAAACGATCTCACAAATGGCTGTTTATGAAGCTATTCAGGGTGATTTTTTTGAGCAACACTTACCTGCTGTACGTGAGTTATACCGCCAGCAATGTCATTTTATGCTTGATGCACTTAGCGAGCACTTCCCTAGCAGTTGCAAATGGACGCGCCCTACAGGTGGTATGTTTATTTGGGCTAGCATGCCGGAACATATTGATACTGCTGCTATTCTTCCCCAAGTGGTTGAAGAGTGTAAGGTTGCTTATGTCCCAGGTATGCCGTTTTATACAGACCTCAACAAAGCCCCTAAGAACAATCTACGTTTAAGCTTTGTTACCGTGTCTGAGGATAAAATTAAAGAAGGTATAAGCAGTTTAGGCCGCTTCATTAAAAACTTATCCTAATACCGAGGCTTAACACTCTCGGTTCCTTCTTGATAAGTTTTTATATACTTTAAATTAGTTAATCAAAAGGAGTAAGAGATGGTATATAGCAACACATTAAAAGACCTTCAGCTAACAAATGCTGAAGGGGCTTATTACTCCTTGCCCGAACTGGGCAAGGTCTTAGGGGCAGAGGTTAACCGTCTGCCACACTCCATTCGTATCGTACTCGAGTCAGTTTTACGCAACTTTGATGGTCAGCGTATTACCGAGGAGCATGTCAAGCAGGTTGCTAATTGGCAACCTAATGCCAAGCGTGTCGACGAGATCCCTTTTGTCGTGGCACGCGTAGTATTACAAGATTTTACCGGCGTCCCCTTACTTGCCGATATTGCCGCTATGCGCGGTGTAGCACAAAAAAATGGTCACAATCCAAAGCTAATTGAGCCTATGGTTCCGGTTGATTTAGTCGTTGACCACTCAGTCATGATTGACTACTTTGGTACAGAAGACGCTCTTGACCTCAACATGAAGGTCGAGTTTGAGCGCAACCGCGAACGTTATGAGTTTATGAAATGGGGGATGCAAGCATTTGATACCTTTGGTGTGGTGCCACCAGGCTTTGGTATTGTGCATCAGGTCAACCTAGAGTACTTTGCTCGCGGTGTCTACAAAGATCAAAGTAACGTATACTACCCTGACAGCTTAGTCGGTACAGATAGCCATACCACCATGATTAATGGTATTGGTGTCGTTGGTTGGGGCGTTGGTGGTATTGAGGCTGAGGCAGCAATGCTCGGCCAACCAGTCTATATACTCACGCCTGACGTCATCGGTGTTGAGCTTAGCGGCCAATTAAATCCGGGCGTTACCGCAACCGACTTAGTACTCACAGTGACTAATATGCTGCGCTCAGCTAACGTCGTCGGTAAATTTGTTGAGTTCTGTGGCGAGGGTACTGCAAGCTTAACGGTGCCTGACCGCGCTACTATTGCCAATATGGCTCCTGAGTATGGCGCAACTATGGGCTTCTTCCCTGTGGATGAAAAAACCATCAACTACTTCCAATACACTGGTCGTACTGATGAGGAAATTGAAGCATTTAAAGCCTACTTCAGCGCTCAAGAAATGTTTGGCGTACCAAACGCTTCAGACATTGACTACACCAAGCTATTAAAGCTTGATTTAAGCTCGATTGTACCGTCAGTTGCAGGTCCTAAGCGTCCACAAGACTTAATCAAACTAACTGATGTCAAGACTACGTTTGATGATTTATTTTCTAAGTCTTCATCCGATGACGGTTTCAACAAGAACCCTGAGACGCTCACTGAAGAATATCCTATTGAGGGTAAGGACGACCTCACCTTACAAAATGGTGACATTCTGATCGCTGCGATTACCTCCTGCACTAATACCTCTAACCCAAGCGTACTAATCGCTGCCGGTTTGGTAGCCAAAAAAGCGGTAGAGTTAGGTCTTAAGGTTAATCCAAAAGTCAAAACATCACTTGCTCCAGGTTCTCGTGTCGTGACGAGGTACTTAACAGAAACTGGCTTATTACAGCACTTAGAAAAGCTAGGTTTCGATGTTGCAGCCTACGGCTGTACAACATGTATTGGTAATGCTGGTGATTTAACCCCTGAATTAAACAAAGCCATTACTGACAATGAACTAGTCTGCTCGGCAGTCCTTTCAGGTAACCGCAACTTTGAAGCGCGTATTCA
>LSQX01178731.1_pt1 | contig 10867 bp, 9 predicted proteins | sample 654561 | NCBI WGS metagenome assembly LSQX01 (sample SAMN04489861, study PRJNA283612) | anaerobic digester metagenome | isolation source: 4 biogas reactors fed with cattle manure at either 37C or 55C with and... | place: Denmark: Kongens Lyngby | collected 2014 | reverse complement strand
AGTGCGCCCCACGTAGCTATTCGTGCCAGAATCATGTGCTTTGCCGCTGAGGAGCGAAGCCATGCGAGACAGTTGAGTTGCCTGTGCCCGGACATGGAACCCTGCAACGAAATGGAACATGACGGTTGGGACTGGCCAAGCAAGACTATGGAGGAGGATGACTTACTGGAGAGCGCATGGATACCAAAACCTCCTATGCCGCCCGGATGTCCCGGTGAACCGCAGCCGCCTTGCCCGCAGCCGCCGTTCCCTCCGTCTGAAAACTTTGCCGAAGGGGTTGCCATGGCAATTGAAGGCGAAGTCCATGCCATAGGCGAATATGCAGAGCTGGCTATGATGGCACCGAACCCACGAGCTCGTGAGCTGATTCTATGTATTCAGAAGGATGAAATGTATCATAAAATATCGTTCGAGTTCATTCAATCCGTAATCATGTGGGATGGGCAGGAACAAGACGACTGAATAAAATAAGAAGAGGCGCCCTTCATGAGGGCGCCTTCGTTAAACACACTTAGCTGATTTTCTCAAATGCGTCCTTGCCTGCACTACACACCGGACAAACCCAGTCGTCAGGCAGTTCTTCGAAAGGTGTTCCCGGTTCGATGCCGTTTTCCGGATCTCCCCCTCTGGGGTCGTATTCATAGCCGCAAATTGTGCATTCATAAATATCCATACCGCTCCTCCTTTCATCTACTTTGATATAAGTGGGAGCAGACGGAGGAGTGCTCCCTTTCTTGACCTGGTGATAATAGGCGTAGGTCATTGGGTTGCCCTGTTTTAACACATCTGCTTGAGTTATCTCTCCCACGAAAATGCTATGGGTTCCTGCATCTACATTTTGAATCACTCTTGCTTCAATAAAGGCTAATATGTCATCCACCAGGTAAGGCAACCCTTCCGGAGTTGTCCGGTAATTCACACCGGTGAACTTGTCCACATCTCGCCCTGACTTGAAACCAAATTGCCCAATGAGGGAAAGGGGAGCCTCTTGACTCAGGACAGAAACGGTGAATAACGCGCTCTTCTTGATAAACTCGTGCGTAAGATTCTTCTTGTTAATACTTATGGCAATTGTAGGCGGATCATTGGATATCTGGAACACCGTGTTGGCAATCTGTCCATTGATCCGGTGGCCATCTTCGGATGCAATCACATACAACCCATAGCTGATGCTGTACAGTGCCTTCAAGTCCATATTCCCATCCCTCCTATTCAATAGCCCTGGCCAGCCTGCTTCCAATCTCCTTTAGATTAGCCAGGTCGTCTTTGCCGGGTACATACTGTAAGTTCACTGTCTCTTCAGGCATTTTCCAACCCATGTCTTTAAGAACAGAAGCGACTTCCCGAGCTCCCTGGCCTCCCCATCCATAGGAGCCAAAAGCAAAACCTGTTCGCTTTTTAGGCCGCAGCCCTTTAGTATAGGTAAGAAAGGCAGCCACTGTCGGGAGCATCCCATTGTTGATGGTAGGAGACCCCACCAGCACCAATCTTGCTGTCAAGACGTGGGGGACAATCTGTGAAATATGGTTTGTCTGCAAGGATTTCATTGTAACGGGGACACCGCACGCCTCAAGTCCTTCCTGGAGAGCCAGAGCCATTTCTTTAGTGGAGCCCCACATGGTATCGTAAACGATGAGGGCCTTACGGTCGGTTTCATTACCTGCCCACTTACGGTATTCCCTGAGGAGTTCGGTAAGGTGGGACCGCCAAATGAGCCCGTGACTTGGTGCGATCATTTCCAGAGGAAGGGTTTCCACAACGTCCAGAGCTTTGTTGACTTGATCGCCATAGGGGAAAACGATATTGGCATAATAAGAGGCTGCCTCCTCTCTCACGATATCCCAGCCCATCTCATCGACAAACCTTTCCGTACTGGCAATATGCTGGCCAAAAGCATCATTGGACAAGAGCAGTCCATCCTCCGGGACGTAGGTTACCATGTTGTCAGGCCAGTGCACCATAGGAGTCTCTACGAATTTTAGAGTGCGAGAACCGGTTTTCAGCTCATCACCGGTTTTGACGATCATGTATTCCCAGTCCTTTCCATAGTGCATCTCTAAGGCTTTTTTCCCTTTTGATGTGGTGACGATGCTCGCGTTCGGAGCAACTTCCATAACCATCGGCATACTCCCGGAGTGATCCATTTCTACGTGGTTGACCAGCACATAATCGATCTCCTCCGGGTCAACAACAGCCCTGATTCTGTCTAGCATCTCATCTGCCAGGTAATGCTTGACTGTGTCTACAAGCGTGATCTTGTCATCGATGATCAGGTAGGAGTTGTAGGTTGATCCGCGGGGTGTAACATAGCCGTGAAAATTACGGAGATCCCAGTCGATCCCGCCGACCCAGTATACATTCGGCTTAATCTCTACAGGCTGCATAAAAACTACCTCCATGTAAGTACTTAATCGGTTGTTTTACATAAATCATGAAGATGGCGATATGCCCGGATATCATAGATATCAGCGATACTGATGAGTCTCCAGAGAACAGCAGCGGCACACGAATTACACAAATAAAAATGGCAGGGGAGACAGGACTTGAACCCGCAGCCTACGGTTTTGGAGNNTCACAACAGAATATGAAACCCTTAATCCCGCCTGCCTCAAACGCAGGCTCCTGGCCCTAATAAGGCTACTGATGAGGTCTTGTCTGCCCAATATCGGAGCAAAAGCCAAACCTGAAAAACATCAACCGTCCGGGGAAGGAGGAGTACCCCATGCAGCGAACTATACTACATGACGCGGCCCCTCTCGGCCCCGGGAGGGTGCCCGTCTGCCCACCTCACTCGCGGGACTCAGCTACTATTTCGAGTACTTTTTCCCGTGAGGCAACGATACCTCGTTCGAGTACATTTTTACGTGAGGCAACGGGCGGGCGATCAGTCTCAGTCTCAGTCTGAGTTCGTGTTCGTGTCGTCTGTGTCATCCCCTGCCTGACTCAAGCAGGGAGTACGGCAGACTAAGGCGATGAAGAACTGCCTGGCTACGGCGGTAAAAGATGACGGAGCGGGGCTACTAAAACCGGCGCGACTACTGCAATAAAGGAAATCCATGCACTATAGAGAAATTATTTATGTTAAACTAATACAGTAGTACTGGTTATTTCAATATTTGAATACGGATGGAGGGTTTATGAAAAATGCCTACTACAAGAAGAATCCCAACAGGTATCTCCGCAAGACACGTCCACGTTTCACAAGAACACCTAGAACTCCTATTCGGACCCGGCCACAAGCTCACGTCCATCAAAGACCTGACCCAACCCGGACAATTCGCAGCAGATGAGAGGGTCACCCTTGTGGGGCCGAAAGGAGTAATTCACAAGGTCAGGATACTTGGCCCTGTCAGGAAAGCAACACAAGTGGAAATATCCAGGACTGACTGCTACGCTTTGGGAGTCGCCGCTCCGGTTCGTGAATCCGGTGACATAAAGGGAACGCCGGGTATTGTCATTGTTGGACTGTACGGTCCTGTCAAAATAGAGGAAGGAGTTATTGTGGCAAAAAGACACATTCACTTCACGCCTGAAGACGCCAAAGAGTTCGGAGTCACCGACGGTCAAAGAGTGTTGGTGAAGACAGAAGGTGAAAGGCCCCTGATATTTGATGATGTAGTAGCACGTGTGAGAGAGGACTTTGCCCTTGACATGCATCTTGATACTGATGAGGCTAACGCCGCCGGATTAAATCAGGGGGATATGGTTACCATTCTAAATGACAATGCTGCATCAACCATAAGGAGAAGTTAGGAGAATAAATGGTAGGAACAGCGCTTCTCAAGCTTCTGGAGGGGGCGATCCGAGGAGAGCATGCCCTCGCATACACAAAGGAGATTACCGGATTCCACAGGGCTAAGGGGTCCTCTGACTATCAAAAAGCCGTCCAATTCATCAGAGGCAAGCTGGCAGAATGGAATCTTGAAAAAATAATCGTCCAGCGGTATCCGGCTGACGGACTCACGACATACCAGACATGGACACCCCCTCCTGCATGGGAACCGGTAAGCGCCGAGCTTTCCTTGGTTCATCCGGAGGAGCGTCACATCTCGAGCTTCGAAACTGAGCCCGTGTGTCTAGTTTTCGGCAGCACGTCTACGCCTTCGCAAGGCCTCATTCTCGATGTAGTTGATATCGGAGACGGTATCGGCGACCAGGCGTATGCGGGTAAGGAAGTCTACGGGAAAGTAGTGTTGACATCGGGGAACAGTGGTTGCGCGTTTCGACTTGCTGTCAAGAAACGAGGAGCAGTAGGAGTCCTAACAGACTATATGCCGAGTCAGAATCCTTCAATCAAGCGGACTCCTTGCGATCTTCCTGATGCTGTCAGTTATGCAAGTTTTCCCGTGACTAATGAGGACATGGGAAAGACAGCATTCGGGTTTTCCCTTTCATTAAGACAAGCAGAAGAAATCCGTCGGCTACTCAAGAACGGGCCGGTAAAGGTCAAGGCCCAGGTCGAGGCAGACCTTTTCCCCGGAGAAATCCAAGTGCTCACCGGGATCATCCCGGGAACCGGGAAGCACGGCGAAGTCCTTATCATTGCTCATCTTTGTCATCCAAAGCCTGGAGCGAATGACAACGCCAGTGGTTGCGGACTTGCAATGGAGCTCGCGCGAGCCATATCCGCAGCGATAGACCAGGGGAAACTGGCAAGGCCTAAACATAGCATCAGGTTTATGTTTGTCCCAGAAATGTACGGTACAATCGCGTATTTGGAGCGACATCCCGGCTTGTCCAGGAAAGTCAAAGCAGCGGTAAACCTTGACATGGTAGGAGAAGCAAGGGAGGCCATGTCTTCTGCGAATCTGGTGAGCACTCCTTGGAGTCTACCCTCAGTCGTGAATGACGTGGCCGCCTTTTACATGGGTCGCGTAGCAAGGCGCGGCGAGAGCTACGGCCGAGCGGAGAAAGGAATTGCATGGCTTTATGATATCGCCGGCTTCAGCGGTGGATCTGACCATTACATCCTTGTGGATTCTTCATATGGTATTCCCTGTGTGTACATGGGACACTGGCCTGATAGGTTCTACCATACCGGTATGGACACCATTGAAATGGTAGACAAGGAGGAACTGCTCCGCTCAGGACTGGTAACAGCAGCGACAGTCCTTACATTTGCAGACCCGGGTCCGGACAATATCAGGCTGATGTATAGCCTGGTAGCGTCAGGCGCCGGCCTGCGAATGGCAAAATGCATGGACGAAGCATGTCTCAAGACGCTGACCGAGGTGAGTCAGGGTAGTAAGAGAAAAGATGAGGAGTCAGCACTCAGCGCACACGAACGTGGACGGATCCTCCTCGAGAAGGAGCTTGCTGCCGTAGATTCTGTGTTGCGTCATGTCCCCAAGGCTAATGTCGCTGAAGCACGAAAGATGGCCAGGATGATCAAAACCGGCCTCAGGACCATCTTCAAGGTTCATTGCGAAAAGAATAGACTGATTATAGGTATTGATGAGCCGGCTCGGCACGGTCAGGTTCTCTCAAAATCCGATACCTTTCAAAACCAGGTCTATTCCAGACTGTTTCGCGGGCCGCTTAGCCTTGATTATTTCTATGGATGCATAGACGAAAAACGTCGTGAACACTACCATAAGCGAGAGAGGGAGGACCCTGGCTTCCAATGGAGGTTAGCGGAGGTCATAAACTTCATGGACGGCAAGAGAACTCTCGGGCAAATCGCATCTCTTGTCTCAGCAGAGTATCCCGGGCTTCTCATTGATGACCTGAGGAGCTTCATCAAGGATCTCAAAACAGCGAGGCTTATTAGTCTCGTGCAAGAAGCATGACTGAAGATAGGCTGACAATCATACACATAGACATGGATGCATTCTTCGCTGCCATAGAGCAGCAAGCAAATCCCGATCTGCAGGGGAAACCCGTGATTGTATGCGGAGACCCTGACGGCAGAGGCGTGGTGGCTACCGCATCCTACGAAGCGCGCATGTTCGGGGTTCGGTCAGCTATGCCTGTAAGGGAAGCCAGGCGCCTTTGTCCCCAGGCCATACTCGTAAGAGGGCGGCATTCCCTTTACCAACAGGTATCTAACGGGCTTCTCGAAGTGTATCGCAAGTATACTCCAACTGTTGAACCATTCTCCATAGATGAAGCCTTCCTTGATGTCGCAGGTTGTGAACGCCTTCATGGAGACGTGCGCGAAATAGCCCAAAAGATTAAGACTGATGTCAGAGAGGGTTTCGGGCTTTCATGCTCAGTGGGCGTAGCTCCTTGCAAACTGCTGGCAAAAATGGCCTCTGACATGCATAAACCTGACGGGCTCACTGTTATACGGCTCGAGGACATACCGAGTGTCATATGGCCCCTTCCTGTCCGGAAGCTGTACGGGGTAGGGGGGAAGACATCACAAACCTTGGAGTCGTTAGGCATCAAGACAGTGGGGGCTTTGGCGAGAATGCCGGTAGAACTACTGACGGAGAAGTTCGGGGAAACCGGCCGCCTTCTTAGTAGCCTTGCTTCGGGTATAGACAACAGCCGTGTTAACCCTTCCATTCGGGAAATGCCGAAGTCCATAGGGCACGAGACCACTCTTTTGGAAGACTCGGGTGATGAAGCCTTCATCCTCACCTGTGTTCTATCCCTTTCCCAGCAGGTAGGACGCCGGTTGCGTCAGCAGGGGCTCGTAGCGAGGACAGTAGCCTTGAAGCTTCGCTATTCTGACTTTACCACACTGACACGGGCGAACACCTTCTCGTTCTTCACATGCCTTGACGAGGACATTTATCGGACAGCCAAAGGACTTTTCCTTTGCCACTGGAACCGGGCGAGAAAAATCCGCCTGGTGGGAGTGACTGTATCAAGTCTCTCGTCAAAGGATGATTTCATGCACCAACTTGCGCTCTTTGAAGAGGACGAGAAAAGACAACGCGTTACAGCAGCCATGGACAAGGTCCGTGATAGATTCGGGGAAAACGCTATTACGCGCGCAAGTCTTGTTAGGCCCGGCAAAAAGCCGAAGAAGAGGAAGGCAGGACGTACTGAGGGAGGTCTTGGCATATGATTTTGGTAGGCACATCGGGTTTCAGCTACAAGGACTGGGTAGGAGTATTGTACCCGGAGAACACCAAAAGCGCTGATATGCTTGAATTCTATGCCCGGATATTCCCCTCGGTAGAACTGAATTTCACATATTACCAAATGCCCTCAACAAGGACAATCGAAGGGCTTGTCCGAAAAGTCCCGGATGGCTTTGAGTTTTGTGTAAAGGCTAACAAGACAATGACTCATGAGATAGACGCAAACGAAGATCCCGGACTTCGCCGAGGAACATTCAGTGACTTCATGGACGCGCTCAAGCCCATGACTGACCGGGGGGTTCTTGGATCTGTCCTTGCCCAGTTCCCATGGAGTTTCAAGAAGACCCGGACCAACACTGAGTATGTGTTGCAGTTTAAAGACCTATTATCTGAAGTCCCGGTCGTGGTGGAGTTTCGAAATGCAGGATGGATCACTGATGAGACCTTTGATTTGCTGCGCTCGCATGATCTTGCGTTCTGCGCAGTTGATGAGCCGAGACTCCCCGGGCTTGTACCGCCGGTTGCCGAAGCCACCTCTGACCTAGGCTACGTAAGGTTTCACGGCCGTAATGCGAAGAAATGGTGGAAGCACAGCAACCCCTCAGAACGCTATGATTACCTGTATTCCGAGGCTGAACTTAGAGAGTGGATTCCCAAGATTCAGAAGATAGTAGACAAGACTAAGAAGACATATGTCTTTTTCAATAATTGCCATTCGGGTCAAGCTGCTGAAAATGCACGAATGCTGCAGGCTATGCTTGCATTGGAATTATAAGGATTCATTTCCATGAAGAAGAATAGGGTTAAGCAGGAATCGGTACAGTACTCGACGAAATCTAAGTTTTATAGGTATTACACTAAGTAAGTATCTTTTGGCCCGATTATTACATTCTGGGGGATTATGGGGGAAGAAGAGCTGTGAACATAAGAAAACACTTTCCTGAAACTAAGATTGCCGGAATTGCGGTACTTGCCGTTGTCCTATCTCTCCTGGCCGGCACATGGGGAGTATCAGCGGAGGACCTTAGCATTGATGGTTTACTCAAGCAGATGTCGATTGCATCTGCTCACGTAAAGGATTTTGAGTGTACCCTGGAATCCGTCTACAATCGAAACGGTGTAAGCGAGACTGTTGTAGCAAAAGTCACATACAAGCGTCCTGACAAGTACAGCATAACCTACTTGGCCCCTGCGACCTATGAAGGTAGTCGAATAGTGCAATCAGGCAAGACAGGTGTAGTAGTCAACAAGGACGGCACTTGGAAGGCGTATGATTCACTGACAGTGCAAGGCCTTGAGACCCTCAGCTTCATGCTGCGGTTTGCAAAAGATGACATCGGAAAGACATACGATGTCACCCTCAGCGACAAGGTGAATTGGGAAGACAGGGTCGCTTATGTAGTAGTCGCAGCGAATCGAGCAGAGCCTCAAAAGGAGCCTGAGGTCTTCTGGATAGATAATGTGAAATACCTGATTCTCCAGGCAGAAACAAGTGATATCCTCGGGGAGCGCACCCTTCTGAAGCTTAAGAGGGCAAGCGTGAGCGATAAGGGGAATTGGGACAGCTACATACTGACAGTACTTGATCTCAAAGGAGACATAAGGGGCGAGATCACCGTAACTCAGGTTGAGAGGGGATTGTATCTTCCTACCCGAGTCAGCCTGCTAACAGACTCAGGAAGCATTGACCAGGTCATGAAAGAAATTAAGACAAACACAGGCGTAAAGGATGAAGCTTTTGTCGTAAAAGAAGCTGAGGAAATGAGGGCCAAGCTTAAGGAAGCCGAATCAGCATATTCCAAGAAGAAGTACGACAAAGCTATCATAGCCTACACGCGCGTTCTTGAACTGGACCCTGAGAATATCCAAGCCCGATCTAATCTGGGGCTGTGCTACTGGTTGACTGACGATGTAAGCAAAGCCATTGATACACTTGAGACAGTGCTGGTAAAAGCCCCGGGCTATCTGCCTGCTTACAACAACCTCGGGTTCATCCTTGCAGACACAGGCCGTGACATCAGAAGGGGGGTTACCCTTCTTGAGACTGCAGTAGGCGGAGATCCTGCAAACCCGGTTTACATGGATAGCTTAGGATGGGCTTACTTCAAGTCAGGCAATTTGGAAGAAGCTGAACTGGCAATACGCAGGGCATTACTGTTTGATAACCTCTTCCCTGATAAGAAAGCTCTGGCAACCGCCCACTACCATCTGGCCTTGGTGTACGAAGCTATGGAAAGAAAAGAAGCTGCAATTTCAGAACTTCAAAAAGCCCTGCGAGAGGAACCGTTTAACTCAAAGTACAGGAAAGAGCTTTCAAGGCTCCGTCAGAACCAATAAGGAGGCGCAGATCATGCCGATTTTTGAGTTTAAGTGTAGAAAGTGCGGCGCCAAATTCGAGGAATTACTAAGGTCTTCTGATAGCTCCAACGTAACTTGTCCCGATTGTGGGAGCCGCGAAATCAAGCGCCTTATGTCAGCTTTCGCATGTAGCGGAGGAAGCGGTTTCAAAACGAGTATTCAAGGTTCAGGCGGGTGCGGATCATGTAGCGGCGGTTCGTGTAGCACTTGTCATTAATAGGCGTCGGGTAAGCCTCTGGATTAGAATCAGTGAGGTGAGCCTGGGGACGGGAGTTTGTCTGAAACCGCCCCAAAAAACGTGTCACTGGCAAGATCCGGGACGGTGGTTCAAATAGACAGATTACCGACTATGCAAGACATAACTGAAAAAGCTCGGGAGCTCGGATTTAATCTCGTCGGAAAAACCTTGACCGAACCTCTGTTCGCATGGAAGAGGGAAGTGGAAAGACGAATTGATGAAGGTCTAATCGTAGCTGAAACATGGTTCAGGCGTAACTTGGAGTTTGCGCCGGAGGAAATCATGCCTTGCACGCGGCAAGCGCTTGTACTGGTGAGATCATATAAGCCTTTCGTTGAACCTTTTCCGTCGGCAACAGCCCTTTATTCAGCCCATTATCGTGAGTATCCCACAGGCCTAAGACAAGCTGTATCCTTTACTAAGTGGCTGCGTGATATGGGTATAAACGCATCCGTTACCTCACATCTTCCGCTCAAACCCCTCGCGGTAGAGGCAGGACTTGGAGTGTACAGGCAAAACTCCTTGGTATACTCTGAGGCCTCAGGGTCCTTTATGATCTTGTACGGAGTAGTAACCGACACAGAAATAAGGGGCGGCATTTTCTGCAGTGATTTGGACGGGATAGCATCAGACTGCGCTGAATGCAATATATGTATCAACGAGTGCCCGACCGGGGCAATAATGCCTCAAGGCGTCATAGACCATTCGAAATGTATTAGGAATCATATGGGCTCAGGGCGTATAGTTCCGCCTGAAATCCGAACAGCCTACGGTGTCAGGCTGCTCGGATGTGAAATATGCCAACGAGTCTGTCCTAAGAATGCCCACGTATTACAGGATGTATCGTTACCGCCTTGCGAAGAGCTGGAAATGTTCGCATTGCCAAAGCTCCTGGACCTAAATCAACCTACATGGAAACTAACCCTAGAGAACATCTCCGGCGTTATCGGCAAGAACTATGCCCGCAAAAACCGAATACTGGGAGATGCAGTGATTGTTGCAGGAAACGCCAAAGACCCGGACCTCCTAAAATACCTTAAGGAAACCCTAAAATATCCTCACGTTCCGGTACGTGCCCATAGCGCATGGGCTATAGGAAAAATCGGAACTCCCAACGCAGAAAAGATCCTCACGAATGCCCTCTATGAAGAAAAGGACCTCGAAGTGATTTCAGAGATTAAGGCCGCCTTAAGAGAAGTATGCTAACAAATAGCGCCCGGGAATAACCACTTGCCAG
>LSQX01158600.1_pt1 | contig 10867 bp, 13 predicted proteins | sample 654561 | NCBI WGS metagenome assembly LSQX01 (sample SAMN04489861, study PRJNA283612) | anaerobic digester metagenome | isolation source: 4 biogas reactors fed with cattle manure at either 37C or 55C with and... | place: Denmark: Kongens Lyngby | collected 2014 | reverse complement strand
AAATAATCCTCTGAAAGAATAGCATAATATGCGGCATCACAGAAACCGCATTGATTGTTTATGTCGCTCTGCCGCAGCGTACCTTCATATTTCAGACCGCATTTCAACATAACTTTCCCCGAATTGGGATTGCGTGGGTCGTGTCTTGATTCTATGCGATTAACACCTACAACCTCAAAGAAGAATCTAATCAATACCGCTAATGCTTCCGAAGTATAACCCTGCCGCCACCATTTCCTGCCAATGCAATATCCGATGTGAACCATCTTTATGTTGTCGCGCTGCTCGACCGCGGCTATGCTCCCAATCGGCTCGCCAATCTCTTTTAGGACAATCGCCCAGCTGTAATGGTTTAGATTTTCATATAAGGGCAACCAACTATCAATAACCGCCTTTGAAATAGACACATCCGAATGTGTTGGCCAAGTCAAAAACTTTGTAACCTCTGCATCGTTCGCCCAGTTGTTGAACATGGCATCCACATCCGATAATTCAAATCGCCGTAAAATCAATCGTTCGGTTTCAAGGGGAACTGTGCCTTTATGTATCATCAAAATAACCTCCCCATTCCTTTCAAATATAATATATTCAAAATCGCCCCACCCGATTTCCACCAGTTCTTTGCAACAGCCCATTCATCGGGATAATCCGTCCAGCTCCATGGAATAGGCCATGAACCGTTCTCAAGTTGTGATTTGATAATATACTCACATTCATAATCGGCGATGCCTTTGTTGTCTGCGTAAAATATGCTGTCAGCGGTGTTAAAGAATTGCGATGGCTTGCAGATATAGCCGCTTTCCCACTTGGCAATATCATGGGTAATGCTGTGTTTGATTTGTTTTCGCAGTCGTTCTTTCAGAGCAGGTAGGTCAATTATATCCACGGCATCTGCTTCTTCACAATATTGCCAGAGTCGGATATAACACCCCACAGTATGCATATCACCAGGCAACTCTCCTGCAAAATAAGCATTAAATGCTTCCTTTGCAATGCGGCAGCCCAGCTGATATAATTCACAGTCTTTATCCGCAAAACGAATGATAAATCCCGCAAGGCAAGCGGTGGGGTTGTAGTCATTATGGCAGGTGCTGTCGCTCTCGGTGTGCCACCACGGGGCGTGAGGATAATCGTTGTTGCTTCGCACAGTGTTGTACCAAAATTGCCCTTCAAAATCCTGCCCACTTGCCAGATATCGCAATATCCCATCTATAATCGGATGTGTACTATCGGTAAAATCAATCTCTCGCAAAATTTCTGTTGCCGTCCATATTTGAATAGGCGTAGAATTAGGATTCCAACAATCCGCCTCTAATGCGTGACCAAACCCGCCGTCCTCGTTTTGATAAGACGAAAGGGCGGCCAGCACGGCCTCCTTGCTACCATCCTCAAAGTGATACTGCCAGCGGGCAATATCCAAAGGGCGCGCATTGCGATAAATAAATGTGCGGGCTTTTTGGTATGTGTTATTCATGAAATGTCCTCCTATATATCCTTCCTGAAAAATATACAGCGTTCGGTTTCGGCAAAACCAAGCCGCAAATGGAATTTATAACTGTCGGTATTTTCAAGTAAGCAATCGCTTAAAAATTCGCGACAACCATTTCGCAGCGCCCATTGCTCACATAAAGCGACAAGATTAGCCGCAACACCGCGCAAACGATAATCGCTGCGAACATAAACAGCTTCTAAATAACCGGCTGTTTCGTCATATTCCTTGCCATTGACATATTCTTTTCTAAGGGCGGCATGGCAAACGCCTATTGCGTCATCCCCATCAAATCCAAGAAAAAATGATTGAGTATTATTTGCAAAATGTTTTTTATTCTCATCGAATAATTCATTATAATTATGGTCTTTATACAATTCGCAAAGCAATTCTGTCACAATCTCAATATCTTTGGCTTCGGCTTGACGGTAGCGATATTGGTTATCCATCTTCGCTTCTCCTGTTCTTTCAATTTGTTTGTATGATAACCGTTCATTTTTGTGCTATGCTTTTCTGGTTTCTACTGGCTCTACAACGCAAAATTGTTTTAATATCTTCTATATGTTCAGAACTCAAAACTCGATATTCGATATATCCTCTATGGCGATAAGGACTATTATCTATACAATTTTTGGTATATGGTGTTAAGTTGTTATAAACGTTATCTATACCATCGTTATCCAACCTTACCACTGCCATAATAGCATCTTTTTCAAAATACAATCCGCAAATTGCATTTTTGGGAGTTCGATAATCCATACTCCAACACCTATCATGTGCGCTAAACTTAATCTCTTTTCCGGCATTAAGTTCGTTTATCAAAAAAGCATCAAGAACATCGAACAATCCTTTAGATAGCCCTATATGCTCCATACTTTCCTCTATTGTCGGTATTATATTTTTATCTTTTAATCTTTCAAACATTTCTCAACCTTCTTTCGGCAAACTGCGGAAATTTAAAATATTTCCGTCAGGGTCTTTGAACTGAAACGACCGTGCGCCCCACGGATGGGTTGTCGGTTCGTTTATCATCTCCGCTCCAAGCGAAATCAAGCGCCTATACTCCACATCTAAATCGTCTACATTAAAACTCAAAATTGTGTTGCTCGCATTACCCGTAAATTCATAATAAAAATCCAAGTTTTTCTCTAACAAAAAAACAAAATGTAAACCGTTAATTCCAAGAGTGGAGTGCCATTCGTCGCCTTCAGCCTTGCCGCCGAAAACAGATTCGTAGAAAGCGCAAAGCCGCAGGACGTCGTTGGTAATAAAACATACATCTGTAAAGTGCATATTCATATTCTCTATTTCCCTTCAAAATCCTTATGTATCAAGCTTGGCTGTATACCCGTGTTATTCTGGTATTTTCCGCTGTTATATTCCTCGAACTCACCGTCTATCGTATGATAATAAATCTGGCAAATCTCCACCATCGGATATATTTTAACGGGTTGAACGCACTGAATTTCTAATGTCCAAAAGCCCGAGAATCCAATGTCACCAAAGCCTGCCGTTACATGGATATAAAGCCCCAGCCGTCCGACAGATGACCGACCTTCAAGCATTGGAACATATTTATTTGTGCTTGTTTTTTCGTATGTGCGACCCAAATAAAGCTCGCCCGGTTGTAAAATCAACCCATCCTCCGGGATAATCAACGATTCTGTGTGGAGCGGCTTTTTCATGTCCAGCACATCATCCGTATAAACAAGCAACTCATTATGCAATCGCAAATTATAGCTGTTAGGGTTGATGCGATTTTCATTAAATGGCTCAATGAAAATGTTGCCTTCTTTAACTTGTTTTAAAATTTCTTTTCCTGATAAAATCATGTTAATTTTCCTTCTTTCGCTTTTTCTGTAATTCTTCTAATAAATTCACCTTTAGCCGCAGTGTAGCCATCTCTATCATGCTCATAATCTTTAAATAAGCTTCGTTTCAGTTTAGCATATTCGACAGCGGTTTCGGGGTGTGCGATTAAGTAATCTCTAAAATACAGCTCATCATTTTGACCGGGATTTCTCACATGGATATGAAATACTCTATCAGCAAACCCGCTATCGGTGTAGCCTTTTATAATCATTAAGCGGTCATGCTCTGAGAGCGAATTGCCCTCTCTGCGCAGACAAATATATTCATCCGGCATTAACGCAATTAAATTTTCAATATCAACGGTTTCAACAATTTCAAGCAGGATGTCCACAGTTGGTTTCGATAAAAGACCGGGAACAGAAGTGCTTCCGTAATGACTAATCTGAACTACATTTTCAGCGCAAATCAATCGCTCAAGGTTCGTCTTTTCTTCCGCAAACCACTCCGACCACGCAGGGTTGTATTCGCTTAGAATAATCGGGTATATGCGGGCGCGGCGTTCTTCATCGGTTTCCGTTTCATGCGCCTTTGATAAGTTTATTGATAGCTCTTTGACTTCAGCCAATATATGTACAGGCACTGCCGTACTGTTTTGTTTAACATTCTCTGTTCCTGAAAAATAAACAGCGCCGATAAATTCACTTTTCATTTTTCGCAAGAGAGATTTACCCATTGACATTGCGGGATCCGTATAACCATCACCGCCATCTACTAAAATAAGCACACCGTTTCTTTTCTTTACGGACAACATTTCTGTATTACGAAATCTTCTTGCAACGCAAAAGAATTGCAATCTACTCATAAGGGTTAGTAACGAGCCTGTCAATTCTCCAAAGTAGATAGGCGAAGCGATTATAATGTTATCGGCTTCATCAATAAGCCGATATACCTTTTGCATTTCGTCATCAAGCGAGCATTTATCATTTGTCCAACAATAGCGGCAATCAACGCAAGGTGATATATTCGATTCATATGAGCTGATAACATTAACTTCACCAGTAAGATTTTCTTCAAGTTTTCTTATAAGCGTAGCTGTGCCGCCATTATTACGAGGTGATCCGTTAAAGATGAGCGTTTTCATATTGATCCCTCTTTCTCTGACAGAACATACTCCATATGAACATCAAATGGCTCATCCTCAAATAATTCGGGGATTATTTCTTCCGCTTCAACGCACTTTATCGCACGATAAAACGCTTGGCTCTCTTGCGAGGAGTTTGCGCTTATATAAAGTTTCTTTGCATCTGTTATCATGGCAGCATCAACACAAAGCGCAAATAATTTTTTCCCGATACCCATTCTTCGATATTCATACGAAACAAGTAAATATTCTAATTGTATGTATTGCTTTGCCTTGCCGAGTTTTTCATTTTTAAGAAGTGCAAAAGCAATTAATTTTTCCTTATCATAAACACCAATAAGAGTACCGCCGCTATTGAGTACAATGGGGAAAGCACTTGCTATACGAACCTTCTTTTCGTTGTCCCAATTTTCGGTAAAATGATTATCAACAAGAACCCATTCACCGTTTTGCTTGCGCCAACATTTCGTGACTTCTTGATAGCGGTTAAAATCATTTAGTATGTCCGGGTGGATGTCATCAATGTTCAACTGCCTATATTTTATATTAAGGTCTTGGTAATTCCCGCCCCAAACGATACCGCCGGTTTTTTCATAGGACGGTATATGCGTTTCGGCTTCTTGTAAAAAGTCTTTGTTGCGATAATTCTTATAGTAATATTCTTTTATCAGTATTAAATCATCAAGATACTTCTGTACCTCCATTGCCGAAACACGGGAGAATAACAGCCTGTCAATTGAAACCATCTTTATATCGCCAAAGTCGATTGCATCCTTGCTGAAAAAGTCAAAATCCAAGAGAGCGATGCTACGCCATATTTCAAACGGCTCAATAACAACACCAAAGTCCCCATATATGTCTTTTCGTTTTTCAGAATGGGCTTGAGCCAAATTTTGATAATCGGCATCACAAATTACGAGGTCAATATCTGCGCCGGATTTTCGTATTCCATAGTACTCCATTGCCATGCCGCCGATAATGATAGGTGGCTTCTCAAACACATAATTGATAGCTGATAATTTACCGCAAACTCTTTCAATTATTTCGCTCATATGTAGTCCCTTTCTTTCAGCCAGTCCACAGAATGCCGTAAGCCTTCAACCGTTTTTACCTCTAACACTGCCTGACAGTTATATTTCTTTGCCAAATAAAGATATTTCGCTAAATTCAGCTCTCCTTCGCCGAGGGTGAGATGGTCACTCTTTGCTTCGGGAAGGGCATCATGAATGTGCATATGATTTAAGCGGTTAATTCGCTCCATAATCACCGATTCGTCTGTAAATCCTGCATTTGCATTGTGGCCTATATCGAAAGTGAGAGAAAAAACGGTGCTATTCAGCAATAATGATAATCCGTTTTTTATGTATGCTTTATTGCCGAAATCACCGCAGTTCTCCACACAGATTTTTATATTTGCATCGCCAATTGCTTCTGTACAAGCATCTCTAAAAGCGTTTAATTTCCACATATATTCCTGACCGTATTTTTCAAAGAGGAAAACCTTTTTATCGGGCAGCGTAAACCACACACCAGAGTTCATGTGCATATTTAAAACTGGCACAGACAGCTGTTTGGCAATTTCAATGGTCTGTAACACCGTTTCTGTGTAAGCCATGGCAACCTTGTCATTAAAATCACAGGGATTCAAGTTTTCATCAAAATGAATGGTGTAATAGGTACTGTATTCTTCTGCAATTTGAAGCAATCGTTCAACATCTAATCTGTCCACCTGATACTCCGGTAAATTCATATTTAACTCAATAAAATCCAGCCCCAACTCACGGCAGAGTGTAGCGCAGGAGTCAAGGGATTCTAATTCGATGAGAGTCGGCATTCCAAATTGCATAGCTTTATCCTTTCCTTGCCGTAAATATCACAGCAAATTCTGTTTCGAATTTCTTTTCTATAATTAGTCCGGCTTGGGTCAATAATGAGTTGATTTCATCGGGTGTATCGGGATACACTGATATTTTCCTTGCCCCGTAATCAATTTCGGCCTGCTGGTTTTTATCAATCGACAACACAAACCGCCCGCCGGGAATCAATAAATCCGCCGCTTTTTGGATAGCGGCCACTTTATCCTTTATGTGCATAAAGGTGAGGGAGGAATAAATCACATCAAAGGTTTCTGTAAAGGGATGGGTTAAAAAATCTCCGCAGATTAGGTTAATATTTTTATGTTCCTGTAGGCTTTCGAGCGAATTTTGTAAATTCGTTTTTGCTCGCTCTATGGTTTTCGGGGAAATATCAATGCCGGTGAAACCCCTGCATTTACCGCAGACACGCAGGGCAAGCCGCCCTGTGCCAACGCCGATTTCAAGCACAGATTTTTCCGGCGCAAGTTGCATCGCATCAATAAAAGCCTCACCATCCCATTTGTTCATGTAATCTTGAGCCGGTGCAGGGTCGTGTGCAGGATCGTTGTTTTCGTCTATGAGGGCATTGTAGTGGCAAATTAAATCTTGCTTTTCTCCGAATCTACGCCATTCATCAATATTCCAGTTATAATCAAATTTAAATGTTTCAATGGTTTTGCGCCATACATCGTTTTCCATCGGGAATATTCCGCCGCCCATCGCTCTTGCATGCTGCCAGAACCGATTCATTGGGATATCAGAACCCAATTTAAGTATGGCTGCACGTAATTTGCCCCAAAACCGGGCATGAGAAAAATCATTAAATTCAAGGATTGCTTTAATGGTTTGCTCCACATCATATTCCACACGATGAAGCTCGATTTCCACTGTGCCTCCTGTGTCACTCAAAAGAGCATAGGGCGAACGGATATCATAATCAGAAGGCATTCCGCAGCTTCCCGGATTCAGCAATGTTTTTCCTGCCACTCTTCCAAAATATTGCAAATGATTATGTCCAAAAAGACATATATCTCCCGGATATGCGGCAACTTCGTCCGAATATTCTTCGGTGGCTTTTTGCATCGCACACATTCCTTCTTCAATAGTGAAAGGGGAACGTTCCATTTTCCTTGCGTAATCACCTGAATGAAAGGCGCCAAGTCTGGGTTTGTGGTGAATCAATGAAATGCTGTGAGATAAATGAACAGTCTTTCCGCAGGATAATTTTACATCAGCAGTTTCTGTCAAAGATTTTAAGAAGTTTAGATTCTGTTCTGATAAATTTTTATATGTCCAAAAGTTCGGCAGCATTTGTTCAAACTGGCAATACTCCGGCTTTGTTTTATCAAGGGAAACAACACCGATATCACCGTTTCCTAAAATAGCCGTGCAGTTAGGTAAAGTACGGATTGTGTCTACTACTTCATTCAGTGTCGGTGTATCACGGATATAGTCACCAAGCAGTAAAAAGGCTTCGGCACCCTTTGCCATTGCATCATCAATAACCGCTTTAAATGCGGGATAATTGCCATGAATATCTGATATTACTGCATAAACCATTTATATCTTCCTCGCTTTTATAATAATCGACAAAGGAAATTTTTTCGCTTTGGTTGGTGTATAATATCCGCTCGAAAATTCCACATCACGGCTCATTGTTTCGCTGTCGGTTTCTTCCACAACACGCTCTACCGCAAATCCTGCGGCGGCAAGGGCGTTAATATAATCACAAAGCCTGCGATTATGCAAGGTTAGTGGATTGCCGTGCTTTTGGAAGGTGAACGGTTCCGCTTCGTGATAACTCCCTGAAAATAATAAGCTACCGTCCGTTTCATCCACACAGTGCATGAATGGATGGTCCCAACTAAATATGAAAACTCCGCCTTTTATCAAATAGGATGAAATTAGATTAAATGTAGTTTGCAAATCGGTTGTCCATCCAACCGCATAAACCGAGTAAACAACATCAAAGTAGTTCTGTGGCAACCCCGGATTCTGCTCCATAGGTGAAACAAATAGCTTTGGTGCATATCCGCTTTCACGCAAAAGTGCTGCTGCGTGTTCAAGCTGCCGCTCGGATATATCCAAGCCCCAAAGCTCTGCAGCGCCTTTTCCTCCGCACCATTTTAGCGACTGCCCGCTTCCGCAACCAATCTCCAGTATCTTTTTGTGACTTAAACCCGGAAGTAAACATAATTCATCTTCCGCAGGGCAGGAGCACCCCCAAGTCGGGAGTATAGTTCCAGACCAGCTATCGGACATTGCGTTCCACGAGGATTTATTCTGCGTATGAATCTCATCTTCCAAAGTAGTCTTAAATTTCAATCTTCGTGAGGTCATCCATTCCAAAATGCGGCTATGCAAACAGGGCTGAATTAAGGGATATGTCAAATTTTCCGGTAGTGCATCAAATAAAAAAACCTCTGCTATTTCGGATTCGGGAAGCACAGACAGTTCCTTAATATCGGCATAAAACAGATACCCCCCGTCTGCCTTTTTATCTGTCGTCACCGTGTAAATTGATATGAAATCAAGTGTGAAATCCTTTGCTCCGGTTTCTTCATACAATTCCCGTTTTGCGGCAGCAAGATAATCCTCCCCAGTTTCGATATGACCGCCGGGGATTTCGTATGTATCGCGTTCCCTGTGGCGTACAAGCACCCATTTACCGTTATACCTTGCTGCGATAACAACATAGGTGAGAGGGGCTTCACTTGGCTTCTCGTTGCAAAAATCGACTTTTAGCATTTACCTGTCCTCCGTATCATTACGCCCTTCATATATTCAGAATCATTGTGAAACCGCATTGCGATTTCTTTTTCTTCTTCGGTGCAACCAAGCAAGAGCTTTATTTCGCTATCTTTCTTCAACAAGTCAACCGTGCAGATAACAGCGTCGCACAGGTCGGCGTCAAGGCTGCCTTTCCATATATCAATCCCACCGCCGTCCATAGAGGAGGTGTTTTCAAGATAGCCGTAATCGAGGGAGTAAATTAGCTCCGGATGTTTGGGATGTCGACTGCCTTTTGTACGATCAATTACGATATTCGATTCGGCTACAAGTTTGTCGAGCGCGAGCCAAAATAAGGAATTATATTGATCCATCGCTAACCATACCTTTCGTCAATATACATTCAGCCGTTTCCTCCGCATTCATGTTCGTGTTATCTACAACGCTGACACGTTCATCGAAACACAATAAATCATAGAAGTGCTTTATCCAATATTCCGGTGTAATGCTTGTATGACAGGTTCGTGTCTGACAGCGTTCCACAGCGGTTTCGTATTCCGGCTTCAAAAGATAAAATGCATATTTCATATTGCGCGATTCAAATATTGCTATGTATTTATCCAAATCCTCTGGTAGTATTACATGGGATAGAACTATGTTTTCGCCGAGCAAGGATAATATATCAATTTCACAGGCAATCTCATTGATCAATTCTTCCCACTCATATTGTTTTGTTCCTTTTTTATGCCTGACCACTTGTATCGCACAGTCGCCATCAATGGCAAGAAAGCCTTTCTCTGAAAATATTTCTGCAATGGTAGATTTACCGCTGCCGGAGGTACCGTTTAAAACGATAATATTTCCGCTACCACACTTATGCGTGATAATTACCTCAGCTTCACAGTGCTTGCATGTAGGCAGGATAGGTGACAAACTGAAGTTCTGTTTACGCAGATTCTCACTATATACCTGTATATCATCCTTTGTAAGTGATCCGCAGTTTGGACAAGTAATCATAAGACGTTCCTCTCTTTGAGTAGGCTTATTATCCTTTCGGCAACCTGCTCTGCGTTTATATCTGTCGTATCTATTTTAGGGTAATCGTATTTATCATAGAAATGAAATGTATTTTCAATCCCTCTTTGAATCCGCTCGTTATCACGCATATCGTTTTGTGCGCGGGATATATTTTCTTCAAGTGAACACATCAGTATGACAGGGAAAACCGTAAAATCCATGCCATCCTCAATCAGCTTATTTATAACGGCATCATATCGCTTTTTCCTATCACCATGAAAACCATAAGGAAAAATTACTGTCTTAATCTTAGGGCAATGGAAGTAGTTGCTTATGAGCGAGTATATATTGTTTGTTACGGCATCTATGTTATATGGATTCATAGCACGACACCAGTCGCTGTCAACAAGGGCAGTATTTGGCTGCTTTTCAAGGATGTGTTTTGCCGTTGTGCTTTTACCTATTCCATTCGGTCCGAGAAGCAGTAATATTGTTTTCATGGCTTTATTTTCCCCATTTCGGCAATACATTTTCGCGCAACATTACACGCTTTGCAATTACACACTTTATTGTTTGCAAGCCATTCTGCTTCCCACTGTGTACCTATAAAATTGACATCAAGTCCATCAATAAGCGCCGTTTTAAGAACATGAATCTCTGCTTTTTTATCATTATTATCAAGAGCAATCCAATGCAATATATAGCCAAGTAATGGTTTGCTTACATATGCGGATTCGGTTGCCACCAAATTCGCTAGTTCTTGAATATGAAAAATCAAATTGTTCATATGTGAATTCATCCTGTAATCGGCAGGTAGCCGTC
>LSQX01130248.1_pt1 | contig 10867 bp, 9 predicted proteins | sample 654561 | NCBI WGS metagenome assembly LSQX01 (sample SAMN04489861, study PRJNA283612) | anaerobic digester metagenome | isolation source: 4 biogas reactors fed with cattle manure at either 37C or 55C with and... | place: Denmark: Kongens Lyngby | collected 2014 | reverse complement strand
CCGATGATGATGATTCTCATAGGACCCTCCGTCTGCTGTAATCGCTTCGTTTGTGCTTGCTCACCTTTTGCTACCGATATGGCTCTTTTCAGCTTCAACAGGGTCAGCGCCGATTGTATCGAGCCGTTTAAACAGCAGGTATTGCCTTTATCGGCTTACACAAAAGAGCTGTACAAGGCCATGCGATATATAGTGAGAAGGTGGTTTTCCCCTTCATTGGGCGTTCACCGCTGGGAAAATACCATCTGTTAACCGCATTATATAACATGAGGTTCAAAAAATCAACGCTGCTTAAAGTTGGAAACACTTCATCTTTTTACCCATGCGAAAGAATAAGCGAAGCCATTAATTGCTAACCAGAAATATAGTATTAAAGTCTGTATTCTGGGGAAAGATTGATTGCAAATTGATCAGAAAATCTGCTTTGCATGAAACCATTTGATTTCGAAAAAACTAATAAATTCAGAAAATACTTGATCTTTCATCAAAAAAGAAGTATAAAGAACAGGGAGCGTTGACATAATAAATATATATGTTGGAGGTGTTAAAGATGGTCGGAACAGTAAAATGGTTCAATGCCGAAAAAGGCTTCGGGTTTATTGAAAGAGAAGACGGGGAAGATGTTTTTGTTCATTTTTCCGCAATCCAGACAGAAGGGTATAAGACACTTGATGAAGGTCAGCGTGTTCAATTCGATATTGAGCAAGGTCAACGTGGGGCTCAAGCAACAAATGTAGTACCGTTCTAAACCATGGGGGCATCAAAGATGCCTCTTTTTTATCTGACAGGCGAATTTCCTGGCATAAACACCGTTTTGTGGCTTGTAGCCTTCCTTGATCATGATCTATAATGATAGCGAATCAATCGGGGAGTTATGGAATTATTCCATGGCATGAAAGCATGAAAATACGAAGTTTTTTAAAATATGTAGAAATACAGACAAAACTGGCCAGCATGATATCCTTTGCATTGGGAACCGTACTGGCCTTATATCGCTATCAAAAGTTTGATGTGGAAAACTTTCTTCTAATGTTTATCTCTCTGCTTTCATTTGATATGACAACAACAGCAATCAATAACTATATGGATTTCAAGAATGCTAAAAAAAGAACGGGTTATGGTTATGAAAAACACAATGCAATTGTTCGTGACAACATAAGAGAGTCAACCGCTGTGATCGTGATCGTTGTTTTATTTGCCATTGCAGTTTTAGCTGGATTCATGCTTTTTTTAAATACAAATGCTATCGTTCTCATTATTGGGGTAATTTCCTTTATGGTAGGTGTCTTGTATTCTGCAGGGCCTGTACCAATTTCCAGAACACCTTTTGGAGAAATATTTTCAGGTATATTCATGGGCTTTTTAATACCATTTCTGTCTGCTGTCATTCACGTGATGGATAGGAACATCCTTGTTCTGAGCCTTGACAATTCTGTCTTTACACTGCAGATGAATGTAGCTGAAGTTTTATCTGTTTTTATCTGTTCGGTTCCAGCTGTGACTGGCATTGCGAATATTATGCTTGCAAACAACATCTGCGATATGGAGGAGGATCTGGAAAACAGCCGATACACCCTTCCGCTGTATATTGGTAAGCAAAAAGCAATATTTCTGTTTAAGATGCTTTATTGTGTAGCTTATTTGTCAGTTGCCACCGCAATTCTTATCGGGATTGTTCCCATCACAGGACTATTGTTCTTCATTACGTTGATTCCGGTTACAAAAAACTGCAGGGCATTTGAACAGAAACAGCTCAAAGCCGAAACCTTTGCCCTATCCGTAAGCAATTTTACGATAATGAATACCGCTTTGATCCTGGCCCTCCTTTTGGGGGCAGGAATCCAAATGCTTTACTAAGCTATATCAGCTCTGTCAGCATCATAAAGGTCAATCCCTGCCCATAAGCTGTAGGTACCATGGGTATTTTTTTGTAGTACGCCAAATCATTTCCCATGCAGGTACCATAAGAGACACCGCCGACCATTCCGCTTTGTTCAATTTTTGAAATGACCGCTCGGGCAGCCTTTGTGCCATATTCAAGGTATCTTTTCTCCAGAATACCAAGCCGGACTCCCTTTAGGATACCATAGGCAATCCCGGCAGTTGCTGAAGTTTCATAATCGCTGCTCCTATCATTCAAAAGTGTATTGAATAAACCGTTTTCCCCCTGATGTTTGATAAGCTCCATGACCTGTTCCAGCCACGCATTTTTAACAAACCGGGCCACTGCATCATCTTCAGCGAATATTTCTATGAATTCCACCGCACCGGAAGTTATCCAACTGTTTCCTCTTCCCCAATATGCATTGGCAAAATTGTGCCTGCCGTCAAATGTCCATCCGTGGTAAAACAAACCGTTTTTTGTATCCTGAAGGTACTTGATATGAAAAAGAAACTGATACTTTGCTTCTTCAATCAAATCACCGTTGTCAAATAATTTACCTGCCTTTAGAAGAAACAATACTGTCATATAAAGGGTATCATCCCACAGCTCTTGTTCATTGGGAGCTGTAATGGTATAGTGCTGCATACCCCCGTACTGGGTTCTGGGCAAATGATTCATCACCCAGTCTGTCCACATCTGAATGTGGGGAAGATATTTCTTGTTCGATGTTTCTTCATAGAGGAAGCACAATGTTAATATGGGACATACCGTATTAATATTCATATGTGAAACAGGTTTTGCCAGCTGGCGGTCATACCATTCGATTAGATAATCAAGATACTTCTTGTCACCTGTTTTTTTATATACCTTGTACATGCCATAGAGGGCCACACCGATGGACCAGTCCCATGTGTCCATATGGAGATGATCATAGTAGCCTCCCTTTTTCTTGTTGTGAATGAGCATACCGATAACCCTGTCAGCCAGTTCAAGGATTTCCATGTTTACAGACATCTTTTATCCACCTTTCTTTGAGGAAATATTCTCAGTCTTGAAATAACCAGAACCACAGCCATGGCCGTTATGAATTTTCTACATAATCGGTTCACTGTATAAGCTGAACTGAATTTTGGCGCTGCGAAGACGAAAGGCAATTGTGGCCTGGACTATGGAGCGTTACAAAAAGGTTCAGCTCATATACTATTATGATATCAGTTAACCTGGAATTGAAATATGGGACAAACTTAACATTTTGTATGTGAAAATACACCAAATTTGGCCAGAACGATTCAGGATATTTCCCGGATTTATTGAATTTTGCACAACCCCTGTTCTTGCCTTTCTGGGTGCCGGAATAGCACTGGTTATTGTTAACACCCAATAAAAGCCCGTGGATGGCGTGAGTTAACCACCCGTGTGAACAGTAATTAGTGCTGTATAGTCTGTGGTGTTGAACCTATACCAGCTTGATGGAAAATTCTTTCAATGCTATAGTATAATCAGACGAATTTCGGACAAAATTTGAGCAACTTCTGACAAATGGTGATTGGATAATTACTGGATCATCGGATATGATGGGTCTTAGGATCATTTGATAATTTTATTTATACAGGATAAGGGAGGTTTTGGCGTGGGAAAAAAAGAAGTATACTTGAACCCGGAAATTTCTTTTCAGGAGCGAGCTGAAGATTTGGTGTCCAGGATGACACTTGAAGAAAAGGTATCCCAAATGCTGCACAGCTCTCCAGCCATCGAAAGGCTTGGCATTCCGGCCTATAACTGGTGGAATGAAGGCCTTCATGGTGTTGCAAGAGCAGGTACGGCGACGATGTTTCCACAGGCGATCGGGATGGCTGCAACCTTTGATGAAGCGATTCTGCATAAAGTTGCAGACGTGATCTCAACCGAAGGCCGTGCAAAGCACCATGCATATGCCAGGAAAAACGATAGGGGCATATACAAGGGCCTTACCTATTGGTCTCCGAATATCAACATTTTCCGTGATCCGAGATGGGGTCGGGGCCAGGAAACCTATGGGGAAGATCCATACCTCACAAGCAGGTTGGGTGTTGCTTTTGTTAAAGGACTTCAAGGGAATGATTCCAAATACCTCAAATTAGCAGCATGTGCAAAGCATTATGCCGTGCACAGCGGTCCTGAAGCCGATCGTCATCACTTTGACGCCATTGCTTCCAAAAGAGATATGACGGATACCTACCTGCCCGCATTCAAAGCGTTGGTGCAGGAAGCACGTGTGGAGTCGGTCATGGGCGCTTATAATCGAACAAACGGTGAACCCTGCTGTGGAAGTAAAACGCTTCTTAACGATATCCTTAGAGAGGAATGGGGCTTTGAAGGTCACGTTGTCTCCGACTGCTGGGCAATTCGGGACTTTCACCTGCACCACCAGGTAACGGCAACGGCGCCGGAGTCTGTTTCACTGGCAGTTCGCAACGGATGTGATTTAAATTGTGGCAACCTTTACGGAAACCTATTGATTGCGCTTAAGGAAGGGCTGATCACTGAAGAGGAGATTGATCGTTCTGTAACACGTCTGATGGCCACAAGGATGCGTCTCGGTATGTTTGATCCCGAAGACCAGGTACCATATGCTTCTATTCCTTATGATGTGGTAGACTGCCAGGAGCACCTGGACCTTGCGTTGGATACTGCGAAAAAGTCCCTTGTATTGTTGAAGAATGACGGCATTCTTCCGCTTCAGAAGGATAAAATAAAATCCATTGCCGTGATCGGACCCAACGCCAATAGCCGTCCGGCCCTTGTGGGCAATTATGAAGGAACGGCTGCTGAATATGTAACGGTGCTTGAAGGGATTCGGGAATTTGTAGGGGAAGATACAAGGATTTATTATTCGACAGGCTGCCACCTATACAAAGATAGGATACAGGATCTTGGTGAAGCAGCAGACAGGACACAGGAAGCTGTAATTTGTGCTGAAAATGCCGATGTTGTGGTGCTTTGCCTCGGGCTTGATGCGACCATTGAAGGGGAAGAAATGCATGAAAGCAACGAGTTCGGTTCAGGTGACAAGAAGGATCTAAACCTGCCCGGCATACAACAGTCTTTGCTTGAGGCAGTCTGCGCAACGGGCAAACCAGTCATTTTGGTATTATTAACCGGAAGCCCGCTGGCTGTGAATTGGGCAGACGAAAATGCATCTGCAATCCTAAATGCCTGGTACCCGGGTGCTTTAGGAGGAAGAGCAGTTGCCTCGGTGTTATTTGGTGAAACAAATCCATCGGGAAGGCTTCCGATAACTTTTTATCGGTCAGTAGAGGAATTGCCTGACTTTACCGATTATTCAATGGAAAACCGAACATATCGCTACATGAAAAATGAAGCACTATATCCTTTCGGATATGGGTTAAGCTATACACAGTTTGAGTACTCTGCTCTGAAGCTTTCCAAAACAGAAATCAAAATCGGTGAAGGCCTTACCGCTACCGTTACCGTGACCAACACTGGAAAAGTCGCAGGGGATGAGATCACACAGGTATACCTTAAAGATGTTCAGGCAAGCTATACTGTGCCAGTTTGGCAGCTATCGGGTGTTCAAAGAGTGAGCCTGAAACCCGGAGAATCGAAAGAGATCTCTTTTGATATTCTGCCAGAACAGATGACCGTGGTTAACGAAGAAGGCCTTAGAATCACCGAACCGGGTGATTTCGAGCTGTTTGTCGGTGGCTCCCAGCCCGATTCGAGAAGTATTCAGCTGACCGGAAAAGCGCCACTGAACGCTACGTTCAGAGTGAAGTGAACTCGTCGCAAAAACGACATTGGACGATGTTGCCCCTGCTTGCGAAGGCTTGCCCCGCTCCCCGTTTTCATATAGAATGGGGAGGGGGTTTTTTATGTACATTAAAGACCTTGTAGAAATGGATATGTTCCCGGAATCCTTCCCTGTAAGGGTCGAACATAGCACCGAAAAAACATATCAGTATCCGGCACACTGGCATAAAGCTATCGAAATTGCTGTTGCAAAGAAGATGGATTCCAACATCATCATCAACAACCATCAATACACATTGCAGGAAGATGATATTGTCTTTATTGCCGGCGGAGATATCCACAGCTATCCCCTTTCGATAGACAGAGAACGGGCTTTTATCCTGTTCGATCTGCAGGGAATGATGAGCTGTGAGCTGTTGCGTGGGGATTATTCCTTGATCACCAGCTCAATGTTCATACGCAAAAACACTGATAAGGAACTCCATACCAAGGCTATGCAGTATATTGATGAAATCCTTGAGGAAGCCGTGAACATAAGAACGGGCTCAAGGTTCATTTTACTTGCCCGCATCTTTGATTTGACTGCTTTGGTCGCACGGAATATGGACAGAGCTGCCACGCTTTCGGGAGGTTATCGCAAGGACCTGCTGCATAAAATCGGCAAAGTGGTGGACTATATTGAACGGAATTACATGGAACCCATTACACTGAAATCAGCAGCAGAAAACGCAGGGTTCAGTGAACACTATCTGTCGCGTGTTTTCAACAAGGCGACGGGAAGCCCGTTCCATCTGTATCTGAACAAGATCCGGATTAAGCACGCCGAGAGCAAAATCATCCATAATGATGGAAATATCTCTGAAATCGCTTTTAGCTGTGGGTTTAACAGTATTCCAACCTTTAACAGGCGGTTTCGAGAGATCAAGGGGTGCACTCCGTTGCAATTCAGGAAAATGCAGTTGGATCATAATCGACGCACGAAAGGGGATGAACCGGATGCAAAGCAGTAATATAACCTTTCACGAAGGCAAGGTAACCCAAGGGGACAGAAACAGATTATTAGGACAGAAAGGGCTTGTGGTTTGGCTTACCGGCCTGTCGGCATCCGGGAAATCAACCATAGCCGTGGAAGCAGAAAAGGTTCTTCTAGGGATGGGGAAGGTGGTATATAGGCTGGATGGCGATAATGTGCGGTTCGGCCTGAACAGTGATCTTGGTTTTTCTGAAAGGGATCGTTTTGAGAACATCCGCAGAATCGCGGAAGTATGTGCTTTATTTCAAGACGCAGGAATCATTGTTCTTGCCAGTTTCATTTCCCCTCTTTGTACCATGCGGCAATTGGCCAGGGAAAAAGCCAGAGGCAGCTTTTTGGAAGTCTATGTCAAGGCGGATCTGTTAACGTGCATGAAAAGGGATCCAAAGGGTCTTTACGAAAAAGCACGCAAAGGGGAAATCAAAAACTTTACAGGGATATCCGCACCTTACGAGGAACCACAAAACCCAGAGCTTGTATTAAATACAGAACGAGATTCGCTTGAGGACTGTGTCAGCCAGTTGGTCGAAAAAATTCTGGAGAAAAGCACTTCGCACACTGTTGATAACCGGGGGAACGAAAAGAATACTACTCCATGTCTTTAATGACGATTTTTCCGGAATTCGGTTTAGCGCTATAGATGATTTGGCCTTCTCCGTCTTTTATCGTAACGGGACAGATCTCGTCCCGGTTTCCATAAAAAATCCTGACCCATTTCCAGCTCGGAGGAACGATTGTTTTCAGCGTTAACGGGTAGTCGAACAGAGAAGCGTCCAGCGTGGTATTCAAATAAACATGGATCTCGGACGCATCCTGAACCATTGTTTTTATGGATGAATGCTGTTTCTGCCATAAATATTGCGTAACTTCACCCATTGTTCCATTCCAAACCTTCTCCAGATGATTGGACAGGTATTCCAGATGCCTGTCACACTCGGCTGATGCTGGAGGCTCCCAACCCTGTCCGTCAACGCCATGCCACATCTCAATCAACCATGACTGCTTGTCAATTGCGGTATCAATCCAGGCGTTCATGTCTTCCGCTGTCAAATGGCTAAGTGCTATCTGATAATTTAGATGGTACCATTCTTCCATGGTGGGAGATAATGAATTGTACCCGCTCTGGCCGTTTCGGGCTGAAAAGTGCTGCTGCCGGATGACGGCATCAATTGTATCGTTTGTTACAACAAACGGATTCGCCATGCACAGAACCTTTTGCCCGGGGAATTTCGCCTGAAGCAGTTCCCGTGCAGCATTCACTTCAACCTCCAATTGTTCTGCAGATATCTTATCCAAAGAGGGATGACTTTTTGTATGATTGGCGACATCGAAATATCCCTTGTCCACCAAAGCCTTCCATTGTTCCCAATTGCCATAGCCATTGTTTTCAGTTATATCACTATTTGTGGAGGGACAAACAAAGTCTGCCGTGATCGCCACCGTGCCCCTCAGCCCGTATTCCTCGAATTTGGAACGATAGAACAAACAGGAGCGATACAGCGCATCGTCTGTTGTAAAGGTGACGGCGCAGGATTTGTCATCTTTCAGATTGCATATGGTTGATATATCATTCAAGAGGCATACCTCCTTTTCACTTGCTCAAAGAAGGTTTAGGGTTTAGTGTTTAGAAAAATACTTCACGATGCAGCAGAACGCATCTTTACAGGTGCATTCAGCTATCATAATGGTTTAATAAATTGCAGCCCTTTATGGATCAAGTTGATTTCCAAACTCTTATACTGGAACAATTCCCCGTCAGCATTCACATGGACGGGATGAGGGCTTTCCATCCTGAGTGACTGACATCGGCGTATGCTTACTCCATTCATACTCGTGTGAGTTCCCTGAATGAAGCGCGGAAAAAAGGCCAGAATCTTTAACCGGTTCATTCCCTCAATCATGCATACATCCAAAAAACCGTCATCAGGGCAGGCTTGCGGGGCAGGCATCATACCGCCGCCATAATATCGGCCATTTGCAAACGCCGATAATAATAGGCTGGGCATATGGATTTCTTCCCCATCCAGAAAAAAGGTTGCCTGAATATTTTTCTTGCGGATTAAGGATAAAAGGATGCCACCGATATAGGCAATTTTCCCCTTCATGAAGGGAAGATGCTTCAGATGCTGGGTGCTTGCCACGACATCCGCATCAAAGCCGGCTGAGGCAATATTAACAAAATATCTGTCATTCATTTTACAGACATCCACAGGTACCGGTATTGCATGAATCATGAAGGGTAACAACTCAAGTGGTTCTTTCATGGGGCAAAAGCTCTTTATGAAATCATTTCCGGTTCCTGCCGGGACGATTCCAAGGCAGGCGTCGGTTCCGACTGTGCTCTGCAGGACCTCGTTCAGAGTGCCATCGCCGCCGACGGCAAATATTCTTAAATTCCTGTTGTCTTTTATGTACTCACGTGCTATTTCTGCAGCATGACCAGGAGCATTGGTGATCTCAACCCGCCAGGGAAGTGCGTGCTTTTTCATTAATGATTCGATTTCAGGAATGATGCCCAAGGTGCGTCCTTTTCCGGCAACCGGATTTACGATAAAAAGATGCATTCTCTTATGACCCTTCATATCATATTTTTGTCCCATATTTAATATTTATAATTCAATGGTTATAAAACCTGGGAGTTAAATTTTATTATCTAGTATTATACACGTTAATGGAATTTTCCTCAAGAAAATTGCACACTACCACCAAACCTATTTGTATCCTAGTTACTGTTCACACCCTATATCTCATCAGATACCTCTGAAAAGTAACGTATCCTACAGGCCAGAACGGGGTATAAGTAGCATTTGATAAAGAAATGGTGAATCTGATTAAATAGAAATTGACAATCATTATCAAAAATGATATCCTACAAATGTACAATTACGCCTTGAAGCGAGGGTCTTAGGGGCATTTTTTTTGGAATGATCTGAGAGGGGCAGCAGGAATGACGCTTAGAGAGATGAAAATAGGCGATAGAGGAATTATTAGAATCATTAACGGTGGAAGAGGAGTTTGCAGCAAACTTGAATCGTTGGGGCTGCGGGAAGGGGTCCAAATCGTTAAAAAAAGTGCTGTGATGGGCGGTGGGCCGATCATTGTTGAAGCAGGCACCACACAGATCGCTTTGGGCTGTGAAATTGCCAATAAAATCATTGTAGGGCATCCGTAACAATAACAGCATAGATGCGCATGATTGAAGTAAAAGCAAGGTGTTGTGGCGGATAATATGCGATTATCCTCATAGTGGTCTTGTATTTTTTATGTCTGTAGGCTTAGAACGAAGGAGAACTGAATGAAAGTATTGCTTGTTGGAAACCCCAATGTGGGTAAAAGTGCAATTTTCACCCAATTGACGGGAGTAAATGCCAGAACATCGAATTACCCGGGAACAACAGTTTCTTATACAAGTGGAACCCTTACAGTTGTAAGGAAAAACCCGGCTTGTGCTTCCTGTTCGACAATAAAGTGTAAAAGCTGTCATATCCCTGATACAGAAAAGATAGAAGTGATTGATGTACCCGGAATATACCGGCTGGATCCGGAATGTGAGGCCGAACAGGTAGCATGCCGCCTGATGCCGGAAGGTGATATTTATGTCAATGTGGTGGATGCGACAAATCTTGAACGAAACCTAAACCTTACCCTGCAGCTACTGGAATTTAAAAAGCCAGTTATCATAGCACTGAACATGTGGGATGATACTTTACATAAAGGTATTTCAATTGATGTGGACAAACTCTCGGAAATGCTGGGTGTTCCGGTGGTAACCACCACAGGGATAACCGGGGCAGGGGTTGACAAACTGATACAGAAAATATTGCATTATCCCAAAAAAGTCACCCCCAAGAAATATAAAAACCGCTGGCAGGCCATCGGTGAAATCGTAACCTCTGTACAGAGCCTGGAACACAGGCATCACACTTTTCTGGAAAGACTGCAGGATATCAGCGTTCATCCTTTGGCGGGCATACCGATTGCCATAGCAATAATCATCGCCCTTTTCCAAGTGATTATTGTTACCGGAGAATTTTTGGTAGGGTTGATGGAACAACTTTTTGAAAGGTACTATACACCGTTTATACTTTTCCTCAGCCGTCTTCTCGGAGGGGGAGGCCTTTGGCACGATATTCTTCTTGGGGACATCTCTGCAGACAAAATCGATTACGAGGCTGCCATGGGCGTTTTAACCACCGGGA
>LSQX01044199.1_pt1 | contig 10867 bp, 6 predicted proteins | sample 654561 | NCBI WGS metagenome assembly LSQX01 (sample SAMN04489861, study PRJNA283612) | anaerobic digester metagenome | isolation source: 4 biogas reactors fed with cattle manure at either 37C or 55C with and... | place: Denmark: Kongens Lyngby | collected 2014 | reverse complement strand
GTGTCCCAAACCCCAATCCGAATATGCTGTGGATGCTCAGCAGAACGCAGTACTCCTACCACAACACGCCCTTTGGCGGTATAGCGCAGGGCATTGCTGACAAAGTTTTGGATAATACGACGAATCCATTGTGGGTCGGTATCAATCCAGAACTGCACATCATGCACACGGAATTCAATGCCACGTTGTGCTGCAATCGATTTAAATTGCAGGCTTAAATCACTGAGTAAATCATGCAGTGGATAAGCCTGACGTTTTGGCTGAATGGTACCGCCCTCTAAACGGGCAATATCCAGCAAGGCGGAAAGCATACTTTCTGCACCATGCAGGGCACGATCTAGCTGCTGCAGGGTTTTACGGTCTTCATCCGACTGAATGGTTTGCTCTAAAGCCGTACTAAACAAACGTGCCGCATGCATCGGTTGTAATAAGTCATGGCTGGCTGCGGCAATAAAGCGGCTTTTGGACATATTGGCTTTGTCGGCTTGTTCACGAGCCAATTGTTGTTCGGATAAGGCATCGGCCAATTGTTGGGTACGATCTTGCACTCGTGCTTCAAGCACGGCTTCATTTTCACGGAAGGCAGTAATATCGGCAAAGGTGGTTACAAAACCACCACCTTCAATTGGGTTGCCGCGCATTTGAATGACACGACCATCTTTACGGATGCGCTCAAACTCATGCGCACTGCCCATTTTCATCCAATGAATACGTTTACGCACATGTTCTTCAATTGAACCTGGGCCACATTCGCCACGTTCGGCATTGTAGCGAATCAAATCGGCAATTGGGCAGCCAACATAGACAATATCTTTAGGATAATCAAATAGTTTGAGATATTGATTGTTCCACGCCACCAAGCACATATTTTCATCTACCACACTCACCCCTTGGGTCATGTGGTCAATCATGGTCATGATCAGATTTTGGTTAAAACGCTGCCATTGTGAAGCTTGGTCAAGAATGTTCGCAACTTGTCCTAAAGCGAGGCCATTATTGACCATGGCAGTGGTGAGCAAGGTACGTGCCGAAGCAGCACCAATCGTCCCTGCCAAATATTGTTCGGTAAAACGCCACCACATGCCGTTGGCATTGGCATTTTCATTCAGTACCACATTATTTTGCTGACTAAATTGCTCAAAGGCGTGTCGGGTTGGGGAATCACCTGTAATGCGTTTGGCCAGTGTGATTAAATCGCCCACTTTTAAACGTGCTACATCTTGATGCGAATAGCTGACGTCATTGCTCATATTCTGTGTAGGTAAAGGCTTGGTTTCATAATAGAAGAAACTTTCGGCCTGAATTTGTTCTGCTACACTTGGGCGAAAAATACGCGATACCCAAACATAAAGCATGATATTTAAACCCAATGCCCAGACTACACCGTGTGTGAGGGGGGCAAAAGATTCAAAGCCCAGCAAGGCTTCAGGGCGTAACCCATTGATACCAAATGGCCCGAGCATTAAAAATTCACGGGTAAAGTCGCTGAACTGGCTTGGCAGGCTGCGCAAAATAGTGGGTAACAGCAGGGTATAGGCCCACATCGCAAAACCGACAATTAGACCTGCATACACCCCTTGTTTACTACCACCGCGCCAATACAAGCCACCAATCAATGCAGGGGCAAACTGCGCCACCGCACTAAAGGCCAATAAACCAAATACAGACAGCTGATCAATATCATTAAAGAAATTGAAGAACAGAAAGCCAAGTAGCATCACCGCTAAAATACAAATGCGTCGGGTGAACTTCAGTACCAAGGGCAAGCGTTTGTCGTGACGTGAGAAAATACCCATACGCCATAAGGCAGGCATGATCAGGTCATTACTCAACATGATTGACAACGCAACAGAAGACACCAACAGCATACCTGTAGACGCTGAGAAACCGCCCAAGAATGCCAACAGAGTTAGCCAGTCTTGGTTATAGCTAAGCGGTAAGGACAATACTGCTACATCAGGGATGGCTAAATATTGTGGGGCTGCATGTAATGCCCAACTGGCAATAGGAACAATGGCGATGGTGGTTAAAATCAGATAAACGGCAAACCAGCGACGTGCGCCCCGAATGTGCTTTTCATCACGCAATTCAACCACAGCCACGTGGAACTGACGCGGCAAACAAATAATCGCTAATGCAGCCAATAAGGTTTGTATCCAGAAGGTTTCAGGCACACCAAATAGCTGGACTTCATTAAATGTGATTGAAACATCATTGGCAATTTGATGAATATTTCCGGGTGCTTCAAAAACGAAAAAGAATGCTACTGCGAGTAATGCAAACAGTTTCACAAACGATTCAAAAGCCACTGCCAGCATTAAACCGCCGTGCTGCTCCGTATTAGCAATTTGTCGGGTACCAAACAGCATGGCTAAAATCGCCAATAAACCTGTCAGAAACAACACTGCATTGGTGGTACTTTCCACATTGGTGCTTTGATCGAGAATGACGGCAGCACTCAGCGCAATGGCACGTAACTGCAAGGCCAGATAGGGAATAATTGCTATTACCGCTAAAATGGTGACCAGTGATGCCAAGGGGCCGCTTTTACCGTAACGCGCAGCGACAAAGTCCGCAATCGATGAAATGGCGTGGTGTTGCCGTACTCGACCTAAACGTCGCCAAATATCATAACCAATTGCGACAAACAGCAATGGCCCTAAATAAATCGGTAAAAAGATGATCCCTTCACGAACGGCTGCGCCCGTTGCACCATAAAAAGTCCATGATGAACAATACACCCCTAAAGTTAAGCTGAACATGAGCATACGCCCACGCGTGCTTAAACGACTGGCGTGTTTTTCCCCATAGAAAGCACAAATAAAAAGTAATGCGATATAGAGGGCTAAAACCCCCATAATGAGCCAGCTGTTCATGATGCCTTAAAAGTATCGACAATAGGGCTATGATAGCCTATTCCATTGCCTTTGCGCTGAGGTTGATCATTTTTTTAGCGACCAAAGTCTAAATTGCAAATCGGCTTCAACATTGTTAATTTTAAGTTCGAAATAATTCGAATTAAAAATTTGCGCCTAAGGCAGGGCGCTTTAAGGAGCAGGTTATGGATGAGGTACAAGTAGATCGTATTCTACAAAACCCAAAATTCAAAGAAATGGTTCGCAGAAAAAGTAACCTAAGCTGGACATTAACAGCAATCATGTTGTTTGTGTACGTAGGTTTTATGCTTTTAGTGGGCTATAACAAAGAATTCTTATTGAGTTCAATTTCAGGTGGTGTGACGACTTGGGGTATTCCACTGGGTCTGGGCATTATCGTTTTATCTTTCATTTTATGTGCAGTTTACTCATCAATTGCGAATGGCAAACTTGACCAGTTGAATGAAGAAGCGATGCGTGAAGTTGAAGCAATTACACATGAGAAAGGACCGCACTAAGATGAAATGGAATTCATTGAAAGCACTGGCTGCGTCTACTGTATTAATGTCAGGTATGGCATTTGCAGGACCAGATTTAGGTGCAGCAGAACAGCAGCCAACCAACTGGCCAGCAATTATTATGTTCTTGATTTTCGTTGGCGCAACTTTGTTCATTACTAAATGGGCAGCGAAGCAAACCACGAGTACTAAGGACTTCTATACCGCAGGCGGTGGTATTTCTGGTTTCCAAAATGGTCTAGCGATTGCAGGTGACTATATGTCAGCAGCATCGTTCCTCGGTATTTCCGCAATGGTGTTTATGTCAGGCTTTGATGGCTTGCTATATTCACTAGGCTTCATGGTGGGCTGGCCAATTGTATTGTTCTTGATTGCTGAGCGTTTACGTAACTTAGGTAAATATAACCTTTCTGACGTGGTATCGTTCCGTCTAGCTGAAAAGCCAGTACGTACCCTTGCAGCATTCAGTTCACTTGTTGTAGTTGCGTTCTATCTGATTGCACAGATGGTAGGTGCGGGCCAGTTAATCAAACTACTCTTTGGTTTGAACTACAACCTTGCTGTAGTAATCGTGGGTCTACTCATGATGGCTTACGTAATGTTCGGTGGTATGTTGGCAACAACTTGGGTACAGATCATCAAAGCGGTGATGTTACTTTCAGGTGCAACTTTCATGGCCTTCATGGTAATGAAAGGTGTGGGCTTCAGCTTCACTAACATGTTCGAGCAATCAATCCAAGTATTCTCTAAAGTACATGACTTGAGCTTGGCAGATGCTGCAAACATTATGGGTCCTGGTAAGTTAGCCTCTAACCCAATTGATGCAATCTCGCTTGGTCTTGCATTAATGTTCGGTACTGCAGGTTTACCACATATCTTGATGCGTTTCTTCACTGTAAAAGATGCAAAAGAAGCGCGTAAATCAGTTGTAGTTGCTACAGGTTTCATTGGTTACTTCTACCTATTAACGTTCATCATTGGTTTTGGTGCGATCCTTTATGTATCAAACAACCCACAATTCCTTGATGTTGCGAAAATGGCAGTTACTGGCAAGTTAGAACTTGTTGGTGGTAACAACATGGCTGCGGTGCACTTGTCTGACGCAGTTGGCGGTGACTTGTTCATGGGCTTCATTTCAGCGGTAGCATTCGCAACAATTCTTGCGGTTGTAGCTGGTTTGACATTGTCTGGTGCTTCAGCAATCTCTCACGACTTGTATGCTAACGTATTCAAGAAAGGTCAAACGACTCCTGAATCTGAACTTCGCATGTCTAAAATTGCAACTTTAGGCTTAGCAATCTTCGCAATGATCTTGGGTATTCTTTTCGAGAAACAAAACGTTGCGTTCATGGTAGGTTTAGCATTCTCTGTAGCAGCATGTGCAAACTTCCCAGTACTTGTATTGTCTATGTTCTGGAGAGGCTTAACGACTCGCGGTGCAGTGATTGGTGGTGTAGCAGGCTTAGCTTCAGCAGTAACCTTGATTGTATTGTCTAAAGCAGTTTGGGTAGATACGCTTCAAATTTCTGACACACCAATCAACCCATTTAACGGTCCTGCGATCTTTGCAATGCCACTTTCATTCTTCTGCTGCTGGTTGTTCTCTATCACTGACAACTCTGCGCAAGCACAAGCTGAACGTAAAGCATTCGATGCACAGTTCGTACGCTCACAAACTGGTATTGGTATCTCTGGTGCATCTGACCACTAAGGTCTGAAACACCTCAAAAAAGTCCCAGCAATGGGACTTTTTTTATGGCTAAAATTTCGTGGATGATCTATCTAGCATCTAGGAGGGCTATTTCATCTAAAGCATAGAGAGGTTTTATATATGCAATTTTGATACAGAGTCCATGCATGCGGTGATCTGGCAGCATGTTATGTTAGAAATCAAAACAATAAAAAGGCAGCCGAGGCGTATGCAAGCACTACAAAATGTATGGAAAGGTTTTCGGATATTACCTTCGGCATGGCTGTTGTTCTTACAATTTGTGATTTTGCTGCTCTCACTTTTTGCACATCACAACATGCCCTATAAAGTCATAACATGGATGGTCGGCGTACTGGTCTTGTTATTGATTGCTAAAGTTATTCGTCAGACTCCTATGCTGAGTGTGCTGGGACTAAGTTTTGTATATGCTGCACTATTTTTTTCAGTATTGATTTTATTGGGGGTGCGGCATCCGCTGGTATTGGTACTGAGTCATGCCTGCGAAGCGGCTGCATATTTTAGTGCTGCTTATGGTTTATTGCGCTATATGTTTCATGATCGCTATTTAACCAAAGATGAGTTGTTTGCTGCGGCAGCAGTCTTTACTTTAATTGCTTGGGGATTTGCCTTTTTATATAGCATTTGCCAGATATTGATTCCACAGAGTTTTCAGAATCCAAATGTTATAGGCATGCAAAGCTGGCTAGACTTGCTGTTTCTGAGTTTTAGTTTGCAGTCTGCAACAGGTTTATCTGATTTAATGCCCGTTAGCCCAGAAGCTCGGGTGATTGCCATGTTACAAATGTTTTGTGGGGTAATGTATTTGGCCCTTATCGTTTCACGTTTAATCGCGCTGCAATATATCAGTCATTTACCCCATCATCACCATGATGATTCTTCGGATTAAATCGATACTCCGTGAGGGATATGTCAGGCATTAAAAAAGACGCTCAGAGGAGCGTCTTTTTTATATTCGGTGTCTAATATTCAATTAGAAACGGAATTTAGCGTTTAAGCCAACAGTTTGTGTGTCAACAGCTACACCTTCTGCATTCGCATTTACATAGCTTGCACCTACTGCAATTGCAGGAGTGATGAAGTAGTTTACGTTTGCACCCCAAGCAGAGTCGATAGCAACGTCAGCACTAGTTTCTGCATAAGAAGCACCAACGCTAAGAGCAGGTGTTAAGTAAAGATCAGTTTTTAAGTTATAAGCTGTGCTTTCACCATAAACTAAACCAGCTTCAAAACCAACAGCCATGTTTGTGCCATCGATTGCACCTACGTACTTAGTACGTGCAGTGATTGCATCTTGGTCTTCGTTAATCGTTACTGCTTCACCAACGGCTTTAACTGCACCATTTGCAAGAATACCAAATGAATCAACAGCCATAGTGTCTGCAATGCTTGTATAACCTACAGCAACCAAGAAGTTAGGCGCAACAACTGCACCAAGTTCTAAGGCATAACGGTCGCCATTGTCGTCTTGAGTAGCAGCATTTTTACCATCGTTGTGAGTGTGGCTATAAGCAACGCTTGCATACGCTGGAACAAGTTTAGTTGGAACATACGCTTCAGCTTTAGCACCATAAACATGAGATTCAACGTCTGAACGACCATCTTCACGAGGAGCGTCATATTGAGCGTATTGGTAAGCTAAAGCAACGTTAGATGCTTGGTTTAAGAAAGCAGCTTCTGCTAAAGGACCTTTAGTCGCATCAACATTTTTGAAGTAGTAAGTACCTTGAACAGCACCAGTGAAGTTTTGGTTGTTTTCAGTAGTGTCTAGAAATTCTGATTGACCTTGAACTTCGAATTGGTACGCTTGAGCACCGGTCATGGCTAATAATAATGCAGTGGCTAAACCGAGTTTTTTCATGATAGTTACCAGTTTTGTTAAAAATGGATGAAACATTGATCATTTTAGTGTAACAAATTATTAAGTCAATGAACTAAAAGGACTTTATTTAAGAATTAAGTCCAATTGACTTTGGTGTTTAAAAAATATTCAAATAAAATTTTTGCTGTCAACCTAAAAACTGTATGGATAACAAGTCGATATGTTCGTTTTTGCAACAAAAGTAGAAATAATAAGCAAAGCATTAATTGGATTAATCGATAAATTTAATTGAAATTATCTGTAATAATAATTCTTGGAGAGTGAAGAATAACGGAAAAATTCACCTGTTTTAGGGTGAAATCATGATTTTTGGATAAAAAACAAACTAAAAATAAGGTCTGTTCAGAATAAATTTGAGTGGAATAGTCGGCATAATGTGAATTTAATCACATTAATTTTGACTATTTGTATAAAAATAAATCAGACTGGTTGACTAGGCTTTACATAAACTGTGATTTATTTCATAATTCCACCATGAAGTCCTACTACTTAAGTCGGGTTTGTAAATTATGTGACTTATCTCATAATTTAACCATCAAATCCTAAGCTTGGTTCATCCAGTAGTGCGATCTGATTCTCCATAATTGTTTGCTTTTTATCTGCCCAACTTTCCCCAAGGTTGGGTTTTTTTTTTGCATGTGAAAACGCAAATGGTTTTGCGAAAATTGCACTGATATGGTGCAGTTTGAGGGTGTGATATGATCAAAACCCATAAAAAAATCCCAGTTTTCTTTCAAAAACTGGGATTTTTCGCCAAAATTTGCGGGTAAATTTAGTTTACTGCTGAGGAAAAACTAAACTCGCCCTAATGAGGTGCATTATGCACCCAAATGTTGCATCTGTAAAATATTTTCTGCATGCTGAAACATTATTTTTTGTATTTGTTGTTTTANNAAAATATAAGTGAATTAATTATCTTTTTTGTAAGTAATTTAAAGATTGCTCATGTAATATAGTCGCCGATTAAGTGATCAAGTCCACGATTTTGCACAGTTATAATGACGTAGGTGAAACTTAGCATGATGATGAAATTGCGCACAGAGCATATCAGTCAGCGACTGTTGATCTCGATGATCATTATTATCGTGTCATTGCTTTTTATTTGCGTTCCTCTGATGGTGAATAGTTATCAGAGTTATCAAAAAACAAAACGTGCTTTAATTGAAATTTCTGTATTAGGCAAAGTGGCTGAACTGACCAATAGTATTTCGCGTGAACGAGCGCCTGCAAACAAAGTCATGTCGAGTTCAGCAGCTGAATTTCAGCAAAATTTACAAGAATTGAAAGCGTACCGTGCTGGCGTGGATCAACAAGTAGAACAGACCATCAATATTTTAAGAAAAGAAGGTTTTATTATCCATGCGCATCATTTATCGCATCAATTAAAGACCGCTTTAGAACAAGGGCGTCAGGCGGTCGATGAATATGCAGCAACTCCACAGCATTTGCGTAGCTCTCAACAGATGGATCATGCGATTCAAAAAATGTTTGCGGCATGGGACAGTTCTCAGCATGTGCTGAAACACGTCATGCTCGATTCAGTGGCAAAAGACTCATCGGTATCGACCTATTATAGTGTGATTTTTGTTCTTTCAGATTTGCGTGATCAAGCGGGAAGGGTGGCATCCAATATTATTGCCGCGGTAACGTTTGCTGAAAAAATTCCTGAAACCAATTTGGCGAGCTCTTTGCAAACCCAACGCCAAGCTTATTATTTGTGGGATTTAATCCATACCATTTTGCCTGAAGCACATAAAATTCCTGAATATAATATTTTGCATGATCAATTAAAAAAGGAGTTTCTGGATGAGGGAATTCCTATCGTCAATCAATTGATTCAGCAAAGTATTGATGGGCAACCCTATTCATTGACAGGCACTGAACTCACCCAAAAAATGGTGGATAAATTCAACACTGTGGTCAGTTTGCAGTCATTTATATTAGCGCACAGTTTGCAGGTTGCGCACAAAGATTATCATCAAGCTCAGCGTATTTTCATTTTAACCCTAGTAGCGTCAATTATTTCGTTATTGGCTGCTATTTTCACCATGGTCTATGCGCGCTCAAAGGTCTTTATTCCTTTAATTCAGGCTCGCAGCCAAATTTTACGCTTGGCAGCTTATGATGATGAAGCTCAAGGGACGCAAAATCCAGACAAGGTAACGCTCTTAGAGGCCATTCAAAAATTAAAACAACGCCTAGAGCAGCGTGATATTTTAGAATTTCAGCTGCGTAATATTGCCAATACCGATGCCTTAACTGGTGTTTCCAACCGTTTGGCGCTTGAGGAATACATCAAATATTTAGAACATCGACCTGAAAAATTGAGCAAAACTGGTCTGATTATTATGGATGTGGATAAATTCAAACACATTAACGATACCTTCGGGCATGTGGTAGGTGACCAAGCTTTAAAATGTATTGCCGATACTCTCAAAGCGCATGTCCGTGCCTCAGACTTGGTGGTGCGTTATGGTGGCGATGAGTTTTTGGTTTTGATTGAGCAAATAGAATTTACTGAGGCGCTGTATTTGGCAGATAAATTGCGCTGCCATATTGTGAATCAAGAAATTTTTATTCCAGAACTGAATGATTATATTCAAGTGTCGGTCAGTGCTGGCGTGGCGGTGGGTGCTGCGTCATGGAGCAGATTGTTGGAAAAAGCCGATAAACACTTATTTAGAGCCAAAGCACGTGGGCGCAATGCCGTTGCTGGTGACTAAGTCACAGTAATTGATCCACGAGCATTTCCGAAGTGATAAAAAGCCTAGAGTGAAAGATTCAGCACAAGTTTGTGCTGAATCTGTATTTAAACTTGAATGGGCTTAAAAACTGAAATAATCTATTTTAGCCTTTTAACATCGGTTTTAAGAATTTTGCGGTATGTGAAATTTTAGATTTTGCGACAGTTTCAGGTGTGCCTTCGGCAATGATTTGTCCACCGCCTGCACCACCTTCAGGGCCTAAATCGACAATCCAGTCTGCAGTTTTAATCACATCTAGGTTGTGTTCAATCACCACAATGGTATTACCCTTGTTGCGTAGCTCATGCAGGATGTCGAGCAATTTGGCAATGTCATGGAAGTGCAAACCAGTGGTCGGTTCATCCAGTACATACAGGGTTTTGCCTGTATCTCGTTTGGCCAGTTCACGCGCCAGTTTTACGCGCTGTGCTTCACCGCCAGATAAAGTTGTAGCTGATTGACCAAGGCGGATATAACCCAAGCCAACCTGATTTAACGTTTCCAACCGACGATGAATCACAGGAATGGCATCAAAGAAATGCATGGCATCTTCAACCGTCATTTCTAACACATCGGAAATATTACGGCCTTTATAGCTAACCTCCAATGTTTCGCGGTTATAGCGCTTACCATGACAGGCATCGCAAGGCACATACATGTCAGGCAGGAAGTGCATCGCTACCTTAATCATACCGTCACCCTCACAAGCTTCGCAGCGTCCACCTTTAACGTTAAAGGAGAAGCGACCAGCCGCATAGCCACGCGCTTTGGCTTCAGGCGTTTGCGCAAATAGTTCTCGGATTGGAGTGAACAAGCCAGTATAAGTCGCAGGGTTAGAGCGTGGAGTGCGTCCAATTGGGCTTTGGTCAATATCCACGACTTTATCTAAATATTGCAAACCATCAATTGAGTCGAACTTTTCTGCATTTAAGGTCGTGGCACCATTTAATTGTGTTGCAGCCAAAGGCAATAAAGTGCGGTTAATTAAGGTCGATTTACCCGAACCAGACACACCTGTAACGCAGGTCATGACCCCTAAAGGCAGATTCAGATCCACTTTTTTCAGGTTGTGTCCTGCGGCTCCCATGAATACAAATCTCCGAGCCCACGAGAATAAG
>LSQX01203688.1_pt1 | contig 10868 bp, 7 predicted proteins | sample 654561 | NCBI WGS metagenome assembly LSQX01 (sample SAMN04489861, study PRJNA283612) | anaerobic digester metagenome | isolation source: 4 biogas reactors fed with cattle manure at either 37C or 55C with and... | place: Denmark: Kongens Lyngby | collected 2014 | reverse complement strand
TTGGCCATGATTTCACTGAAACTGGGACGCAGTCTCAATTGGGATGCGCAGAAGCTCTCTTTTGCAAATGATCTGGAGGCTGCCTCCCTGCTCAAGCGCAGATATAGAGGCCCTTGGGAATACCCGACCCTCTAGAAACTTTTAACATCTTAATATACAACTTCTTAACGACATCGGAGCTGAATTGCTCCGATGTCCTTTTAAGGGCTTTTTGAAGGAGTTGTAAGTCAGGTTTGGCTTGCAGTTTCGGTTTGTCTGTCCTATTGTCGGGGGCGGTGAGCGGTAATAGGATTGGAATAATTGGCGGCAGCGGGCTCTACGAGATGGAGGGCTTGTCGGAACAGGAGTGGATCACTGTAGAAACACCGTATGGTCCCCCTTCAGACCAGATTTTGACGGGTAATCTTGAGGGAAGGTCCGTGGCATTTCTTCCCAGACATGCGCGGGGGCACCGGATACTACCCAGCGAGCTCAACCACAGAGCGAACATATTTGCTCTTAAAAAGTTGGGCGTTGAGTGGATACTGAGTGTGTCGGCGGTCGGTTCCCTGCAAAAGGAGTTCAGACCTTGTGATGTCGTTTTGCCTGACCAATTTATCGATCATCTACGCACGACTCAGAATCAGACTCTGTTTGGCAATGGCATCGTGGCCCATATTGCTTTTGCGGAGCCCATCTGTATGGAGCTGAGCCGGATCGTATATGAAGTGACCCAATCGCTGGGTGCACGTGTTCACCTGGGCGGGACCTATGTGAATATGGAGGGGCCCGCTTTCAGTACCCGTGCTGAATCTATACGTAATCATAATGAGGGGCATAGCGTAATCGGCATGACGAATATGGGCGAGGCCCGCTGTGCACGGGAAGCGGAGATTGCCTATTCGACTATCGCCATGGTCTCGGACTATGACAGTTGGAACGTTACCGAGGATCATGTAACCTTGGAAATGATCATGGAGAACTTTTCAAAAAACATAGTACTGGCCAAGGATATTCTCAGAAAATCAGTTTCCAGGATTCCCCAAGAAGCCAACTGGCCTTGCCATTCGGCTCTGAAGAACGCCATTTTTACTGCCAGAGAATGTTGGCCGCAAGAATGGGTAGAAAAACTCAAACCAATACTAGGTAAATACCTTTAAATATTCATAACATCTACTGAATCAATTAGATAAAGGATTAGAGATGAAAAAACTTTTTCCTGTTTTGACATTATTTGGCCTGGGGGCCAGTGCTCTTTTCGGAGCCGATTTTTATGTGTCTCCGGAAGGTAACGATACTCATCCAGGCACAACTACACAGCCTTTTGCCACGGTTCAAAAGGCCCAGAAGGCCGTCCGGGCTTTCCGCGCGGCTAATCCCAAAGAGTCTGTAACCGTCAACTTGACTCCGGGAGTATATGAGCTGAATCAGAAACTTGTTTTCACACCTGAAGACTCCGGAATATCCGAAGAGGCGCCGGTCAGATATATGTCCACCGGTGGAGGTGAAGTGGTGCTGAGCGGCGGTTCGGGGCTGAACCTGAATTGGGAAAAAGATGCAGGCATCCCCGGAGTCTGGAAGGCGAAAGTAGAACTCAAAGAGGGGAAACGGTTTGAGCAGTTGTGGGTGAATGGCAAGCGGGCCGTGAGGGCCCGGACTCCGGATTATTGGACTTTTGCCCGTCTGCTGGGTGTCAACGAGGCCGATATCCCCGGTAAAGATTTGAAGCTTCACACGTTCATGATCGACACAGCCATTGCCGGCTCTCTTCAAGGTCTTTCAGTGCAGGAGTTGAAAGATGTGCAAATCCATGTCATTCACAAGTGGGATACGACTCGTGAGTGGCTTACGTCGGCAGTCCCCGCTCAGGGTGTCCTGACCGCTGAGGGAACCAAGATGCAGCCCCACAATTCGATGGTTCGTGACAGCCTTTATTACCTGGAAAACAGTAAGTCGGCATTGAATGCGCCCGGGGAGTGGTTTCTGGATCGGGATGGCTGGCTTTATTATCATCCGCTGGAGGGTGAAGATGTCACCACTTCGGAGTTCGTTTACCCCAGACTGGAGTCCTTGTTGGAGGTTGCAGGTGAAAAGGGGAAGAATCGGGTCCGTTTCCTGGAGTTTAACGACATCCACTTCAAGTACACAGAATTTCAGACGCCTCCTGTGGGTGTGCCTCCGGGACAGGCGGCAATGAATTGCCAGAAGTCCACCGTTCTCCTTAATAGCGCTGAGTCTGTTCTTTTCAACGATTGCTCCATCGAACACACAGGCAATGTCGGTCTTTGGATCAAGGCAGACTCGGTCCGTTGCTCTGTGAATTCGAGCCGCATTTTTGATATCGGAGCTACCGCAATCCGTATTGGAGAGACGCAAAATAGGCCGGAGAACGAACGAACCGGCTTTATCACGATTGATAACTGCATTATCCAAAGCAGTGGACGTGTCCATCCATCAGCCACCGGAGTTTGGATTGGGCAGAGTTCGGATAATCGAATCACTCACAATGAAATTTCCGACCATATGTATACCGGCGTATCAGTCGGATGGGTCTGGGGATATGCAGAGAGCGGTTCGCAACGGAACCTGATCGCCTATAACCATATTCACCACGTCGGCTACCGAATATTGAGCGATATGGGCGGGATTTACACTTTGGGCAATTCTGTCGGAACCGTGCTTAGGGGTAATCACATTCATGACATCTACTCCAGTGCATACGGCGGCTGGGGACTTTATCCCGATGAGGGTACGACCGGAATGCTGCTGGATGACAATCTGGTTTATAACACCAAGGACGGCGGATTCCATCAGCATTACGGGCGAGAAAATACGGTTCGCAACAACATCTTTGCTTTCAGCGAAGAGGGGCAGATCGCTGTTACCCGTTCTGAAGAACATACCTCCTTCATTTTTGAGAATAACATCGTTGTTTTTGACAAAGGCAGGCTCCTGGGATATGGCGGTTGGGCAGCCGGCGCAAAAGTGAAGATGAACCGTAATCTCTATTGGAACGTCTCCAGTAACGCAATCGATTTTGCAGGGAAAACTTTTGACGAGTGGAAAGCCAGCGGACGGGATAAAGATTCTCTGATCGCGGACCCGCTTTTTGAAAATGTGCAGGAAAGAGATTTCCGCCTGAAAAAAGGCTCACCCGCAGAGAAAATCGGTTTCAAGGCCTTTGATATTGCAATGTCCGGAGTGCAGGGGAGCCCCGAGTGGATTGCTTTGGCAAAATCTCTCCAATACCCCGGGTTTGGAAAGGTATATGAAGCCCCTCCTTTGAGCTTCAAGGAAGATTTTGAAAACCCGCAATTCAGTATTTTAAAGGGGATGACTTCTTTCCATGTAGAAGATAAAAGCGGATTGATCGACTGGACTGACCAACAAGCCGTCAGTGGAAAGTATTCGTTACTGGTTCAGGATGATCCTGAACTCAAGAATACTTTTAATCCGCATTTATACCTGGACCCTCACTATACGCAGGGAACACTGAAGTTCTCTTATAAAATCCGCTTGGGCAAGGATGTGGTGGCTCACAACGAAATCCGTTCCGAGGGCAACCCCTATTTGGTGGGCCCCAGTCTTCTCTTTAAAAATGGAGCCTTGAATGTACAGGATCAAAAGGTCTTGGATTGCCCCTATGAACAGTGGATCGGGATCGAAATACTAGCTCCTCTGGGAGATAAGGCTCAAGGCAAGTGGAGCTTGAAGGTGAGCCTTCCCGACGGAACCCAGAAGGAATTCCAGGACCTGCCATGCAACCCGCAGTGGAATCGGGCCCGTTGGTTGGGTTTTTGTGCTTTGGAAAAAACGTCGTCGTCCTTTTATCTGGATGACGTTGTGCTGGAACTGATCCCCTAAATGAAGCGCTTGAAACGTCGAGAATTTCTTGGAGTCTCCGGCGGGGCTTTTTTTGCGCTGATGGGGGCTATGGGTGCGTTGCCTCTGAGCGGGGAAGCTGCACCTGCACCCGCCGGTTCATCAAGGAAGGCTTCCGTTGACCCCATGAAAGCCGCAACGCGAAAAGAGCTCATGCGGAGCATGGAGGCAGAGCGGCTTTTGACCGGGCAGAATAATACCCGGGAAAATGCGCATCTGCTCCATCTTTTAATCCGGATGAGCCGCGCTTACCGGGTTTTGGAAGTCGGTACTCACAAGGGATACAGCACTCTCTGGATGGCAACGGCCCTGGAAGCACAAGGAGGCGGAAAGCTGACCACGATTGAAATTGACCGAATGAGGGTGCTCGAGGCTAAGAGAAATATGCGCGACTGCGGTTTGGACTCCATTGTGACCTGTCTGGAAGGAGATGCGCATCAGGAAGTTAAGGCGCTAAAGAAAAATTTTGATCTGATCTTTCTCGATGCAGACGTGACCGCAACGAAGATTATCTCCAGACACTTTGGCCCCTTTTGCGAACTGGTGGATTTCTCTGCCTCAGTGGTGCGGTGCGCTTCCGCAGCATGATGGCGCGGTATTTCGAAGAACTTGAAAAGAAGAAAGATGCCATGACGACTATCTTGAAGACGATTCCCAATACCGAGCGGCTTCCGGCGGAAAGTGAAGGTTTGGGTGATGCGATGGCTATTACCTGGAAACAACCTTGATTTGTGAAAGAAGAGATAATTTTATGAAGCCTTATAAGCGCTATTGCAAGACACTCCAGCTCAAGAATGACCCTGAACTCATCGCCGAGTATTGCCGGCTTCACTCTTCAGGAGTGACGTGGCCCGAGATTTCCGAGGGGATGAAAGCGGTTGGAATTCTGGATATGGAGATTTACCTTCTGGGGACGACGCTTTTCATGATTATGGATACAGAACCTGATTTTGATCATGATGCCGCGATGAAGAAACTGGGCTCACTGCCGCGTCAGGCTGAGTGGGAGGCAACGGTTTCGAAATTTCAGAGGGCCTCAGCTGATGCTTCTGCAGAGGAGAAGTGGCGGCTGATGGAGAGGATCTATAAAATGGAGTAATGGGGGCCGCTCAGGCCCGGTCAGAATCTTGTTATCATCTATCCCGCTAGGCTGATTTCTGAAGGATATTCCTCAAAGATTCTGAGTTTTGGTGTGAGCCTACAATGGTCAGGTTGTAGCGCTCCGGTGAGAGAATCTGCTGAAGTATATTTTGTATTTCTTCGGCGGTTGTTTTGCAAATACCCCGTTTAATGGTTTCGGGTGAAGCGAATCTCCCTCCGCTCAGAAGTTGTTCTCCGAGCCAGACCATCTGGTTTTCCGTACTTTCAAGGCTGAGCTCCAATTGCCCAATAATATAATCCTGAGCGTTTTTGAGTTTTTCTTTGCTGAGAGGGCGTGATGCCAGGCGTTTGAGCTCTTTCAAAACGAGTTTAACGGTTTTTTCCACTTTGTTTTCATCCACGCCGGCTGAGATGACCAGGTCCCCGATGTCATAGAATGCGCTGGCAGAGCTGCCGATGGAGTAGGCCAGGCCTTCATCCTCACGGATTACCTGGAAGAGGTGGGAGCTGGAGTTTTCCCCGACAAGCGTGTTGATCATTCGGATCGCATAGCGGGAGGGGTGGAAGCGGGCAAAGGTGCGAATCCCCAGCGCAAACTGAGTTTGATCCACATCTCGTTCAACACAGAGGACTTGCGACTCCTGCTGCTGAGAGACAAAAGGGATATATTGATTGAGAGGCCCCGTAGGAATGTGTTTGGAGTATTTCCCAGCCAGTCGCACCAGTTTTTCATGACTCACATTGCCGGCAGCAATAATCCAGGTGTTGTTGGCGATGTAATGTTGTTGAAAATACTGAAGGATATTTTTACGGTGGATTTTCTGGAGGCCTTCTTCAGTTCCGGTAATGGGGCGCCCCAAAGGATGATCTCTCCATTGGATGGTGTTGAGGAGCTCTTGTACATACTGAGAGGGTTGATCGTAGATCATGTCGATCTCCTCACAGATAATTTCACGCTCTTTTCGGATTTCTTCCGGATTGAAAACTGAATGGCAGTACATATCCATTTGGACATCCATAAGCTGTTCCAAATGAGCACCGCGCGAACGGGCAAAATAGCAGGTATTTTCTTCTGCGGTAAAGGCGTTTGAGGCACCTCCGATACCTTCAATATCTTCAGATATTTTCAGCGACGAACGGGTGGGGGTCCCTTTAAAGAGAAGATGTTCGATAAAGTGGCTGATACCGTTCTGATCCGGCAGACTTTCGTACCGGCTGCCGGTTTTTGCCCAGATGCCCAGGCAGACACTTGCCATTTGAGGCATTGAAGCACTGGCTACAGTGACTCCGTTGGGAAGAATGCTGGTCTGATAGAGCGTTTTCACTTTCGCAGAAAGAAGTTTTGGAGAGGTTATGCTCACTTTTTTATATGACAACAGGTCTCGGAGCTGTCTCCTGAGGCCCGACTTTATCACACTCTTCAGGCGTCACAAGATTATTGTGGAATTCGAAGGAAATACTTTGCCGCCTAAAAAAGATGTGCTACCCCGAAGGGTAGCACATCATAATACACTACTACGCAAACAAATTACTCTTCTCATCTTGCCACCTCCCTGGGAGCATCTTACCTAAAAGGCAGAAGGTAAAACTACTCGTTGATGAATCCCACAGGGCCGTAAACAGCAGCTCGACCTACCGTTTCCTTTGCTATGGATTCATTGCCTGTTTTTGCAACCAGACGTACATTTTGAGGTTGTACAATGGGCGATAAATAGGCCTTCCAAAAGAGGAGAGTAAAAACAACTAAACAGGTGAAAGCGAGTCCGGGCAAAAATTCGCGACGGAACAAGTACCAACGCCGACGCATCGGCATGGGCACTCTCCCGCAGCAGCTCTGTTGCACTTTCGCGCTCATCACGCTGGGGGTATAGCAGTCTTCATGCCAACCATGGAGGAGCCTGCTTTTGTTTTTTTGAACCGCCAAGGCAGCAGGGTAGGGAAAGGAAACTTTGGTGCTAACTTTCGTTTTCTTTTAAACTTCCTCGAGTCAGCGAAAACCCCAGAGTTTTGAGATTGCTCCAAATTTCTTCAGACGGAAGTTCTTCATTGAGAAGGTGTTGATAAAGATGAATGACCTGAAGTGTTTCCTGTCGGGTTTCGTCTAGAAACTCAATGCGGAACCTGTTGAGTCCAAGTTGCCTGAGGGTTGTAAAAGATTCGCAAGCGCTTTGAATGCGCCCGTTAAAGACGGTGTTCCGACAGCATGCATCTGCCAGAATAGGGAGGGTCACCCCGGTCCGATCTTTTAAGGCAAGCGTCCCTTTTTCGCAGATTTTGCCACATTGGGGATAGCCCGGTTTATTTGTCAGGTAAGCGCAGAAAAAGCAAAAGGCTGTGTGGAACATCGGCATATGCTGATGCAGAGTAAACTCAAAACGCTCCGGAGTGCTTTGAAGTAGCATAGAAGCGATTTGTATTAAATTGAGATCATAGGATAGTGTGAGCGATTGGAGCCCTTTTTGCCGTAAAAAGTAGTCGGCACTCAGATGATTGGTGATGTTGAGTGTGTAATCCCCTCTGCATGGGTATTTTTTGAAGTAGTCTAGATGGTCATAGTTGCGGACCAGATATCCATCGGCTCCCGAATTCAGGGTAAGTTTGAGAAATTCTTCTTCTTCAGGTTTGAATATTCTGGGTGGTGCGACATAGATGGAAGGGTGTTTCCCCTGAGAAAGAGGGTGAGCGGATTTGATCCTGGAAACAGCCTTCGGATGGAGCTCTAAATCCTCAAAATCACAATATAAAGTTTGAACTCCTGCTTCCAGAGCCGCTTCGAGTTGTTCCCAACTGCGTACCAATACGATCAACTCCGGTTGCGTATTCGGGCGGGCTGCTGTGTTATTCGTGCAGGCAATCGCGGCTGGCTCTTTTTCAATCGTCCAGTTGGGGCGCTTTCTCCTCAACTCAAGGAGCTGGACAGAAAGGTCACGCCGCATCCTGTTGAGTTCGCTCACCGGAATCATACACGAAGAAGAGAGCATGAAGTGGAGCTTTTTCAGGCAGAAAGGGGTGTCGCCCAGCCGTTCCAATTGTTTGGTCAGTTTTTCCTCTGATAAAGGCTGAGAGTGAGCCTGTTGCAACGGCATTGAGGAAAGAGTCTGCACGGTTCTCCCCAGCTCGTCGGTCATTGTCAGCTTCAGGGGCAGGCCAACGGAGCCTTCAGCCGAAATTTCAACAGGGCGTCGATAGAAAATTTTATCCAGGGTATAGCTCTGGGCCAGTTCCCGCTCAAGCTCCGGGTCGCTTGTCTTATAAACCAGATCGCCGGGGCGAACCTGACGCGGGTCAAAGGTCTCGTTGCTGAACTCCAACCCCAGAAGTTGGTTATTGCCTGAGAATGAATGATATACTCTGCCGGCCTGGGCGGTTTGGAAAGAGGCCGGGTTGATAAAAGCGACTCCATCGCCGGGCTTGACGTGAGTATGGGTTTTAATCCAAAGGGTCTGGTTGTTATCGATATGAGAGACTTCCCCGAGTTGGAAGCCCTGATTGCCGGAAAAGCGCGCATGACAAAGCTTCTGGTTGTCCGTGCCCTGGAGCCAGCCGCTGCTCAGACCGCGGGAGAAGATAATCTCCATTTCGTAACGCTTGCGGCGTGAAAATTCATTCAGCTCGCTTTGGCAAGAGCTCAGGTCAAATCGATTTGCAGAGAGTGTCTCCCAGACTTTGTCGATCGCCTGTCGATAGATGCGGCAGATACTGGCGACATAGGCAGGGCTTTTTAACCTTCCTTCGATCTTGAGGCAGGTGACCCCGGATTGGATGAGTTCCGGAATATGTTCCAGCCCAATCCTGTCTTTGGGGCTGGCAAGAAAGCGTCTGGGGCCCAGCGGATACTCTGCGCCATTGCGAATGAGCTGGTAGGGCAATCGACAGGGCTGGGCACATTCTCCACGGTNNATCATGCACATATCCTTGGAGTTCATGATGTAGCTGCCCCGTTCATCCTCCAGAAGCTCCATGGGTTCTTCCAGACGCTTCTCTTCCACGAGATAGTAGCGGTAGCGGCAGGGCTGGGCACATTCTCCACGGTTGGCGGATCGACCTCCCAGGGCTTCGCTGGCGAGGCATTGCCCCGAAAAACTGAGGCAGAGTGCACCATGGATAAAAATTTCAAGAGGAAGTTGTTGAGGAGCTTCTCCGAGCTTACTATTCAGCCTTTGTTGCTGAAGGATGGAGATTTCTTTTGAGGAGCATTCACGTCCCAAAGCGGTCAGGGAAGCACCCAGATGTTCAGCAAATTCAATTCCCGTGGCTGAGGTGATGCTCATTTGCGTGGAGGCATGTATCGGGAAATCGGGAGAGAGACGGCGTATCAACCGGAGAATGCCGATATCCTGAACGATCACTGCGTCAGCTCCTGCGGATATGATCTGCTCCAGATACTCCTGAACTGCCTCCAGCTCGTTGCTGAATACGAGAGTATTCAACGTGATATATCCCTTGAGCCCTCGCTCATGCAGATACTCCATGAGTGAGGGTAACTGTTCCAGGGTGAAGTTATTGGCCCGAATTCGTGCATTGAAGCGGTCCAGGCCAAAATAGATTGCATCAGCTCCGTTTTCGACGGCTGCACGGGCGCAATCCCAATCCCCGGCAGGGGAGAGGAGCTCCGGTTTTGACGGACGAAGGGGCATTGGTAAATTTTCCAATTCCAAAAGTTTGATGTAAGGTGTGTCGGATAAACCTTCCGGGTTATCCATCTATAAGTCCGGCTTCTTTAACGTGCTTCTCGATTCTATCGGCAAAATCGAAACCTGAGAGGAGGTTATCGCTCAGAGCCGGACCGCGGGTGTAGTTACCTCCGATAAAGAGCCCCGGGCAGCGCTCCTGGATTTTGGCAATGTGATCTTTGTAGAAGCCGTAGCCGACATCATATTGGGGGATAGCCCTGGGAAAGTAGTGAGCGATTTTAAAAGTCGGTTGCTCTTTAATGTTGAGGAGGTTAGAGAGGTCGTTATGGACGAGCTCAAAGAGCTTATCCTCAGGCAATCCAGCTAGTTCCGGCTGGCGCATTCCCCCTACATAGGAAGACAAAATGACGTGACCTTCCGGGGCGCGGTTCTTGAAAAGACTGGAGCTGAAGAGGGTTCCCAGAATGTTCAGGCGTTCGACGCCGGGGACGAGCATTCCGAAACCATTGAGTGGGTGCCCGACGGCAGAGCGTCTATAGCCCAGAGCGACAGAGGTGACCGGGGCGTAGGAGNNATGATACGGCGACCACCGAGATCTTCTATCCAGAGTGATGTATTGGGCCGCGTAGGCAGAACTGCAGAGGAGCACGGCCGAATGCTCTCGCTCCATCATGATGTTGCCATCCAGATATCCGACTTTCCACCCGGTGGGAGTACGGGTGATTTTTTGAACCGGATTATTGAGATGGAGCATGTTATCCAGACTGGCCGCCATGGCGTCGGTGAGCACTTGAAGTCCCTCATCAAAGGAGAAGACTTTAGCCTCCTGTTTGGAGGTTTCACCCCGTTTTTTGCGGTCACGCGCACCGAAGAATTGGGCCCGGATCATTGAGCCATACTTCTGTTCGCCCATGTAGAGCTTGGGGAAGCCGTGTATCACTGATAGCCTTTCGGGGTTGCCTGCAAAAATACCTGCGACCAGCGCATCAATGGCATAGGTGAGGAACTCCTGACCAAAACGCCTGCGCACAAAGTGTGCGACGGTTTCTTCGTATTTGTTTTTCCAGCGCGGCCGGAAAGGCTCCATGAACAGGTTGAACTTGGCAAACCAACTGAAGAGAGGCGATGAGAGAAAACCAAATGCGGTTGAAGGCATGGGTATGACTCTTCCTCCGCGTACCAAATAGCGGGTTTGGCCGACATCCTCGGCAAAGGTGACGTGCCCAGCCAGATTCGCCATCTGGATCAGATGCTCAATTTTCTTGGAAGTAT
>LSQX01395011.1_pt1 | contig 10869 bp, 10 predicted proteins | sample 654561 | NCBI WGS metagenome assembly LSQX01 (sample SAMN04489861, study PRJNA283612) | anaerobic digester metagenome | isolation source: 4 biogas reactors fed with cattle manure at either 37C or 55C with and... | place: Denmark: Kongens Lyngby | collected 2014 | reverse complement strand
AAGAGACCGGTGCCACCATCGACATCGACGATAGCGGCCTGGTCACCATCGCTTCATCTGATGGCGACACCATCGCCAAGGCTCTGGAATGGGTCAAATCCCTCGTCGAGGAACCCGAAACCGGCAAAATTTATACCGGCAAAGTCGTCACCATCAAAGATTTCGGCGCCTTCGTCAATATTCTACCTGGCATCGATGGTATGCTGCACATCTCTCAGATCAGCGACCAGCGCCTCAATAAAATCGAAGACGCCCTATCTGTAGGTCAAACCGTCAAAGTCCGCCTCGAAGCCATCGACGACAAGGGGCGCCTATCTCTCAGCATGAAAAGCGTCGCCCAAGATTAGGCTATTTTTAGTCAAATAACAGCTAAACGAAGAGGTCAACCCCAAACCGCTATTGACTTTTTCTCCAATCTGTGCTACAACACAGTACAAGAATAGAGATTCTAAGTGTAGTTTTTCTAATTCCAAAGTTCTTTTATAAGAAAAAAGCGAAAAAGCAAAGCTAAACCGCATCTGATGCGTTTACGATAGATACCCCCAAATAATAAAAGGAGTTGATCTATCCAATGCTTATCAAGATCGCCGATACCCAGCGCTACGGTTATCACTCTGAGCTCGATCTCGTTAGACGTCAACAGGAGTTGTTAGAGGTCCATTTTACCGACGATAGCCTGCAGGTTGACATCGCGCGTTGCCTCGAAATTGCGCATCACCTCAAGATCTCCGATCCGGAGATCGTGTTTTCCTGTACTCACGAGGACTGCCCGTTCGATCGGTTTATCGCCGCCAGCGATAAAGTCCTGCCCGAAGGAGTGTCAGCGGCCTACGTCGACGACAGGCTGAGAGATGCCGATATCATGCGCAGCCCACGGTTAAAGTCCGGGTTAAGGTTGCTACTCCCTAGCCCCAACCAGCAGGGTTCATATGAACCGCTTGGCTGGTTCTACGACATGTCTCAGAGAGACCAACTGATCGCCGCTCAAACTATCTTTGCAGTTTACTCCGACATCGTAAGGGCCGATTTCGACCTGGCAGATCCGACCGAAATCATCTCCGCCAGCATCCGCCGCCGTCTAATCGGCGAAAACATTGATAAAAGTAAATTTATCTTCGGTAATGGCTGGTATCGCACCGCTAGAGAAGTGCCCGGGGCGGGCGATTCCGCGCGGGTTCACGTTTTCTCGTACGGCGGCGGTCAGCTCGGGGTTGATGTCGACGACGTCCTGGATGCGAACCTGGGGTTCGCCTTGGCTCTCTCGGCAGGGGAACTGTTCTAGCCTCAAGTTTCAGACTTTTCTCCTCTATCTTTTTTCTTTTTTGCCTTCGGTTTTTACCGAAGGTATCTTCTTCTTTAAATAATCCCCAGATATCACCTTAATATTTGCGCATAAACCCTCCAGCCACAAACGTTTTTTATTCCCGACACTGCCAACTCATTGGTAGCGGTTTTATTTTCTGGTATAATTAGCTCATGGCAAAAAAGCGAGGCAGAAAGAAAAACAAAGAGCTGGGCAAAGTCCACGAACTCCCCGGTGGTTTTTGGCGCCAAGTCATCGCCCTGATCATGATCGCACTAGCCATCCTCTTCGTGTTGACTTGGTTTGGCGGCGGCGGCACTATTCTAGAATCCATTCACAGTGGCGGACTTTTTCTCATCGGCTACGCCGTTTATCTCTTGCCCCTACTCTTAATTTATCTCGCGGTTTCAATTTTTCGCAGCGACGACAATAAATTACCAGTTACCGTCTGGGTCGCCTCTCTCTTAATGATCATTTGGCTATCCGGTGCTTTCGGCATACCGACCATCGGGCAAACCGATCCCACCGGCGGTATTTTAGGCGAAGTCTTAAACTCCGCCATCATCCAACTGGTCGATCCCAGCGTAGCCCTATTTGTTTATATTATCTTAGCGCTCATTACTGTGCTCTTCGTCTTAGCAATCACGCCCAAGGCCCTATTTGAGGCCATTTCGCGACTTTTCCACACTTCGCGCGCCAAAGAAGATTCCGAAAACGCTCAAGTCATCCGCAAAGCCGGCGAAATTCCGCTCGGCGAAATCAAAGATCTCAAAGTCAAATCTGGTGTTGATGTGCTAAATTCCGAAGGCAAAAAAGAAAAATCCGCCACATCCGGCAAACAAAATTCTTCTGACGACAAAAAATCCGCCCTAGTCGCCATTTCTGATCCCAACTGGAAAACACCCCCCGTTGATCTATTAGAGAAAAAACAATCTCCGGCTGACGCTGGCAATATCCAGCAGAACGCCTTAATCATTAAGAATACCTTAGGCGAATTCGGTATCGAAGTTGAGATGGAGGGCGCTAACATTGGCCCGCGGGTTACTCAGTACACTATGCGACCTCCCAGCGGCGTAAAGCTCTCGAAAATTACCACGCTCGACCGCGACTTAAGTCTCAACCTCGCCAAAGACAAAATCCGTATCGAAGCACCCATCCCTGGCACCCGCAGTGTTGGCGTCGAGATTCCTAATAACAAATCCGCCGATGTTGGCCTACGCAGCATCTTAGAGAGCGCCGACTGGGACGACAGCGCCGGTTCACTAGTTTTCGCCGTCGGCAAAGACATCTCTGGCCAAGCCGTCGTCGGTAACCTTGCCAAGATGCCACACCTCCTTATCGCTGGTACTACTGGCTCCGGTAAATCCGTCATGACTAATTCTCTATTAACCTCACTACTTTATCGCAACTCGCCGTCAGATCTCAAACTCATCATCATTGACCCCAAACAAGTCGAAATGGCTCAATATGAAGACATCCCTCACCTGCTTACTCCGGTCATTACCTCCATCGAAAAAGCCTTATCCGCACTAAAATGGGCAGTTAACGAAATGGAGCGCCGTTATTCACTCATGTCTGAGGAAAAAGTCAAAAATATCGGCGATTACAACGCTAAAATGGCCAAAACCGGCGGCAAAATCGTGATGAACGACGCCGACGGCAACCCCCAAAAACACGAAGGTGGCAAAATGCCCTACATTATCGTGGTTGTGGACGAAATGGCCGACCTCATGATGATGGCCGGCAAGGAGCTCGAAATGCTGATCGTGCGTATCGCCCAAAAAGGTCGCGCCAGCGGCATCCATCTCGTTCTCGCCACCCAGCGCCCAGAGGTCAAGGTCGTGACCGGTCTGATCAAGGCCAACATTCCAGGCCGCATCGCTTTCGCCGTCAACAACAATATTGACTCACGAGTCATGCTCGACATGGGCGGGGCCGAAAAGCTCCTCGGTATGGGCGATATGCTGTTCTTAACCACCGAAATGATGGGCAAACCTAAGCGTGTCCAAGGCGCCTTCGTCAGCGATGCCGAAATCGGCCGCGTTGCAGACTTTCTCCGCCAGCAAAGCCCCCCAGATTATAATGACGACGTGATTTCTCAGACCGTTCAAATCAAAGGTATGCCCGGCATCGAAATGAATACGGAACTTTCCGGCGGCGGCGATCTCGCTCGTCAAGCTGCCGAGATCGGTCTCCAAGCCCGCAAGATGTCCACCAGCCTGCTCCAGCGCCGCCTCAAGATCGGCTATGGTAGAGCCGCCGCCGTGATCGACGAACTCGAAGATATGGGCGTGGTCGCCCCCCCGAACGGCAACCGCCCGCGCGATATGCTGATTTCCTCCATAGAAGAATACCCCGGATAGCCAACGTACTTTTTCTGTTATATAATACTTCGTATCATCACAATAACCCAAGAAAGCCGCAGGTAGCCCATGAAAACATCAGAACTATTTACTAGAACCTCCAAAACCGCACCCGCCGATGAAACCTCAAAAAACGCCCAGCTCTTAATCCGCGCCGGTTTCGTCGCGAAAGAAATGGCCGGAGTCTACGCCTACTTGCCGCTCGGCCTGCGTACGCTCGAAAACATCAAACAGATTATCCGTGAAGAAATGAACGCCATTGGCGGCCAGGAAATTAATCTGACTGCGCTCCAATCACGCGAAGAATGGGAAAAATCCGGTCGCTGGGAAAGCGAGAAAATGGACGTCTGGTTTAAAACTCAGCTCGCCGCCGGCGGCGAAGTCGGTTTAGCCCCCACCCACGAAGAACCCATCACTAAAATAATGGCTGGCCAAATCTCCAGCTACAAAGATCTTCCAGCCTACGTTTACCAATTCCAAAACAAATTTCGCAATGAACTGCGTGCCAAATCTGGCATTATGCGCACCCGCGAGTTCCTCATGAAAGATCTCTATAGCTTTTCCAAAGACGAAGCTTCGCACCTAGAGTTCTACGAAAACGTTGCCGTTCCGGCTTATCGTCGCGTCTTTGATCGCCTCGGCATCGGCAACGACACTTATCGGACATTTGCCAGCGGCGGCGCTTTTAGCAAGTATAGCGACGAGTTTCAAACTCTCTGCGACGTCGGCGAAGACACGATTTATCTCAGTCGTGAAAAAAATCTGGCTATTAACGAAGAAGTTTATAACGACGAAACCCTCCAAATGCTGGGTCTAAAAAGGGAAGAGCTCGAAGAAGTCAAAGCTGCCGAAGTCGGCAATATCTTTACCCTCGGCCTGCGCTACTCTGAGCCGCTCGATCTCACCTTTATCGACGAAACCGGCGAACGCCAGTATGTCTTTATGGGCAGTTACGGCATCGGCCCCAGCCGCGTCATGGGCGTGATCGCCGAAAAATTCTCCGACGACAAAGGTCTAGTTTGGCCTGAATCGATCGCACCATTTAAGTATTATTTGATCGGTATTGGCGAAAAGGGCATCACTAAATGCGCCCAACTTTACGCCGATCACCCCGACCTCTTCCTCTGGGACGACCGCGACGCCCGCCCTGGCGAAAAATTCGCCGACGCCGAACTCATCGGCATCCCCTACCGCATCGTCATCGGCGACAAGACTCTCGCCGACCACAAACTCGAACTCACCACCCGCCAAACCGGCGAAACCGCGCTTCACTCGATCGACGAATTCAGTTTTTGATTTAAGCACCCGCCTCGATTGAATAACATAGCGAGGCCCTAGGTGGGCTGCCTAATTTTAGAAACTGTGGCAGAGATGGCCGCTGGTCATCTATTTCCAGCCGGACTGCGAGGGCTCTCGCCCGTAAAGGCGGGCCGGGACCCGAAAGGTTTTCTAAAATTAGGCAGCCCACCTAGGGCCGCAATGCTTTTTCAAAGCTTTCACTATTGACAACTATCCACTCGGTCAATAAACTAAATGAGCAAATAGCCTCCACCGCCGGAGGCATTCAATATAGAGGAGAAAAATCATGAAACCCGTAAGTATCACCGCCGAAGGCCGCAAAGAATTAGAGGCCGAACTTGAAAAACTCATCGCCCAGCGACCCGCCATCGCCGAGCGCATCGCGACCGCTCGATCGTTCGGTGATTTATCCGAAAACGAAGAATACTCGGCCGCTCGCAGCGAACAAAAAGTCGTCGAAGGCCGCATTTTGGAAATCCAAGGTATTCTCAAAAATGCCAAACTTATTCGCTTAGGCAAAAAAGACAAAGTCGCTATGGGCGCGACCGTTATTGTTGAATCGAACGGCAAAAAGCAAACCTTTACCCTCGTCGGCGCCGTAGAAGCGAACCCGCTCGAAGGCAAAATCAGCAATGAATCGCCGGTCGGCGCCGCACTCATGGGCCACAAAGTAGGCGATTTAGTGACGCTCTCAACCGGTAAAGTTTACAAGATCACCGAATTAGCATAAAATTAAACCATCATCAACTATATGTAAAGGATAAAACATGAGTGAAGATTGGTATAAATATTCATTAGGGGATAGTGCAAAAAATTCTTTTTGGGATTCTCTACCCACCGCTCTGCAAGGCCTGGCTATTGGTCTCATCGCCATGTTTTCCCTAATTGTCCTAGCTTTAATAATTCTCCAAATCGTCGGCATGGCAAAAGCTTTCAAAAAAGCCAATCAACATGGCTGGGCAGCAATAGTGCCTTTCTATAACACTTTTACGATTATAAAGATTTCTGGCCTCGAATTATGGTGGTTTGCTATATTGGTCTTATCGGGAGCCGGTGCTGGCTATTTTGCAGCCGGCTGCGCAGTGGTTTTATCCGGCTTTGTCAACTACAAAGTAGCAAAAAGTTTCGGCAAAGATCTCCTCTACGCCGTTGGCTTGACCCTATTAGGACCAATCTTCTGGATGATATTAGGTTATTCTCCCGACATCAAATACGTCGGTCCCGCCGGCCCCTATAAGATCAACTATCCTTCCGCCCCCAAGAAATAACACTATATCCCCCCATTATATCATAATAAAAAGGAAAAGTCAATACCAGCATGGCAACACTACAAGATTTTAGAGACGAGCGTATCCGTAAACTAAATGATTTACGTGCCCAGGGTATTGACCCCTTTCCGGCGCATTCTGATCGCGACACAAAAATTGGCGATATTATCAGCAATTTCGATCACTTCAACGATCAAGCTGTTTGCGTCGCTGGTCGGATCACAAGTATCCGCAGTTTCGGCAAGCTTGTTTTTATCATCATAGAGGACGACAGCGGCAAGGTCCAACTTTTCCATCAAGTAAAAGACACTAATTTCATCAAATCTTTAGATACCGGAGATTTCGTAGAGACTAAAGGCAAGGTCGGTAAAAGTAAAACCGGAGAAATCTCGGTTTTTAGCGATCACATCCGCATGCTCACGAAAGCCATTCGTCCCTTACCTGGACGCGACGGCTTCACCAACAAAGAAGAGCGCCTGCGCCGTCGCTACGTTGATATGGCAGTAAACCCAGAAATAAAAGAGCGCTTTATCCGGCGTAGTAAATTTTGGCAGGCCACCCGTGATTTCCTCAATCAAAACGGCTTCATCGAAATTAACACCCCAGTTTTAGAACACACCACCGGCGGCGCTGACGCCAACCCTTTCGTGACGCATATGGATGCCCTAGATCAAGATTTCTATCTACGCATTTCGCATGAGCTACCGCTCAAAAGGTTGATCGGTGGCGGGTTCGAACGCGTCTATGATATTGGACCACGTTTTCGTAACGAAGGTATGGACGAAGAACATTTACCTGAGCATATTGCCATGGAGTCCTATGCCGCTTACCAAGATTATCACGACGGTATGAAACTTTATGAAGCTATGATCAAATACGTCGCTCAGGAGACCTGGGGTACCCTCAAATTCGAGCATCATGACATGAAAGTCGACCTGGACCAGCCTTGGCCGGTCGTCACTTATGCCGACATTATGGGAGAAAAGTTCAATGTCGACGTTTTCAACCCCGACATTGAGCAGCTCAAAAATATCCTGAAAGAAAATCAAGTAAAATTCGATGCCAACGCTGCTGCCTCGCGCCTGCTGGATAATGTTTGGAAGCTCATCCGCAAGAACTCAGCTGGACCGTTTTGGCTGATTCATGAACCGGTCGAGATCTCGCCATTGGCTAAAAATCACGCCGACGACCCGCGCGTCACGGAACGTTTTCACCCGATTATTTTCGGCACAGAGATGGGTAATGGTTACTCGGAACTTAACGACCCACTCGACCAGCTACAACGTTTTCAGGAGCAGCAGGCTCTGCGCGATGCTGGCGATCATGAAGCTCAGATGCTGGACATGGATTTTGTCGAAATGCTCGAATACGGCATGCCCCCCACCTGTGGTTGGGGTAATTCTGAGCGCAATTTTTGGCTGCTAGAAGGCATTTCTGCGCGCGAAGGCGTACCCTTCCCGCCCATGAAAAAAGCTGATCAGAATTAGACTGCCCGCCCGAGCCGCTTTCTACAACTCCTCTATTTTTATGATATAATATATATATCTCTCTCGATGAGAGAAGCTGCTACATTTTGTAGTAATTAAAAAGAAAGAAGGTGATGGTTTTGTTTGAAGATTTTTCAGGTAAGATCATCTGGAGTGCAGACGGAGTCACATTATCAGAGCTGCTCGCTATCATCGAAGGCGATTTCCCGCGCGGCGCAGTCGCAGTCAAACTGGACCGTTTATTTTTAACGCGTTTCGGACTTTCCGCTATCACGGAAGTTCAAAACCGTGGCGTTCCCGTGTTCGCGGATGCAAAGATCATTGTCATTCCCAGTAAAGTTCAGGAAATTGCCAAATTGCATCTGGAATATCAACCTTGGATGCTGAATGCTATGGCGGGGATCTGCGATAATGGTGCGGCCCCTGGGCGCCCCAGCGACTCAGCGGCTGACGAAATCTATCAATTTGCAGAGTTGTGCGCCTCCGCCGGCACTAAATCATGCGTGGTTACCGTGCTGACCAGTAAGCAGCCCCAGCTGATCGAGTGGGAATTTAGCCGTCGTGATGCCAGTGTGCAGGTTTCGTTCTACGCCCAATTAGCGATGGACTGCGGCGTTTCGGACATTGTTTGTTCGCCGCAAGAAGTTGCAGAGGTACGTCGGCTCAAGAAAATCAATGTCGACACAGGAGAGTGGCAGCCCAACGGGATCGAGATCAACACGCCCGGAGTCAGATTGCCCGGTAGTAGTAAGGATGATCAGGCGCGCGTTATGACGCCCTGCCAGGCACTGGCAAGCGGCGCTAACCGGTTGGTAATCGGTCGCGATTTAAGTCGCGACGGCAAATTTAGCCAAAACTTCGCTAAGATTATGGCAAATATAGAAGGGGGAGACTGAAATTGAGTTTTAAAGTTTTAGATCCTTATGATCCGAGCGGCTCGATTCTTGCCTATCTCGAACAACACGGCGGCATCATTCGCGATGCGATTATCGTGTTAAAGAGCCGTAAAATTAGTAACCTGTATATCGACGCCAGAATTCTTAACGCCCAGGACGCAACCACCGGCACGTATATCCACCAGGATTTCCTCACCGATATCGGCGAATTGATCGCCGAGTGGGCCAGGAAATTCGATGTCGACCTGCTGGTCGGCATCGTAACCACTGGTGCGACTCTGGTGAAATTTGCTGCCGAGGCCTTGGGTGTCGACCCATGTTATATCAATCCGCACGATGAAGACCCCGTACCCGACGCCGATGTCGCCGGCAGGCGGGTTTTGATCGTCGACGATACGACTACGACCGGCGGTTCGCTATTTGATGCCGTTGCCGTTTGTGAAGGCCTCGGCGCCGAGCTGGTCGGTGCGCTTACTTTAGTCCGACGCGACCCCCGTAAGGTCAAAGAATTCGAATTGGGATTAGACCCTGAGAAAGGTCAAGTCTTTATTTCTCTATTGGATATCGATTTCAAAATCAAAGTCGAAGATTTTAGCGAAGATGGCGAATTGTTTAACTCCGGCCTGCCCATCCGCCTAGATGTTGGCTATGCTGCAACTGATAATTGGCCCGAAAAATACCCCAACTTAATCTATATGGGCCAGCCCAATAAAAAGCACTAAAAATCCCTTCATTTCTAATCCCCGGCTAATAGTCGGGGATCTTCTTTTTGGATAGTACCTATGTTTTTCTTTTTTAGAGGATGAAAGTACCCTAGGCTCATGATCGCGAAAAAAGTTAGGCTAACTCACAAGTTTCTCCGTCCGCTCTTAGATATTCCGGATCCCCCAAAACAATTATGGTTAAACGGCAAGCTGCCCGATGAAAATAATCGGCCAAAAGTCGTTAGCATCGTCGGCAGCCGCAAAAATACCAAGTATGGCGAAGAGATCGCCTATCGCCTGGCCTACGATTTGGCGCAACAGGGAATTATAATAGTTAGCGGTATGGCTTATGGCATCGATGCTTGTGCTCATCGCGGGTGTTTGGACGGCGGCGGCATCACGCTTGCGATTTTGGGCACCGCCATCGATCACATCTATCCTGCGTGCAATTTCCAATTAGCGAAACGTATTCTAAAAAAAGGCGCTATCGTCTCTGAGTACGGCGCAGGCGAGGAAACTAGGGACTGGAGCTTTGTACAGAGAAATCGCCTTATCAGCGGCTTGGCTGATCTTATCGTCATCGTCGAAGCCGCCGCCAAAAGCGGCACGCTTACCACCGCCGCCCATGCTCTCGAGCAAGGCAGAACGGTTTTTGCCGTCCCCGGCGATATTACCCGACCGATGAGCGTTAGCTGCAACCGCCTGATCAAACAGGGCGCACTACCTTTCACCGAAACCGAAGATATCCTAGGCGTTTTATTCCCAAATCAGGCCAAACCATTAAAATTTGAAGTCTTCGGCGACAACGAAGTAGAGCAAAAAATTATCGCTGTCCTAAAATCTGGCACCAACGACGGCGACAGCATCATCGACTGCAGCGACTTGTCCGTCAGCGAGTTCAACCAAGCCATTACTCTCCTGGAGATAAAAGGTCTGGTTCGTTCTTTGGGCGCGAACCAATGGGCATTAGTTTAGCGCCAGCCATTTTCTCTCGCGCAGCTTGAACTATTAGTTTCTTACTACTAAAAAGCTTGTATATGCTAAAATAAACATAAGGAAAAATAGCAATTAAAAATAAGGTTGGCAAATTATGTTAAACAAAGTAATGATCGTGGGCACTGGGAACGTCGGCATGAGTTACGGTTTCGCCCTCGTCAATCAGCGTACGGCAGTCAGTGAGCTGGTGCTGGTCGATATCAATCAAGGCGATGCTGAAGGCGAAGCCATGGACCTACGCGATGCATTAGCAGTCGCTCCTAGCTACCTAAAGATCAAGAGTGGCACTTACGCCGATGCCGGAGATTGCGACATCATTGTGATAACTGCTGGAGTTCCTCAAAAACCCGGCGAGAGCCGCATGGACCTCCTCAATAAAAACGCCGCCATTTTAAAAGACATGATCAGTGAGATCATGGCGTCAGGTTTTAACGGTATCTTTATCGTCGTCAGTAATCCGATGGATGTCATGAGCTATCTTACCTGGAAGTATTCTGGGCTTCCCTCTGAGCAAGTCATTGGATCTGGCACAGTGCTGGACAGTGCGCGCCTG
>LSQX01087483.1_pt1 | contig 10869 bp, 11 predicted proteins | sample 654561 | NCBI WGS metagenome assembly LSQX01 (sample SAMN04489861, study PRJNA283612) | anaerobic digester metagenome | isolation source: 4 biogas reactors fed with cattle manure at either 37C or 55C with and... | place: Denmark: Kongens Lyngby | collected 2014 | reverse complement strand
ACCCAGATTATATTGCCTATCATAAGTATTATATAAATAAAATTTAAGCCAAAAGCAAGAAAATTTAACATAAATACTGTGCATCTTTTGCATCTTTTGGCGCAACTTTTAGCCGTTGCCGTCCTGCCAGTCAACTCCAAGCTTCTTGCATGCATGTTTAGCCGCCCGCAGGCTGAAGCCTCGGTTAAGCAAACTGCCCAGCAGTTTCCGCCCGTCATATTCTTTCCCTGTTGGCAGGCGGGACAGGCAGCGGACGGCCAGCTCTTCTTCCAGTTCAGGTGTAAAAACGGCAGCCAGTTCCTCATCGGCCAGTTTCCGGTCCACTCCTGCAGCCAGCAGCGCCGACCGCAGCCGGTACGGTCCCAGCGGTTTTCTCTCCAGGCGCCAGGTAATATAGTTTTGGGCAAATTTCCTGTCATCCACATACCCCAAGGCCAAGAGTTCCCGGATGACAGTTTCCGTCACTTCCGGCGGAATTCCTTTTTGCAGCAAGCGTTCCCTGACCTGTTTTTCTGTCCTTGCTTTGCCGGCAAACATTCTATAGGCAATTTTTTTTGCTCTTTTTAGCTGGCAGTCGTTCATTTTTCTCCTGCCGCATCAACTGGCGGCTGTCCGAGAACCGGCAGGTTGTATGCTTCACGGATTTTTCTCTCAATTTCTGCCGCAATATCGGAGTTTTCCTTTAAAAACTGCCGTGCATTCTCCCGTCCCTGCCCCAGCCGAATATCGCCGTAAGAGAACCAGGCGCCGCTTTTTTGGATCAAGTCCAGGTCGCAGCCGTAATCCAGCAAAGTTCCTTCCCTGGAGATTCCTTCCCCGTAAACAATATCAAAGTCAGCCTGTTTAAAGGGAGGAGCAACTTTATTCTTTACCACTTTGGCCCGCGTGCGGTTGCCTATCGCATCGGCGCCCTGTTTTAAAGTTTCCAGGCGGCGGACATCTATGCGAACGGAAGCATAAAATTTCAGCGCCCGCCCGCCGGGGGTCACCTCCGGATTGCCGAACAGGACTCCCACTTTTTCGCGGATTTGGTTAATAAAAATGGCAATGGTATTGGATTTGGCTATGGCACCGGAAAGCTTCCGCAATGCCTGGGACATGAGGCGGGCCTGCAGTCCCACATGCGCATCTCCCATCTCCCCGTCAATTTCCGCTTTGGGCACCAGTGCAGCTACAGAGTCAATAACAATAACGTCTATGGCGCCGCTGCGGACAAGTGATTCCGCAATCTCCAGCGCCTGTTCCCCCGTATCCGGCTGGCTGACTAAAAGTTCATCCGTGTTAACTCCCAGATTTTTTGCATAGACGGGATCCAGGGCATGTTCCGCATCAATAAAAGCCGCGTATCCTCCCGCTTTCTGCGCCTCAGCAATGGCATGGAGGGCAACTGTCGTTTTGCCGGAAGATTCGGGACCGTAAATCTCAATGACACGCCCCCGGGGGAAACCGCCCACACCTAAGGCAATGTCCAAGGCAAGGGAACCGCTCGGTATCACTGACAGGTTCAGGCGGCTTGTGTCATCACCCAGCCGCATAATCGACCCCTTGCCAAATTGTTTTTCAATCTGCAATAAGGCCATTTCCAGCGCCTTTTTTTTCTCCATCATGGGATAAACCTCCTAACCAAACATTTGTTCCCCCTTATATCTTCGTCCTCACCCGGCAAAATCCTGCTCATGCCGTAAAAAATTTACAGGCACTTTTCTGCAGCCTGCCCTGCAAGCATAAATTCCTTTAATTTTGTATACACAGGGCCACGCCGTGTCAGGATGCTTTCTACACAGAAAAACCGGTCGGCAGTAAAAGCACCGGCATAGAAGTCCGTCTGTTCCAGAAAGCCGCGGCTGTTTACACTTTTCCCCTGCCGGACCCGTCCCAGTGTCAGATGGGGCGTAAAAGCATGCCCTGGTAAAACCCCCAGAGCGCGGGAAAGAGAAGTGGCCAGCCGCATTAAATGCTCCCGGCCTTCCCGGATGCCGGTCCAAAAAACTCGCGGCCTGGCAGGCGACGGGAAAACTCCGACACCACCGATACCGAAGGTAAAAGAGGGAAAAGTGTTGGCTACAGGTTGAGCCTGCTGCAGCATTTGCTGCAAGGTTGCTTCCGTCACCTCGCCACAGAAAAGCAGTGTCAGGTGAAAATTTTCTTTTTCCACCAGTTTGACGGCGCCGGAAGCGTGCGGGATGCTTGACTGCAATTGCGCCAGGTTTTCCCGAATTTGCTCCGGCAAGTCGAGGGCAAAAAAAATTCTTGGCATGTCGGCCTCCGTTAATTGCATTTACCTTTTTATTTTATACCGCCCGGTAAAAATTCCTGCCGCGGCAGGAATTTTTCAAAAGGTTACTTTCTTATTGCTGGTTTTGTAGGCCGTCTTCTTCTTCCGACTGTAATTCGTTTACAGTTTCAATGGCAAAAAGCCGCCGTTCCAGTGAAAAGCCGCTCTGCTGTTGGTAGACATGGATAATATCCACGGCTTTCAGGTAAAAGCTGTTCTCTTCCTTGCGGCCAAAATGCAGCAGGGCAAGGGTGTAGGGCGTTTCTTTCCCTGTTTGCAGGCCGCGGATGCCGGCTGCACCCGTTGTCCCCGCGTTAATCAGCACGGAATTGTCCCTTTCTGTGAGGGAAAACTGGTGTGTATGGCCTGTCAAGACCACCGGCACCAGGCCCAGGGACTTCTCCGCAATGCGCGGGTGGTGGGCGCAGGCCATATGGACGTCTTTCTCCTCCGCCGCAACTACCTTTATCAGCCGTAACGCATATTCGTCCAATACTGTTTCGGGTGCAACCACCATTGAGGGGCCGGCGGCGGATGGGTCGGCAATTCCGGCAATACGCAACCCGCCAATTTCTACCGTCCCCTCTTCCAGCACAAACACATTGGGGACGCTGTTCAGGCGGGCAATAACATCCGGAGTATCGTGATTCCCGGGAATGAAAATATAGGGAATGCCGAACTCGGCAATGGGGGCGGCCAGGCCGGCTTCGATTTCTGTACCAAAATCAGTTATATCGCCCGTATCAATAACCAGGGAAACATTAAAGGCATGAATTACCTGCCGTACAAAATCCATGCCGGCAGGGTTGTTGTGCAGATCGGAAATATGGGCAACCTTCAGGTCGCCTTCCGCAGTCCCCAGCGCTTCCAGGCGGTCTACAACAAGAAAAAGGTTGTTAATGCTTTCCGCCACCAGCTCCAGCTGCTCCCCCAGTGAGCTGACGTGAAAGACGGCTTCTTCCACCAGTCCAAACATCCAGGGCGCCGCTTCCAAAATTCCTTCAAACTCCGGATTTAAAAAAGCCGCCGGTGAATAGGTAAGATAAGCACAGGCAAGCAGAATTGAAAGCAGCAGGGCGCCTGTCAAGCCGGCGGCAAGCAGCTTTTTCCGGTTGCGTTCCCCGAAGAAATACGGGCCTGCCGTCCCGCCTAGAAAAGCCAATATCAGTAGTCGTGACAAAAAAACCCGGGCTTTGCGTTGGGCGGCAGCCTGCAGCGCAGCCAGATAGGAAGCGTCCCTGCTCTTGGCAATTACTTCATCCAGTTGTTTGAGGTTAATATTGGTCAGTGTGGTCTTCAGCAAAAGCGGCGGCAGATGGGTGCGCGCCCGTACCTTGCCCAAGGGCGGTATTTCCAGCTGCGTATAGCCGCCGTCAAAAATAGCGACACTCAAGCGGACTTCAAAAGCCTCAAGAACCGTAGTATAGCTGCCAAGAAGGCTGACAAAGGCCAGCATCCCTACTACCGCCAAAATGAAAAGGCCGGCCATCCGGCGCCGCTTTTCCTTTTGCAAGCTATCACCCGGTCTGTCTGATCAGATACAGGCGTATCATATTAAGTGCGGCATGAACAGCCCGTTCCTTAATATTCTCCCTTTTCCCGAAAAAATTAAACCTTTTTACCTGCATATCCTCCGGCGTGGCAAGAGCTATATAAACCAAGCCAACCGGTTTTTCCGGCGTACCTCCGTCAGGTCCGGCAATGCCGGTAATTCCAACTCCCAATGTGCTTTCTGCCAGTTTTCTGGCATTTTGCGCCATGGCTTTTGCCACGGCCTCTGAGACCGCCCCCTCCTTGGCCAGTAGTGAAGCCGGGATGTACAACAGCCGTTCTTTTGCCGCATTGCTGTAAGTGACAAGCCCTAATAGAAAATAGGCGGAACTGCCCGGCACATTGGTCAGAGTATGGGCCAAAAGCCCCCCTGTGCATGATTCCGCCGCCGCCAGTGTCAATTTTTTTGCCACAAGCAGCTTGGCCACCATTTCCTCCATTGTCTCGTCGTCACGGGCAAAAACATTTTCTCCGAGGCGAGCCAGCAGCTTTTCTTCCGTTGCCGCAAGCAGGCGCAAACATTCCTCCCTGCTTGCGGCTTTGGCGGAAATGCGCAGGTGTGTTTCATTTTGCTTGGCCAGCGGTGCGATGGTGGGATTTGTCTGTGTCCGGACCAAATCGGCCACAAGTTCTTCCATCAGGGACTCTCCCAGTCCGGTAACTTTCAGGACGCGGGACATAATGAGACTGCCCGTTTCCGGCAGCATGGGCATTAAATGTTTTATGAACATTGGCTCCAGCTCGTGGGGCGGACCGGGCATCAGCACGACAATTTTGCCGTCTTTTTCCACCCAGACACCGGGTGCCGTCCCGTTTTCATTGGTGATGAGCTTGGCCCCGCGCGGCAGCATGGCCTGTTTTCTGTTGTTGGCGGGCATTTTTTTAAAACCTGGCCGGGAAAAAAGCTGCTCCAGGTATTCCTGCCAGCCGGGATGCGGCTCCAGGGGCAACCCCAAAACCTTGGCCAATGTTTCTTTGGTCAAATCATCCATGGTCGGTCCCAGCCCCCCCGATGTCAGGACCAGATCGGCGCGTGAGAGGGCCAGGCGGAACGCTTCCTCCAAGCGTTTAGGGTTGTCTCCCACCACAGTCTGCCAGTACACATCAATACCTTTTTCCGCCAGCTTTTCCGCCAGAAAACGGGCATTGGTGTTAACAATCTGCCCCAAAAGCAATTCTGTTCCGGTGGCGATTATCTCTGCACGCATGCTTTTGCCTCTCTTCTTAACGAATTGCCTCCTGTATAATGCCGCCTCCCACCACATCGTCACCCTGATAAAAAACAACCGATTGGCCGGGCGTAACCGCCCGCTCCGGCCTGGCAAAATCAACACGTACACGCCCATCTTCAAGGGGAATAACGGTGGCGGCAGCTTCTTTCGCCTGGTAGCGGATTTTCACAGTAACAGGAAGTGCCGCTTCCAGCTTGTCGTAAAGAATCAGGTTGACATCGTCTGCAATCAGGGCGGAGGCGGTAACATCATCACTGTCACCCACAATGAGCGCATTGTTTTCCGTATCAAGACGCACCACAAACATAGGCTTGCCGACGGCAATGCCAAGTCCTTTACGCTGTCCCACGGTATAATTGGCCAGTCCCCGGTGTGTGCCAAGGAGATTGCCGTCCAAGTCCAGGATTGGCCCCGGGTTGTCAGGGAGCCGTGCTTCTTCGCGCAAGAAGCGCTTATAATCGTTGTCCGGGATAAAGCAAATCTCCTGGCTGTCCGGTTTGTCGGCAACAGCCAAACCGTAGCTTGCCGCCAGCCTCCTAACCTCGCTTTTCAGGTAATCCCCCAGGGGGAACAGCGTCCGGGAGAGCTGTTCCTGGGTCAGGTTGTAAAGGGTGTATGTCTGGTCTTTGGAAGCATCCTTGGCCTTTTGCAGCCAAAAGCGCCCTTTTTCACTGTCGTAAAAGATGCGGGCATAATGGCCGGTGGCAATATAGTCCGCTTCCAGTTCCCTGGCTTTGCGCAGGAAAAGATCAAATTTCAAAAAACGGTTGCAGGCAATGCAGGGATTGGGTGTCCGTCCGCGGCTGTATTCCGCAATAAAATAGTCCACCACTTTTTCACGAAAAGCTTCCTTAAAATTGAGGACATAAAAAGGAATCCCCAGTTTATCGGCCACCCGGCGGGCATCGTCCACGGAAGCCAGTGAACAGCAGCCGCGGCCGCTTGCCGCGGCTTCTTCATCGAAAGAAGCAGGCGTCCAGAGGCGCATAGTAGCCCCGATAACATCGTAGCCACGGTCCCGCAGCAGTGCCGCCGTCAGGGAACTGTCCACGCCGCCGCTCATGGCGACAAGTACTCTTTTTTTAGCCAGCGTTATTCGCCTCCTTGCAAGCTTTTGCCATTAGTATGGCCAAGCTGCAGCACTGCTTTACCGCTTGTACTCTCTTTCAGCTGATCCTGCAGCGACTGCAGGGAAGCCGCCGGAACCAGGGCCGTTACCCGGGCGCCTTCAGGTGTGTAGTCAACCGCACTGACTACCGACCGGCAAGCCGCCAGTTCGTGCAGGACAGTGCCCAGCAGTTCATAAGTTATCTCCACCACTATTTTTTCCCGCATGATTTCCTGCACCCGGCCGGCAGCAGCCAGCCCTGCTTCGGCACAGCTGCGATACGCCCTGACCAGGCCTCCTATGCCCAGTTTGACACCCCCGAAGTAACGTGTGCCGACAACAGCCACATTGGTCAAGCCCGCCTTTTCAATAGCCTGCAGCATGGGCTGCCCGGCCGTTCCCTGCGGCTCGGCGTCATCATTCTGCCGCACAACGGCCGCGTCTCCCAGACCTATTTTATAGGCAAAAGCATTATGGGTGGCGTCGTGAAACTCCGCGCTTACCCTGGCAATAAAAGCTTTTGCTTCTTCTTCCGTGTCTGTCCGGGCCACGCTGGCGATGAAACGGCAGGCCCCCACAGGAATTTTAACGCGCGCTTCTTTGGCCACCGTCCAAAAAGCATCAGTCATTGTCGTCACTCCCGGCACGCCTTAAGGCATTCCAGCGTTGCAACCTTTCCCTGATGGAGCGTTCATAACCGTTCTCCGTCGGTTTGTAAAAATGCGGTCGCGGCATGCCCTGCGGCAGGTAATTTTGCACCACAAAATGCCCCGGGTAGTTGTGCGGGTATAAATAATCTTTCCCGTGGCCAAGTTTTTTTGCTCCCGCGTAACCGGCGTCGCGCAGGTGCGGCGGCACCCTGTCCCCCGGTCTTTTGCGCACCAATTCCAGTGCCTCTTCGATTGCCTGGGAAGCGGCATTGCTTTTGGGAGCAGTTGCCAGGTAGGTTGTGGCCTGTGCCAGGGGGAATCTTCCTTCCGGCATGCCAAGCATCTGGACGGCCTGGGCGGCCGCCTGCGCTACCAGCAAGCCGTGCGGGTCTGCATTGCCAATATCTTCTGCAGCCAATATGACAAGGCGGCGGGCAATAAAAAGAGGTTCTTCCCCCGCTTCCAGCATCCGGGCCAGCCAGTAAAGGGCGGCATCCGGATCGGAGCCGCGGACAGATTTAATAAAGGCGGAAATAACATCATAATGGTTGTCACCGTCCCGGTCATACACAACGGCACGGCGCTGGACGGCTTCTTCCGCAAGGGCAAGATTAATTTTTTTCTTCCCGTCAGTGTCGGGAGCCGCCAGGGCAGCCGCCATTTCCAGGGCATTTAATGCGGCCCTGGCATCACCGTTAGCCATCACGGCAAAGTGAGAGAGGGCGTCTTCCGTGACGGCAACATCCTGCAAACCTGCTTTCGGACTTTCAAGCGCCCGGCGAAGCAACACTTGAATCTCATCTTGGGTTAGCGGGTCAAAGGGAAAGATCACTAGACGGGAAAGGAGCGGGGCATTGACGGTAAAATAAGGGTTCTCCGTTGTGGCGCCAATGAGAATGATCAAGCCTTTTTCTACCGCCGGCAGCAAAGCATCCTGCTGGGCTTTGTTAAACCTGTGAATCTCGTCAATAAAAACAATTGTCCGCCTGCCTTCGTGAGTCAGCCTCCGGCGGGCTTCGTCCATTTCTTTGCGCAACTCGGACACGCTGGATGAAGTGGCATTAACCCTGACAAAAGCCGCCTTGGTTTCCGCGGCAATAATTTCCGCCAGTGTCGTTTTTCCTGTTCCCGGCGGTCCGTAAAATAGCAGCGAGGACAGCACATTGTTCTCCAGAAGACGGCGCAGCGGCTTCCCTTCACCCACCAGGTGAGCTTGCCCGACAAAGCCTGCCAACGACCGGGGGCGCAGGCGCATGGCAAGGGGGCTGTGTTTTTTCAGTTCTTCTTCCTCCCGCAGCGTGTAAAAATCCATCTTTTCACCTGCCTGTCTTTGCCAGCATCCTTTTGGCCTGTAAATACAAGCCGCATTCCACACGTTTCCTGTGCAGTTTGCAGCCCAAGGCATAAGGCTTTGCCAAATCATGGTTCTGGTACCAGGCGGCGGCGTGGCAGCCGCCGCCGCAATAATAACGGGCAAAACATGCGGCGCACTCCTCTTTAGCCGCCGAATCTACCGCGGTAAAACGCTGCCTTATTTCCGGGGCGGTAATACCATCTGTCACATTGCCTACGCAGAATTCAGCTTCGCCCGCAAACTGGTGGCAGGGATACAGTTTCCCGTCGGGAGTCACCGCCAGGTATGACGAACCTGCACCGCAGCCTAAAAGCCGCTTTTTGGCACACGGCCCCCGGTGCAAGTCCAGTTCGAAGTGGAAAAAATATACTTTCCGCCCGGCTTCTTCCCACTCCCAGAGCAATGCGGCCAGCTTCTCATATTCCGCAAAAATCACAGGCAGGTCTTCTTCTTGCAGCGCCTCTTCCGCCGCCGGCGACAGGACGGCAGGCTCCAGGGAAAGCAGGCGAAAACCGTGCCCCACCATCTCTTCTACATCCCGGCAAAAATCCAGGTTGTGCCTGGTATAGGTCCCGCGCAGGTAGTAGTTGTCTCCTCCCCTGCCGGCAACTATCTTTTTGCAGTTTTGCAGCACCACATCCCAGCTGCCGCGACCTGCAGCCGTAACCCGCATTCTGTCATGCACTTCCATGCGGCCGTCCAGGGACAGGACAATGCTTATTTCCTCCCGGTTGAGATAGTCCCTGACTTCCTCCGGGACATTGTACGCGTTGGTGGTAACGGTAAATTTAAAGTTTTTTCCCTGCGCTTCAGCTCTTTGCCTACCGTAAGCAACAGTTTCTTTGAGTACAGTAAAATTCAATAATGGTTCGCCGCCAAAAAAATCTATTTCCATGTGGCGCCGGCTTTCCCCGGCTGCCAGCAAAAAATCCACCGCGGCTTTTGCCACCCCAGATGGCATTAATCCCCGGACGCCGCCGTAATTGCCTGTGCCGGCAAAACAATACTTGCAGCGCAGGTTGCAGTCATGGGCCAGATGCAGGCAAAGTGCCTTGACTGCACCGTCCGTAGTAAGATCGACCTGCCTTGGTTCACTAAAAAGCAGGTCCTGACTCTCTGCCGCCTCAATTTCCGCCAGCACCTGTGCCGCCGTCTGCGCCCCGTATTCCGCCTTTAATTCGTCCGCTGCCTCTTGCTTGCTTTTCCCGGCCGCAAGCAGGCTGACGGCAGTAAAAGCGGCATCATCAAGAATATGCAGGGCGCCGCTTTCCACATCCAAAGCAAGTTTTAAATCATGCAGAGCAAAAGTATGAACCATTACTACCTCTATCCTTTTATGCTTTTTTCCAACAACAGTCAGCGGTATAATACCGTCTACACCTCGCCGGTGCAAAATGCCAAGCAGATCCCGGCGCCGGTGCATCATGGCAGAAAAAAAGTAGTCGGCGACTACTTTTTATGCTTTTTGCTCTTTTATGCAAACCTGATTGGCAACCGTACAGGAAGTTTTGCAGGCGGATTGACAGGATGTGGGACATTCGCCGCAGCCGGTATGTAAACTGAAAGCTTGTGCTGCATCCGGGTTAACAGTAATGATATGTCTTTTTTCCATTTCATTTCCCTCCTTGTCAAATTACAGCTACATTATAGCATACCGGAAGGAAGCGGTAAAGTGAGAACCGGGGAGCATCCCAAAGAGCTTCAAGGCAAATGTGGCAGCAAAAAGCGGTGAGCCTTCCTCACCGCAAGAAGCCTAATCAGCTGTACACGCTCTATATATCTTTTTACAGAATTCAATGCCCTGCAAGGCATCAGTGGCATATGCATCGGCACCTGTAAATTCCCGCACAGCTTCGCTCACAACCGCTCCGCCAATAATCACTTTCACCCGCTCCCGCAGGCCCGCTTCTTTCAAAGCGTCAATCACATTTTTCATTTCCGGGTAAGTTGTATTTAACAAAGCGCTCAGCCCCAGGACTTTAGCCCCTGTTTTCCGCACCATGTTGACAAAATTTTCAGCATGGACGTCAACCCCAAGGTCAATTACTTTAAAGCGGTTGCTGCGCAGCAAGTTTACCACGATATTTTTGCCGATGTCATGGATATCGCCGCGGACAGTACCAATCACAACCGTTCCGATAATTTTGCCTTCTGCAGCCCTGCTCGCAATTATCGGGTCCAGTTTAGCCATCACACTCTGCATGATATCGCCGGAAAACATCAATTCAGTTAGGTAATACTGGCCGGAAGCATATAATTCACCGACGGCAATAATGCCTTCCTGACACTTCTGAATAATATCAATGGGAGATACGCCCGCGTCAAGCTTTGCATCGACCAGTTCGTGTACCTTGTCTTCATCCAAGTCACGCAATGCAGCAGCCAACTCCGTCATTCGCTAATGCCTCCTTTATACGGTTGCAACTTTCCGCTACCCCTATCTTGTCCAGCAGGATACCATCTTACTTAAACTACCCCAGCTCCTTTCTGTGACACGAAAAATTCTCTCCCCGCAAGGTGGTCAATACTTTATTGTTCTTTCTTATACACCTTCTTTCAAGCCGTCCCTGTGCCAAAATATTTCTAAATCTTCAAATTAATTAACAGGTTTTTACTATTTCTCTTTTTATGATATCTTAACTGCTCACTGTCTGTCAATCTGAATTAGCATGCACGATAGTGTCAAGCCACTATAGGTT
>LSQX01238654.1_pt1 | contig 10870 bp, 9 predicted proteins | sample 654561 | NCBI WGS metagenome assembly LSQX01 (sample SAMN04489861, study PRJNA283612) | anaerobic digester metagenome | isolation source: 4 biogas reactors fed with cattle manure at either 37C or 55C with and... | place: Denmark: Kongens Lyngby | collected 2014 | reverse complement strand
TTTTTGCTCACATCATTGCAGAAGAGAGAAGCATATTTTATCCTCTGGTATCGTCCTGAAAGCAGGGTGAAATTAACCGAGATATCTATTCTGAATAGTTTTAAAGTCTAAAACGTAAAGCAAGTATGATACCATGCTGATACAAAAAGGGCGAAATCAAACACCTTTTTTTCGTTCATACTGGCAATAAAACAAGATATTTATTGCGAGTTATTTGCCAAATAAACCACAATTAAATCACTAAGCGGCAATCAATCCCTGTTTTTGAAAGGCATCCGGGTAGTCTTCAAGAGGGAACGACTCCCCCGGCGTTGGCGTAGATTTGAGTTATCTGAACATATACCGCTTAAAGAAAGTAAGCTCTTCCCCCTATAGGGTTCAATGATGTGACAGAAAAAATGAAATATATCTGGACAGTCGCCTTTTTTATCACTCATAGACCCATCAGATTTTCCGGGTCAGGTGTGAATAATGAAAGGATAAGAACTATCGCCGCTACAATTGCGCCTCCAAAGAACGCAATGTCAAAGGCAGAAGACATTACCTCGGATAACAGTTCAGGCTGGTTGACAAGCACCCCTTCAGTCAGCCCTCCCAAGTCACTGATGGTGATCAGTGAGTGGATGAAGACGAGTTCAAAGATAACAATACCCAATGTGGCTCCCGCATTCCGCTCAGTATTGGTAAGACTGGAGACCATACCCTGCTTTTCACGGGGGGCAAGACTCATGATCTCGCTCGTGTTTGCCGAATAATAGAAACCTATACCAAATCCCAGCAGGGCAAGGGCAAGGATGATAACCAAAGACGAGGTCCCCACACCGAAGGTGGCGAGCAGAAGAAATGCCATGATATAGACGGCTGATGCTACGACACAGATTTTACGGGGGCCATACCGGTGATAAAGCGAACCAGACAGCATCCCACCTACCATCAGGGTGACCGAGGGAACGGTCAGGTAGAGTCCGGCAGTCATGGTCGACATTCCCTGTACATACTCAAAGAAGAAGGGTAACAGGAATTCTGAGCCTGTATAGGCCAGTGTCACCAGCAAAGTACCAATGTTTGCAAAGAGGAATGCCCGTCCCCGATAGAGACTCAGGTCAAGCAGGGGATCAGGTGCCCGGCCTTCCTGACGAATGAAGAGAAGAATCCCTCCGAAAGAAAGGGCAAAGGCTGCAAGGATCGGAATTGAGGTAAACCCGTAAGAGGAACCAAAGTTCAGTCCAAAGATGAGGGCCGCAAGCGCGAGGGAAAGGTAGATGGCCCCCAGCTTGTCAAATGATCCGGTATTCTCACGGGTAGGCATGGAGGGGATAACAGCCGCACCGAGAACACATGCGATAATGCCCACCGGGATATTGATTAAAAATATCCAGTGCCAGGAGAGAATTTCGGTGAGTATGCCTCCAAAAAAGGGCCCTGCGGCCACACCCAAAGAGGCCACGGTCACCACAAACCCAAACGCCTTTGCCCGTAACTTAGGTGGCATGAACGCCGACACCATGGCCATACTAATTGCACCGAGCATCGCGCCACCCACTGCCTGAATAGCACGGGAGATGACCAGCATAATAAATGTCGGGGAAAGGGCACAGAAGAGAGACCCTAAGACAAAAACCAGGAACCCAACGAGAAAAATACGGCGAAACCCAATTCGATCTGAAAGCTTCCCGAATATCATGAGCGAGCTCGTGAGGACAAGGAGGTAGATCGTCACGACCCATGAGACAAGACCGGTGGAGACATCAAAGGCGACTGATAATGTTGGCAGAGCAATATTCACGATACAACTATCGAGTGAACTCATAAACGATGCGATAGCGATGGCAAATAGGAGCAGTTTTGGATTTTTTACGTTGTCGGAGATATTCATTGATGGATCCTGAATTTTATTGAAAATTGTTCTTAAAATTATTAGAGAGTTACGCATTAAGGTGCTTTGGGTTCTGACCTATTCCCAGGAATGCGCATATCCAGCTTTTTTTAATGGTTTCCCGTCCATAAACACCCCTTCTCCCGTAGACACATGACCGATGCATGTCGCATCCACACCGGCGATCGGGAACAGATCGGCGGGACAAGTGAATAAGAGACCAAAATCCCCACCACCGAAGAGAGCATACCGGGTTGCATCCTCATATGACACCCCTTCGGGTCGGGGAATAACCGCGCCAGTCACATCCATCCGCACCCCGGATGCCTCAGCAAGATCGTGCAGGGATATCGCAAGTCCGTCAGAGACATCCATCATGGCAGTCGCACCGGCACGCCCGAGAACCTGCCCCTCAAATACCCCAGGTCGGGGGGTCACGAGTGCCTGCCAGTGGGCCGGATACCCGTCGAGCCCCGCCTGCGCCTGCCCGGGAGTCCCGGTTACGGCCACAATATTGCCGGGCTGTGCACCCCGCCGCCGCACCAGACAGTCGCGGGAGACCCGGCCAAGGCCGGTCGAGACCAGCGTACACTCCGCGTGGGCGTCGAGATCGCCGCCCATGAGACGACAGTCATAGGCACGGCAGCATGCGTCTGCACCGCGAATGATCGCCTCTACGCGGTCTGCACGGTCAACACCGGTTGCCAGAAGCAGGGCAATGGGTGTTGCCCCCATCGCGGCAATATCAGAGAGGGTAACCGCCGCTGCCATCCAGCCGCATTCGTAATCTGTCATCCCCTTGGGGAAATCGGTCTTCTCGTGGAGCATATCAGTCGACATCACCAGATAATCTTCCCCGTTTTCAATGACGGCACAGTCGTCATCCGTTGCATCTGTCCCGATAATGCCGCGGATCATCTGCACCAGTGCCCGGTCATCCATCGCGTTTCACCTCACGTTTTCGTTCTGCCCGGTAATCCTTGAATATTGATTCAATCATCTCTGACTTCTTCCCCCTTTCATAGGCGGCGGCATCTTTTTGCCACGCTTCCTCTGCCGCCACAACGCGGGCGGCATCAGCACTTCCAACCGGACCGCGGATGTCGAGAACCATCCCTTTTGCATCAAGGAACACAATTCCCCGTTCTAGGCAGGCGTCTTTAAGGCGGCCATTGCCGCCACCGATAAGCGCCCGGATCTGAAATTCAGCGAGGGTATCAAGCACCGTCGTTCCCCACCCTGCAGTCGTCTTCACCGCGATGATGTCGCCCTCTGCAATCCCGAAATTGTTCTCAATTCCACGGATTGCATCACGGGAAAGGGATTCGGCCGCTTTCACCAGCAGACGGTCGTCGCCGGCCTGACTGGTTGACAGACGACGGAGTCGGTCCACCTGCTTTTTCAGCTGTTTTGTTTGCCGTTCCTCCCGCCGGAGCTTCTTCTTTTGATTTGCGATGATGGCATCGAGTTTTGTGATCTCAGTCTCCTTGTGCAGAGTCTGACTCTCTTTTGTCCGTTCACGGTCCAAAAGCGCTTTCAGGCGGGTAATCTCCTGATCCTTTGCCTTTCCTTCTTCCTGCAGGTCAGCGACATGCCCCCGCAGAGATTTCACCATCCCGTCGAGCTGCAGCATGCGGTCGTCACGTGGACCGAGTGCAGGAACACTTTCTTCTTCCCCTTCCCCCTCCGCCTCCGGTGCTGTGGCAGGCACGTTCTTCCCGAGGATCTGCTCGAGAGAGAGTCCCCGGATGACACCTGCCCGGACGTCATCCATGTCATATCCGGGTGGCATCCGCTTAGCGATATTGCGAAACTTCGGCTGATAGGCACGGAAGGCGTCCATTGCTGCTGAGAGAGAGTCACGTTCATGGTCATTCCCATAAGGAATCTCACCGCAGAGAACCTTCTTCTCCTCCACAGTCCGATCTGCCTTCGGCGTAAACCCAATTGCCGAGAAGGCGCGGCGGATGCGTTCAACTGAGGCGGGCATCGGGTGCACATCGGTGGCAACGACCAGTGGTCGTCCTGCGGTATAGAGCGCCTCAATCACATCCGACATCGCCATTGTCCGGGAACTTTTGACCAGCACCGGTTCTCCGTCCAGCGTCACGGCAGCTATTCCTACCGTCGTCCCCGGGTCGATGCCCACGAAGAGATACCGTTGTTCATCTCCCCGAATCCGGTAGCGGATGCGATCAAGACGGCGTCCTGCCACCTTCACCTGCACATCTGCTGACCGGACAGTGGTGACAGGGACATCCTCCCGCGGGGAAGCAACCACAAAATGCACCCGGCTAAGACCACCAAACGCTTTCATCTCATCTTTGGTGTATGAAAGCCCGTTCTCATGCAACGTTGCTTCCACATCACGAGACTTCTGACGCACTGCCCCATGCACCTTCCTTGCATAACGGTTCTGACTCCACCCCCCTTTTCCCAGCGAACGACCCCGGGAAACAATGACATCAGTCGTATTCTCAAAGGCCACCACCTCTGCACCGCCGCCGAGTTCAGCGATCACCGCTGATGCACGGGCCTCTGCGTATGGGTCAAAACGGTTGAACTTAATATTGTAGCGGGCGGCTACCCGGGGCAGGGACTGTTGCTTCTCTCCTCCGGTGGACTGCACCAGCATCGTCTGTGGGGGCAGAGACTGGAGAAACAAAAAAAGGGCCTGTTGGTCAACGGCAATCTCCTGCACCGAGTCAACGGTGAGAATATCCGGTTTTTCACGCGCGATACGGCGAAGCAGGCGGAATAACGAGACCTCAGCAATCTCTGATTCCTGGCCACCCTCACGGATTACCAGAGCAAAACGGGGTCTCTCGCCCCGGGATCGTACTGAGCCATGGATGATATCGATGCCAAATACCTTCACCCGACCACCTGCGCAAGTGTCTCCTCCACCGGCGCATCGACCCGGTATTTCCGGGAAAAGTGAGTACAGATATTGGTGATATCGCGGAGCAGAATATCTTCGGCCGTGGGATGTGAGGGGTCAGTCCACTGCGGCCAGTCAATCAGCCATACACCCTTTCCGTCCACCATGATATTAAACTCCGAGAGATCCCCGTGAATATAGCCGAGATGATAGGCTTTGGCAACGTTCTGCACCACATCCGCAAAGACATCATCAGGATTCTCAAGGGTCGCCTGCACGATAGGCACCCCGTGGATAAACGTCATCACGACAAGGTTGCGGTTGATGTCTACCGGCACCGGCACCGACACGTCTGCGTGTAGGGCCATCAGGGCTTCGTACTCCTGCTGCGCAGAGAAGGAGGAGGCAAATATCCACGGAAAATGCTTGTACTGCGGCATATAGGTCCGTGATCGGCGGACGGTCTGGAACGACTGCTGTCCAATCCGGTGAAATTTCAGGGCAACGACCCCCATGCCCATCGCTTCATAGACCGTCGCTTCTTTTCCGACACCGATGAGAGACCCAAGTGAGGTCACCGACCCTTTGCGCACCGCACCCTGCAACGCGAGGGCGTCAAATCCCGTAAAGACCATCTGGTAGCCCTTATAGGGCACCGCACTACTCTTCACCATATTTCGCTGCATCAGGTGCCCGAGGCGATAGGCCAGTTCAGACTCAGAAAGCTTCGTTTGGCGACGAAGCACATCCTCCGGCACCCAGCGGTAGTCTTTCATCAGCCGTTCCAGAGCGAGCAGGATCTTGATCTCGAAACGGTGAAGGTCACGCACATCGTCAGCAGAGATAGACATTATTGTAGTATCCATTAAACATGAGAGATGATATATCTTTGATTGAAACCCTCATGAATTGTTCAAAATGCCGCCGGGAGGCGATCATATACCAGCGGTACTCAGGAATGCACCTCTGCAGTGAACACTTCACCGAGAGCGTTGAGTCCCGGGTAAAACGGGAGATACGCAAACACCGTTGGGTGGAGCACGGCGATACGATAGGTGTAGCCCTCTCCGGCGGAAAGGATTCCACCTCTCTTCTGCATTTTCTCACGAAAACCTTTGGCAATCGCCCGGACATCACCATCCTTGCCATCACCATCGACGAGGGCATCGCAGGTTACCGTAACAAATCGGACATAAAGAAAATTATCGAACGTTACGGAGTGCCATGGCATACTACTTCCTTTGCTGATGAATATGGCATAACGCTTGACAACATTGTGACAAGGCAGGGGGACGACCGTCGTTCCTGTTCATTCTGCGGCGTTTTGCGCCGAAGAGTGCTAAACCGCGTTGCACGGGAAGCCGGGTGCACGAAACTTGCATTCGGATTTAATCTCGATGACGAGGCACAGTCCGTGATGATGAACGTTCTCCGGGGAGATACCGAACGCCTCACCATGACCCAGCGGGATAACCAAGGGATGATTCCACGGATACGCCCCTTTGCAACCATCCCAGAGCGTGAGGTCGCCCTCTACGCCCATCTGCACGTCGGCCCGCTTGCAGACAAGGGGTGTCCGTATGCCCATAACGCCCTCCGGAAAGATGTACGCCGACTCTTAAATGAATACAATTGGCTGCATCCTGCCACGAAATACGCGGTTCAAGGACTCGGGCAAAACCTGCAGGGGCGGGGCACCGGGCCACGTGGAGAGTTGGAGATCTGCCCAAGATGCGGCGAACCGGCATTCGGAACCTGCCGGACCTGTACAATCCTCGATGATGTGAAGCACGTAAGGAATAATGAAGCTCCATAGGAGTCTGAAATGAAACAAAAATGTGAGATAGGCTGCGAATGTGAAAGAATTGAACATATGATACGCCACACGCTCTGGTCCTCCGGGGCCAAAGGATTTGTTGTGGGCATCAGCGGAGGTGTTGACTCCGCCCTCGCTGCAGCATTCTGTGCACGTGCAGTGGGCGGTGAACGAGTGCTGGGCATCTCCCTTCCTTCCTCAGTCACCTCAGACGCTGACCAGAAAGACGGGGCAGACCTCTGCGCCGCATTTGACATCCCTTTCAAAACAATATCGATTGAACCGATGCTCAGTGCATTCGCGGGGATGGAGGATTTTGAGAAGAGTCCCTATCTTAGCGGCAACCTGATGGCCCGCATCCGCATGGCAACGCTCTATTACCATGCAAACCGTCTGCACTATCTCGTCTGTGGAACCTCCAACCGCTCGGAATACATGCTCGGTTACTCTACCAAACACGGCGACAATGCAGCAGACATCCAACCGATTCTGCACTGCTACAAGACCCGTGTCTATGCCCTGGCAGAAGAGGTCGGCGTTTCGGATACCATCATAAAAAAAGTGCCTTCCGCAGGACTCTGGCCGGGCCAGAGTGATGAGGCAGATATTGGATTTACCTATGCAGAAATCGACAGCGCACTCATCTCTCTTGAGGCAAACAACTGGACAGCGTCAAATGCACAGCAAGAACTCATCCTCGGAAAAGTGCAGGCGTCCATGCACAAACGCATGAACCCGCCAAATCTGATGGAGATCCTGTAATCAACTATTTTAATGCACGAAAGAGTGCCGCATAGTCCCCGGGATGATTCAGGTAACCAAGGGAGTCGCTGCCGATAAGGTCGTATATCTGTCTGCCATGGATGATGCCTGCCTCAGGAAATTCCGGGGCATCCCGTATCCTGAGAACGCCTGCATCGGGATACCGTGGGTTTTTCTTCCACCCATTGGTGTAGTGATAGTATGCTGCCCCGCGGTGTTCTTCATACGCCCCATATTCACTTACAAAATCATCTGAGACAAGATTTACCATGCAGAGCTCAGTATCTGCCGAATTGATAGTGACATGTCCGTATCCCGGCGGGACGAGGACGGCATCGCCGGGCCCTGCCCGTATGAGACATACATCTCTTGCATCCCGTGTCTGGATCAGGTATTCCGCCTGACCTGAGAGCACCTGATACAGTTCAGGATAACCCGTACCATCCGGCGTTGCAGGATGAAAATGGCCTTTGGTCTTTACAAATTCCCCGCATACGCTCATCGGAGGAATAACCGTACAATCAAACCGAATCCTGTTGGCGGTCAGCCATTCCCGTTCTTCTGCCGTGCGGGCAAGGTTCCGGTACATAAAATAGAGGGGGCCGGATGCACTGCACCCTGCATCAGCAAGGACCGGACGCATCTGGCCTATTGTTCGTATCTGCGGTTCAGGCAGAACGATGTCCCGGTACAGTTCCATTATAATTAATTCTGTTTCCGCCGTTGATATAGATAGTACCCTGCACCAAGGATGATAAACACCAGAACCGTGAGTACGATGGGGTTGGTGAGGAGCGTCCCAATGCCGCTTCTGCTCTGGATGGTCACTTCAGCCTTCATCGGGTCCGATATAATACTATTTTTTAGGGAATCCTTGTAGCGTATCTCAGTATCCAGTCCATAGTTCTTGATGGTGGCATCATCAGATACATCGACCCGATAGTAGGCAGTTGCCGTCTCACCGGGTGCCATATCACCGAGATATGCAGTGTCATCATTACTGGTAAACGGGTCTACCGCACTGATACGGGAAGTGGCATCATAGGCAATAGCACCGCCGGTGTTTTTATAGACTACTTCAATCGTGCCTTTCTCAGCCCGATACATCATAAATGCCTCAGAAACTACCTCAAAGGTTATTTTCTTTCCAACGGGGACACCAATAGTCACCGGTTTTGAGGTGACCCGGTCTCCTTCACTGTTCTCATAGGTAACAGCAATATTCATGGGATAGGATGAACCAGAGGCATCCTTTGATGCGGCAACCTTGAAGTCCGCTGTCACCGTCTCGCCGGGTGAGAACTCACCAATATAGTAACTCCCGTCGGTCGGTTTAACCGGGCTTCCGGGGACAGATGAGATGACAAGTGTCGCCTGCTGTCCGGTGTCATGCCCGTCATTTTTTACTGAAACAGTCATATGACCTTCCGTGCCGGCATTGAGTTCAGCGACATCTGCGGAAAGCACCGTGACCTGCACATCCGGCTTGATGACAATCTCGACTGAGAGGGTTTTTATTACCGTTCGGTATTCATACTTCAGCGCGTCATTGCTGAACTCATTTATGAAATACAGGTAGGTGTATTCCAAAGTGACTGGCAAAACGTAGGTTCCTGCAGGCGCACCATCATTGATTCTTACCGAAAATGGTGTCTGCACCCGAGCACCGCCTTTGATGTCACCCACCAGCTGTCCACTGGTCTTGACCGATACAGGGGCATTCCCCGTGCCGAGTGATACGACCACATTCTTTGCGGTGTTTGGCCGATCCTCACGGGCCACATTCTGCAGATTCTGTGAGGAGAAGTCAATAGTCCCGGTGTTCTCTATTTTTACCGGGATCGTTATCATAGTATCGGGATAATATTCGTTACTACCCTCGATACTGACACGCAGGTCCGGTGGTCCGGAGATCACTTTCTCTGCTGCCATCACCGGTGCACAAAGGCACACGATGAGGGCAATTCCTATAATTGCCGTCCGCGAAATATTCATATTACCACTGTTGTTGTATTTGTAACAACATTTATCTGCATTCTCATTATATATTCTTATGCCAATGCCTAAGACCGCCACCCACACCTCAATGATACAGGAACACCTGAAATCCCTCGGCCTGACAAAATATGAAAGCCTCGTCTATATCGCACTCCTTCAGGTCGACGGCGCGACGGCAACGGAAATACACGAGATTTCCGGAGTGCCCCGGGCATCTGTCTATCCCGTTCTTGAAAAACTCAGCAAAAAACAACTCGTCAATATCTCTACCACATCCCCGAAACACTTTGCGGCAACCCCCCCCGATGAGGCCATTGACGGACTCATCGCGCACATCACGAAGCACTCTGCTGAGGTAAAAATGGAGCTTTCTGCCATCTATGAAGAACGAGTCAGCATGAATCGTTCAGAACGTCAGGAGATAATCTGGAGCATCCACGGTGCGGATAATGTCGGCAGCCGGGCGATTGAGCTTATTCAATCAGCACAATCAGAAGTTGCCATCTTAAGCGGCCCCACCATCCTGACCGCGCCCATCCAGAAGGCAATTACCGCTCTTGGCCCGGACATCACGGTGGAGATTGTCACTGAAGGAGGCCAGAACAGGCGGGATATCCCACCCAATGCACGGGAACTGGTGATAGAAATGGTTCCGCATTCGGATAATTTGCCCGGCATGACGAAGCCACCCTGCATCTTTATCATCGACCGCCAGCATGTGCTGGCATTTGTGAGTGATGAATCTGATGCCCCCACCGCACTCTACTCAGAATCTCAGGGATTTGTGAGTCTTTTTACCGGGTACTGGAATTTTGTCAAAGGTATCACCCTATCCTCGGGGTACAACAAGGCATAGAACGGATATAAAACCGGAAAGTTTCTTTGTATCCAACATCCAATCATCTTCTTTAATGATTCCCCGAAGAGCTCAAGACGTCATTCGATGGATATTCAAAGCTGCATCCTATGAAGTGGATGATGGCGATGGGGCAATAGACCTCTCCGCCTTCCGCGGTGATGAGTGTGTTGTAATCCTCTGTTCTGAAGATGCCACAGAAATACAGGAGTTTGACCGCCTGAAATATCGAGTCAGCATGGAATCAGGTCCTGTGCTCTGCACAAAACTCCTGGTCTCATTCAACCCGCCGGTGCAGGTGGAGTCCTGTACAGTATGGGGAGAAAGAGAGCTCACCGATACCATTGCCCGTGCCGCGGGTTCCTATATTCGGGGAGATGTCGTACACCTTTCCGTCTCATCATCGGCCAGCACCACGGCACCCCGTGGAGCGGTGCATGCATACGCAGAGCCTGAACCTAAACGTGATGAACCCGGTCCGGAAATACCTCATCTGCCGGTGGCAATCACTGCAGCAAGGGCGCAGGTTATCTCCGGAGTAAAGGGCACCACCACCATGCGGTTTATTCCCTACTGGTCATACCATGCAGAGAGTCACGGAGAGAAGGTATACAAGACCCACATCATCAGTTTTGAACGCGAAGAGAATGGTGTTATAAGTGCGGTGAACGGCCTGAAAGG
>LSQX01179031.1_pt2 | contig 10871 bp, 11 predicted proteins | sample 654561 | NCBI WGS metagenome assembly LSQX01 (sample SAMN04489861, study PRJNA283612) | anaerobic digester metagenome | isolation source: 4 biogas reactors fed with cattle manure at either 37C or 55C with and... | place: Denmark: Kongens Lyngby | collected 2014 | reverse complement strand
TTGCTAGTACGGATTACATGAAAGCAGTTGCCGATCAAATTCGTGAGTTCATTCCTGCAGAGCGTTCTTACCGCGTACTTGGTACTGATGGTTTTGGACGTTCTGACTTCCGTCATCAACTGCGTAAGCATTTCGAAGTCGATCGCTATTTTATTACCCTTGCAGCATTAAGAAGTTTGGCTGATGAGGGTAAGATTCCTATGGAGAAGGTTGCCGAAGCAATTGAGAAGTATGGTATCGATCCTAATAAACCTAACCCACATCACGCTTAATGGAGAAACATCAAGATGAGTAACTTAATTGAAGTTAAGGTCCCCGATATTGGTGATTCCGATGAGGTGGATGTTATTGAGGTGCTAGTCTCAGTGGGAGACCGTATTGAGGAGGAACAGAGCCTCATTACGGTAGAATCCGATAAGGCATCTATGGAAATCCCTTCGAGTGCAGCCGGTATTGTCAAATCATTAAAAGTTAACGTTGGCGATAAAGTTTCAGAAGGTAGCTTGTTGCTAGAGTTAGAGGTTGATGGCTCGGCTGCTGAGGCAACACCTGCTGAGGCTGAAACGGCTGTATCCCCAGTTAAAAATGAAGAAGCAGTAGCAACTGCAACAACAGCTGCATCTCAGCCTGCTAGTGGTGGTGTGGTTCAAGTAGTCGTGCCAGATATTGGCGACTTTGATGAAGTCGATGTCATTGAGGTTTTAGTATCGGTAGGTGACACCATTGAAGAAGAACAGAGCCTAATCACGGTTGAATCTGATAAAGCATCAATGGAAATTCCTAGCAGTCATGCTGGAAAGGTTTTATCACTTAAAGTGAACGTGGGTGATAAGGTTGCTAAAGGTAGTTTAATCCTTGAGATTGAAGCTGTAGGGACGACAGCTGCAACTGCTGTTGCAGAAACATCGTCTGCTCCTGCTGCAACTGAAGCGGCAACACCACCGCCAGGACTTGAGGTTTCAGCGACTCACGCATACTCAATACAGCGTGCTGAGTTACCGGATGGCAAGGAATCGCCTACAGCGTCTTATGCACTTTCTGCGCATGAGTATCGTAACCTTCCGCATGCTTCACCTTCGGTCAGAAAATTTGCTCGCGAGTTAGGTGTGGATTTAGCCGCAGTCAATGGAACAGGTTCTAAAGGTCGCATTATTATTGATGATGTACGTCAGTATGTTAAAAATGCGCTATCTGTTGGCTTTAGTCAACCGACAGCTGCTGCTACTGCAACTAAAGCAGTTGAAGGCGGCGGTTTGCAGGTATTGGATTGGCCAAAAATTGATTTCACCAAATTTGGTGAGATTGAAACACAAGCCTTATCACGTATTAAGAAAATTTCAGGCGCTAACTTGCACCGTAACTGGGTCATGATTCCACATGTGACCAATAATGATAAGGCGGATATTACAGATTTAGAGGCTTTCCGTAAGCTACTAAATAAAGAGCATGAGCGTGAAGGTGTGCGTTTCACTATGTTGGCTTTCTTAATCAAGGCTGTCGTTGCTTCTCTGAAAAAATTCCCAGAGTTTAATGCTTCTCTTGATGGTGATAACCTTATCCTTAAGAAATACTACCATATTGGTTTTGCCGCTGACACCCCTCATGGTTTAGTGGTGCCAGTTATACGTGATGCGGATAAGAAGTCTTTAGTTGAAATTGCCTCCGAGATGAGTGAGTTAGCTAAAGCTGCCCGTGATGGTAAGTTGTCGCCTAGTCAGATGCAAGGCGGATGCTTTACTATTTCTTCTCTAGGTGGTATTGGTGGTACAGACTTTACGCCAATCATTAATGCGCCAGAGGTTGCTATTTTGGGTGTATCTCGTTCTAGCATCGAGCCTGTTTGGAATGGTGAGGAGTTTAAACCACGACTGATGTTGCCACTTTCTTTATCCTATGACCACCGAGTGATTGACGGTGCTGCCGCAGCACGCTTTAATGCGAATTTGGCTGCGCTGATGTCAGATTTCCGCCGTGCGGCACTATAAAGGGGATGGACAATGAGTGAAGTTCAAGTTCTAGTACCTAATATAGGTGATTTTGATAGCGTTGATGTGATCGAGGTCCTAGTCGAGGTTGGTGATGTGATTGAAGCTGAGCAGAGTCTTATTACTGTTGAGTCTGATAAAGCATCTATGGAAATACCTTCATCACATAGCGGTAAGATTACTGCTATGTCGGTTCAGGTCGGTGATCAGGTTTCTGAGGGTAGCGTTTTACTTACGCTTGAAAGTAGCGATGCAGCTCAAGAAAGCGTGCCTAAGGCTGAAGTACAAGCAGAGCAGAGTGTAACGCCTCCTACTGCTGCAGCCACAACAACTTCTGCGGTTAGTGCTAAAGCTGGTGATGACGCCTATGACGTCGTGGTCTTAGGCGCTGGTCCTGGTGGTTATTCAGCTGCTTTCCGTGCTGCTGACTTAGGCTTAAAGGTGGCTCTGATTGAACGCTATTCAACCTTAGGTGGTGTTTGTTTAAATGTCGGTTGTATTCCATCCAAGGCTTTATTACATAATGTTTCTGTACTAGAGTCTGCTAAGGGTTTAGCTGCAGCTGGCATTTCTTTTGCAGAGCCTGAGGTGGATATCGATAAGCTACGTGAGGCAAAAGATCAAGTCATCAGCAAATTAACTGGCGGACTTGGCTTTATGGCGAAGGCACGCAAGGTTGATGTCATTGTTGGCACAGCAAGCTTTAAGGACGATCATCATTTTGTAGTTCAAAAAGAGGACGGTTCTAAGCAAGAGGTTGCTTTCCATCATGCCATCATTGCTGCTGGTAGCGAATCGGTTAAACTGCCTTTCTTACCAGAAGATGATCGTATCGTTGACTCAACAGGTGCTTTAGAATTACGTCAGAAACCTGAAAAAATGTTGGTTATTGGCGGTGGTATTATTGGTCTCGAAATGGCTACAGTGTATTCGGCGCTAGGCGCTCGCATTGACGTCGTTGAGATGATGGATGGCTTATTTGCTGGCGCAGATAAAGACTTGACTAAAGTTTGGGAAAAACGTAATAGTCATCGTTTTGACCACCTAATGCTTAATACTAAAACCGTTAGTGCTGAGGCTAAGGAAGACGGCATTTACGTTAGCTTTGAGGGTGCCAAAGCACCTGCTGAACCGCAGCGTTATGACTTAGTCCTGCAGGCTGTAGGTCGCCGTCCTAATGGTGCTAAACTTGCTGCAGAAAATGCTGGGGTCCAGGTAGATGAGCGCGGTTTTATTCAGGTTGATGCTCAAATGCGCACTAATGTCCCACATATTTTTGCGATTGGTGATATTGTGGGTCAGCCAATGTTGGCACACAAAGCAGTTCATGAAGCACATGTAGCAGCGCAAGTCATTGCCGGTCAAAAGAGTGTTTTTGATGCACGTGTCATTCCTTCTGTTGCTTATACTCATCCTGAAATTGCTTGGGTTGGCTTAACTGAAGCTCAAGCTAAGGAAGAGGGTATCAAGGTTGAAAAAGGCTTGTTCCCATGGGCCGCCTCTGGACGTGCCATTGCTAATGGTACTGAGGATGGTTTTACTAAGCTTCTTTTTGATGCTGAAACTAAGCGAGTTCTCGGTGGAGCGATTGTTGGCGATCATGCGGGTGATTTAATTTCAGAAGTCTGTCTCGCTGTTGAGATGGGGGCTGATATTGATGATATTGCTGCAACAATTCATCCACATCCGACCTTAGGAGAGTCAGTTGGCATGGCTGCTCAAGCAGCTCATGGCGTTTGTACTGACTTACCGCCAGTAAAGCGTTAAAATAGTCTTTGTTTAGGCTAAGCGTAGGGTGCTTTAATTAAACGCATCCTACGCTTTTTTTATGTTTATTTTTTATAGTTAGTAATTAATGAGTATCATCCCCACATCCGATAGTAGCCTTAATCAATGGCTGAGTTATTTAGAGCAATTACATAGTCAAGAAATTGATTTAGGCTTAGAACGAATCAGGCAGGTTGCGTCACGACTTGATATTGATTGGGATGGCATCAAGATTGTGGTTGGTGGTACCAATGGCAAAGGCTCAACATGCGCCATGCTAGAGTCCATTTATCTAGCAGCTGGTTATCAAGTTGGTTTGTATACGTCACCACATCTGATCCACTTTAATGAACGTATCCGCTTAAATGGTACTCAAGCGACTGATGAACAGATTGTTTCTCAATTGGCTCGCATTGAAGAAAGTCGTGGCGAAATTAGTCTTAGTTATTTTGAATATACAACCTTAGCTGCTATCTTGTTATTTAAAGAGCACAATACACAAGTCGCTATTTTTGAAGTGGGTTTAGGTGGTCGTCTTGATGCAGTCAATCTTATTGATGCGGATTGCTCCATCATTACTTCAATAGCCATAGATCACGTCAGTTATTTAGGTGATACGCGTGAACAGATCGCTTGGGAAAAAGCACATATTTATCGACAGGGCAAACCTGCAATTTGTGCTGATACAGAACCTCCTCAGAGCTTAATTGATTATGCTAACGAGGTTGGGGCCGAGCTACATCTTTTTGGTCGTGATTTTAATTTCAGCGGTGACCAAATTCAGTGGACCTTTGCAGGTAAAAATCAACGTAAAAATGCATTGGCTTATCCTTCACTTAGGGGAGCTAATCAATTAATTAATGCGGCAGCTTCTCTTGCTGCTGTAGATGCTTTGAAAATGAAGGTACCCGTGCCCAATCAGTCCATTCGACAGGGTTTGCTGCAGGTTGATTTACCGGGGCGCTTCCAGATTTTGCCAGGGCAACCGACCACTGTATTAGATGTGGCTCATAACCCCCATGCAGCAGCTGTTTTACAACATAATTTGCATGCAATGTCTTATTTTCCTTATACTACGGCAGTTTTTGCCATGCTAAACGATAAGGACTCGGACGAGGTCATTAAAAGTCTGGCAAAAACTGTTGATTATTGGTATTGTGCAACCTTATCAGGTGAGCGTGGTATCTCAGGACAGGAATTAGCTGATAAAATAAACAAGCTAATTCCCAAAGACGAAGAAGGGCTACCGCAAGTTGAGGTGTTTGATACACCAAGACAGGCCTATGAGGCGGCCAAGCTTCGCAGTCAAGCTGAAGACAGGATAGTTGTATTTGGTTCTTTTTTAACAGTGGCAGATGTGTTAGAGCATCTCCAATCATCGAATTAATCTGAGGATTATTAGTAATATGGCATTATTCGGTTCAGGTAAAAATCAACGCCCAAGTGCTCAGTATGAGCAAAAGCGTAGTAACTCTCGTCAGCAACAGCGTTATCAAAACGAGCGTGAGTTTAGAGAGCAGCGTGTTAAATCACGTAATCGTTTAATTGGCTCGGTGATTTTAGTGCTGGCAGCAATTATTATTTTGCCTTTAATTTTAAAAACGGGCGATGATGGAAGTAGTAGCGATCGACAGACTGAAGCACCATTAATAGCACCCGGCTCAAGCATTGGTCAAAGCGGATTAGTGGTTGAGAGTTCACCAGGGATTCAAACACCTGATGAATCAGAGTTAACAGCAGATCCACTCGAAGCCTCTGAGGAGGGTATTGCCATCGCCGAAGGAGCCATGAGTTCCGAAGAGGGTGAGGAATTACCTTTAGCAGTAGCTGGAGCATTGCCTGAGGGTGAAGATGAAATTGCGCAAGTAGAAAGCTCAGGAGTTTCTATTGCTGAGTCTACAGCTGAGCAGAATGATGTTCAGGAAGCTGCGGCAAGAGAGCGAGCAGAGCAAGAAGCGGCGGCTCAAGAACGTGCCAGACAGGAACAAGCAAAACTTGCTCAAGCTGAAAAACAAAAAAGAGAGCAACAACAAAAAGAACAGCAAAAACAGCAGCAACCAAAACAGCCAACTACTCAAAGCCAACGAACTGATGATGGTAGCAAAGCTTTAGCCATTCTTGAGGGAAGAGCCACTCAGTCTACCCCTAGTAGTAATCAGTCAACAGCACCAGCAGCGAGTACAGGCGAGTTTAGTTTGCAAGTCGCTTCGTATAGCTCTGCTAATGATGCTCGGACCCAGCGTGATCGTTTAAGAGGTGCTGGTGTGTCTAATGCTTATGTTCAAAGTGCTACGGTTAGCGGAAATCAAGTGTTTCGTTTGCGGGTAGGTCCTTTCTCTAGCAGAGAGGCTGCACAAGCAGCACAAACACGTTTACGTGCTTTAAACTTTAGTGATAGTTTTATTACAGGTCGCTAGTCGTTTTCAAGTGATATTTGTATAATTTATGACGGCTTTTGATTATGTGATTTTAGGCGTGATCCTTGCATCAGGTGTTTTAGGCTTGTTGCGAGGATTCTTAAAAGAAATTTTTTCTTTACTTGCTTATATTTTAAGTTTTTTAGCGGCAGTTTGGTGGGGACCTCGTTTGATTCCTATGCTGTCACGCTATATAGACCAAGCGGTATTAACTGTAGGACTAGCATATTTTTTGGTGTTTATTGCTAGCTTGTTGTTATTGGGTCTATTAAATAAAACGCTTGGAGCATTATTGGATGTAACTGGTTTAGGTTCAGCTGATCGTGGTCTGGGTTTTTTATTCGGTATATTTCGTGGCGTAGTTATTGTTTTGATTTTGGTGCTAATTGCCGGCTGGAGCGCATTACCACAAGAAATTTGGTGGATTGAGTCTCATTTTGCACATATGGCCGTTGATGGACTCCGTCAGATTAAAACTTGGCTACCCGAAGGTATCGCTGTTTATTTACCTTATTAATTTAAATCCGATTTTATAGTTTTTTTTAGGCGTATTATTCATGTGCGGTGTTATTGGTATTCACGGTCGTTCACCAGTTAATCAGTTGCTTTATGATGGGTTATTGCTTTTACAGCATCGTGGTCAAGATGCCGCAGGAATAGCAACTTATCAAAATAATCAATTCCATTTATTTAAAGCTCAAGGTTTAGTACGAGATGTTTTCCGTACTCGCAATATGCGATCTTTACCAGGAAACAGTGGCATTGGTCAGGTCAGGTATCCTTTTGGTGGAGCTAGTAGTGATACGGAGGAGGCTCAGCCTTTTTATGTTAATGCCCCTTACGGTATCTGTTTTACCCACAATGGTAACTTGACTAACTCTCAGGAATTAAGAGAGTCGCTTTTCAAGCATGACCGTCGCCATATTAATACGAGCTCAAATAGTGAAGTGCTACTTAATGTCTTTGCGCATGAGCTTTATGAAGCCAGCTTAAGCAGTAGCCTTCAAGTAGATGAAATTTTTAATGCGGTTACAGCAGTACATAAGCGAGTCAAGGGGGCTTATGCAGTGGTTGCACAAATAGCAGGCTATGGCATGTTAGCTTTCAGAGACCCTAATGGTGTGCGCCCTTTGTGTTTAGGTACTCAGGAAACAACTGATGGTGTCGAATGGATGGTAGCCTCTGAGTCAGTAGCGATTGAAGGCATTGGTTTTCAGTTTGTTCGCGATATTGCCCCAGGTGAGGCTGTTTTTATTGATAACGATGGCAATTTACATTCTCGTCTTTGTGCGGATAATGCACTACTGAGCCCTTGTATTTTTGAATATGTTTATTTTGCGCGACCTGACTCTACCATTGATGGAGTCAATGTTTATAACTGTCGCTTAAGAATGGGCGAGCTTTTGGCTCAAAAGTTAGCACGTGAGTTGCGTTTGTCTGAAGTAGAAGTGGTCATGCCTATTCCTGACTCATCTAGACCAGCGGGTATGGAGCTTGCATCAACCTTAGACTTACCTTATCGAGAAGGCTTTATTAAAAATCGATATATTGGTAGAACATTTATTATGCCGGGTCAGGCGGTGCGCAAAAAATCGGTTCGCCAAAAACTAAATCCCATGCGTATCGAGTTTAAAGATAAAAATATTCTTTTAGTTGATGACTCTATTGTTCGTGGTACGACCAGTCGTGAAATTGTGTCAATGGCGCGCAATGCAGGAGCCAATAAAGTGTTCTTTGCATCCGCTGCGCCTGCAGTTCGATACCCTAATTTCTATGGTATCGATATGCCAAATCAGAATGATCTGATTGCTTATGGTAAAAGTACTGAGCAAGTTGCGGATGAGATTGGTGCTGATGCTTTGGTGTATCAGGATCTTGAAGATTTAAAGTCAGCTGTTGCCAAACTTAATCCAAAAATCGACCGCTTTGATGCATCGTGTTTTGATGGTGATTATGTTACTGGTGACGTAGTGCTGCCGCGTTAATTCTTTCTGGGTGAAGTAAGTAGCTTAATCAACTTCACCCCGTTAGATTGTAATTGATGGATTACCAGTTTTTTCGTGTATCGTATTGTCTAGAGCAACGCTTAAAAAAATCAATAATAAGACGACTGGAATCAGGACCCTCAACTGAGTTATAGGGTAGGGTAGTGTCACCACCACCCCAAGCATGCTCTAAATTACAAGCCTTAATAACCTCAACAACACTCTGGCGCTTATCTCGGATTACAGCATGCCGATACTCACGTACACTACCTTCGTCATATAACTTTACTTCTACCTTAACGTCCATAGGCATCTGATTAAGGTATAAAAACTGCTTGGCAAGCTCGGTGGCGTTGCTCTGATCGACAGTAAGGTCACTGACTCCTTGAATAATCATGGCAGGCATATAAAAACGTTTTGGTGTGAATTCGCTCAAATACCGAACCAGACAAGCGTCGCTCTCCAACTCTTTATCGGCCATGACCTGAAGGCCTGTGCTCACATTATGTGCTTTATTTAATACTGGTCCAGAGTGAAGCGCAACTGCACAAAACTCTTCAGGATGATTTGCTGCCAAGATGGAAGCCATGCCAGCGCCAGCAGACAATCCGACGATAAACACCTTTTCTTGATCTAGTTCGTAATCTTTGATTACGGTATGAATCATTTTTAATAAGGTGCGCATTTCGGCCATACCACTAAACTGGCCTCGATCAAACCAACGCCAACATCTAAGTAAGCTATTGCGAATGTCCTGCTGAGGGTATAGCGCAACAAAACCATTTGATTGTGCTAGTTCATTCATCTGGGTGCCTTGAGCAAAGCTAGGGGCAGTTTGCTTACAGCCGTGGAGCATGACGACGAGAGGCATCCCCTTAGTGCTAGGCTTTGTTTTGGTAGGCTCAGGAGTGAAAACGAAATAATTAATATTTTTAATTAAAGGTTCAGAACTGATCGGTTCAGGCACGAATACATGCTTTTGCCATACGCCTTGATCTTGGGGAGCCGGTCGTTCCTCGACAATATCACTGATTTTAGCGTGACTTGGAAAGAAGAGCTGAGCAGTTTTAAAAAGGTCGGCAGAGAAATTAAAAAAGCTATACATAGCGTGATAATTATAGGTTTTTATGATTTTCTAAATAGATTTAGAATTAAGAGTATAGCGATAAAGGCAAATAATAATAAGGCCCAAATAGCATACTCAATGCCGAACAAACTAACTGCAGCATCCATGCAGGTAGCATAAATTCCAAATAACCACGGCACAGCTGCATCTAGGCCTGTTTGCCGTGACATAAAGATATCGGCAAAAGTCATATCACAAGAAAAGCTGATGCTAGCAACTGAGTATTGATACCAAGCTGCTATGATGCCACTAATTGATAGCGCAGCAGCAATAAGGCTCAAAGCTTTTTGATAAATAATTGAGGATGAAAAATTAACTAATAAACAAACAGCTGCAATCAGTAGGAAAATCAAACGCTGTAAAACGCACCAAGCACAAGGCAGCATGCCGAGCACATGTTGACTGAATAAAGCAAAGACCACTGAAGCAAGACACAGAAATGCGATTAGGTTGAGTAACTGACGTTGGGATAGTTTCATAAATTTTTTCTCTTATGCTGACATAGAAAGTCGAAGGCTCATCGCTAACTCAAAAATCCCATTCCACATAATTTGTATGCCGATACAGATCAAAATAAAGGCAATAAGACGCATAACTACTGCCATGCCAGTTTGGCCCATCTTAGTCATGATTTTGACGGCAAATCGGTTTGACATATACAGTAGAAAGCCAATGATAAAACACCCCACTGATATGCCGAGTACTGAAAAAAACTGCTCGCCACCTGCTCGTCCTTGCAATGAAGCACCTACCGTGATGGCGGCGGCGATAGAGCCTGGGCCAGCTGTCAGCGGAAATGTCAGAGGGTAAAATGAGTTAGCTTTAGCTTTTTCGATTGAATAATCATCCGCTAGTTTTTCATGGTGCCCGCTATCTGGGTCCTCGGCATTCAGTAGCTTCCAGCCTGCATGGACAACAATCATCCCGCCGGCAAGCTGAACGATCGGTATTGAGATACCGAACATTCTTAAGAAGAGATTACCGAAAAGGGTGGAAATTAATAGAATAAAAAAACAATAAATACCTACTTTACGTGCGATAAGACGCCGTACTTCTTTCGAGGCACCAGCAGTCATACTCCAGAAGATTGGAGTCACATATAGTGGATTAAGGATAGGGAGAAGTGTACCCAAGACTAAGAGTAAACTACCCAAGGTTATGGTGAAATAAATCATCAAATAGTGTTTTGATTAGTTGTTGAAGGGAGTAGTTCATTCAGAACTTCAATGATAGCACGTTCAAAGTCGAGTTGTGATTGTTGGCTTTCTAAGGCTTTACCTTCAATGATAAAGATATCCTCAACTCTTTCGCCAAGGGTCAATAAACGTGCCATACGCAAATAAATATCAAATTGACTAAAAATATGAGCTAGGCTATACAGAATACCTGGTGTATCGGTTGTGTTGATTTGCAGACGCCAATAGCGACCATTCTCTTCACGGTCTAATTCCACTCTGGGACGTACAGGAAAGCTTCTAGAGCGTCTTTGTCCTGGTGAAGTGGTTGGTAGGTCAGCATTGTCAATATCTGGTGCCGTTAATGGTTGAGATAAGTCCAGCTGTTGAGCCAGGTTTTTTTCTATCATTTTGGC
>LSQX01139356.1_pt1 | contig 10871 bp, 8 predicted proteins | sample 654561 | NCBI WGS metagenome assembly LSQX01 (sample SAMN04489861, study PRJNA283612) | anaerobic digester metagenome | isolation source: 4 biogas reactors fed with cattle manure at either 37C or 55C with and... | place: Denmark: Kongens Lyngby | collected 2014 | reverse complement strand
GTGCCGGCATGGCAGCAATTTGGCGTAAGCCTGTTTGCATGATGTCTAACGACTTATCATTAATGGTTAATCGGTCAAGTAGGGGGGCTGCTAAATTATTTGCTTTAGCGTTAGCCAAGTCCTTCGCATTTTCTGCAAGCAAAAAAGCCTTATTGTCATTGATTAAATCAGCTAAACTTAGCAATGCCGCTGATTTTTGTTGATCGCTCGCACGCATCAGAAGGTGAGAAGCCTGACGAGCTTGCTCACCTAATTGTTTTAAATAATCCTGTATGGATAGCTCTGAAGAAAATGTTGATTGTATAGTATTCATGACGATTAAATGTATAAATTTAAAGTGTTTGTTTTTTACCCTTAAACAGCCTTGGGATTAACTATTTTGAGGCTTAACCGAAGTAGTTCTTGCCACGGATCGTTAATACGGCCTTCAACGGGTATCCCCTTAAGAATACGATCGACATCATGGGCATGCTGAATAATACCCATAATTTGCTTTAGGCTAAGGCGGTTAAGCGCATCTAAGAGCAAAGGTGATTTGGACTTATGAATGCGCATTGACTGTGTCTGTCCGGCAGGGTTTAAGCCCCTTTGGCGCGCCACTGCTAAATTATACATATGGCGAATATCAACCATCATAAACCCCAGAATAGGTGGTAGAGGCTCACCTTCTGCCCTAAGACCATCAAGGATTCTACGAGTGCGCTTAGCATTACCTTCTAGCATAGCAGACATTAAGGACATCACGTCATAACGGGCAACATCTTGTATCGATTGTTGTATCGCCTCGAAGGTGATTTCACCTTGAGGATAGCTAAGCCCTAGTTTGAGTATCTCTTGGTGAGCCGCAAATAAATTACCTTCGACTTTATCTACAATCCAATCTAGTGCTTCTCTATCGACTGATTGTTTTTGACGCTTTAAACGTTGGGCAATCCAACTAGGCAATTTTTCACGAGTGATTGTAGGTAACTCGACGCTTTGTGCAGCAGCGCTAAGTGCTTGCCACCATTTGGCTTTTTTAGTTTGCCAATCAAGCTCCGGTAGGCTGATGATGATAACAATATCAAGGAGCTGCCCCTGTCGCGCCTGCTCAGCTAACGAAACTAACGCTTCGCCACCTTTACGTCCGGGTTTGCCACTGGGTATGACTAATTCCAATAATTTGCGCTCGGCAAATAAGGACATACTTTGAGTGAACTCCTCAATCACACCCCAATCATCAGTCGCAGTAAGGCTTAATGAGCTACGTTCAGAGTAGTTGTGCTTGTAGGCCCACTGCCGAAGTGTATCAACAGCCTCAATTCTCAATAGTAACTCATCAGCAACTACGCAATATAGTGGCGCTGGTTCTTGTTGGTGATTGATCTTATCAAGATTGAAACTAGCCATTACTTTCCATGTAACTGCTGATAACGTTGAACTACCTCATCTGATGTAATACGTTGTAGCATCGCTGTAGCGATATTACGCTCCATATCTGCATAGAGTTGTTGCATCTCAGCGGCTTTAGCAGCTGAGTTATCCTCATCATAAGGCAATAGGCGTAAATTAGATAAAGTGGTTGGTGCTAATAAGGTATTGCCTTCGTTATCTACTAAAGTAAAGCTGATATAGAGACCTAATTCGTATTCCTCTACTTTACCATCTACCGTCAAGGTCAACTCTTTACGCGTACGTCGGTTATTGATTTGAAGTAGCTGTACCTCGGCTTCACTAGGCTCTGCAACAATTTTGGTATTAGGCGAGTTAGCTCTAATGCCGCGAATAATCTGCATACCAAAGCCACTCTGATTGCTGATATTGGTATAGAGCGAGTTAAAAGGCAGAGGTGAGGGGCCACGTAGCTTAAAGCCGCAGGCAGTCAGACTTATTATGACTAATAAAGTCAGTAATAAAAAGCTGTACTGCTGTAGCTTAGAGCGTTGTAATTGCAATACCTTATTAGGATTCATAATTAACCTACCACATTAACAAGTCGACCTGGCACAACGATTACGCGTTTAATCGGACGACCATCAAGAAAACGATCGACGGCTTCATGTGCTCTAGCTGTTGCCTCAATATGCTCTTTATCAGCATCGTTAGGAATCAGGATAGAGCCACGAAGCTTACCATTAACCTGAAGTACTAACTCGACCTCATCAGCGATCAAGGCAGCTTCGTCAACCTCTGGCCAAGGTGCATCTAATAAATCGCCATAAGTGTCGGCAAAGCCAAGCTCACGCCAGATATACCAAGTAATATGCGGTACAACAGGGTAGAGCATGCGCAACATGATTGACGTCGATTCGCGAATAGCGTGATTAGTAAAATCACCTTCAGGAAGCTGAGCAGCTTCAAGCACATTTAAGAGCTTCATATTTGCTGAAACAACGGTGTTGTATTGAATACGGGTGTAGTCGTAATTTGCTTGCTTTAATAAAGCATGAATTTCTAGACGCAAATCTCTAATCGCTTTGTCTAAGCCTTCAGCGGAGGACCAGTCAACGCTGTCTTGACCTTGACGTATCTGTGCTTGCTGCTTAAAGCAGTAATTCCATAGGCGACGTAAGAAGCGATTTGAACCATCGACACCACTACCGGACCACTCTAGCGTTTGTTCTGGTGGGCTGGTAAACATAACAAATAAACGAGCAGTATCAGCACCCATTTGATCAATTAATTGCTGAGGATCAATACCGTTATTTTTGGATTTGGACATCGTGCCAATGCCATTGTATTGAATCTCAGAACCATCACTTTTAAGCTTGGCACCGATAATATTACCTTTGGCGTCAAGAATGTTGTCGACCTCGTCAGGAGCAAAATACTCGATACCACCTAATTCATTACGGCGTGAATAAATATGGTTTAGAACCATACCTTGACATAGTAACTTTACAAATGGCTCGTTGTAATTTAATAGACCTAAGTCGCGCATGACTTTTGTCCAGAATCGCGCGTAGAGCAAGTGCATAACCGCATGCTCAATACCACCAATGTATTGATCCATTGGCATCCAGTAGTTATTGCGCTCATCAACCATCGCATCATTGTTTTTAGCAGAGGCGTAGCGCATAAAATACCAAGATGAGTCAACGAAGGTATCCATGGTGTCAGTCTCACGACGTGCATCAGCACCACAAGAAGGACATTGAGTATGTAGGAACTCCTCGCACTTATTGAGTGGGTTGCCGCTACCATCCGGAATGAGATGCTCAGGTAAAACGACCGGCAGATCTTTTTCTGGTACAGGGACAGGGCCACAATCAGGACAATGAATGATAGGGATCGGTGTACCCCAGTAGCGTTGACGAGAAATGCCCCAGTCACGGATGCGCCAAGTGACTTTCTTTTCGCCCAGTTGCTTTTCAACCATAAAGTCAGCAATTTTGTTGATGGCTTCTGCAGTGCTGAGGCCATCATACTGGCTAGAGTTGATGAGTTTACCGCCAACCTTGTCACCATACCAGTCTTGCCACTCTTGGTCAGAGTAAGTTTGAGCGTCAATATCGACTACCTGAATAATCGGTAATTGGTATTTGAGGGCAAAAGCAAAGTCACGTTCATCGTGGCCAGGTACTCCCATAACCGCGCCATCACCGTAGCTCATTAAGACGTAGTTACCAACCCAAACCTCAACCTGCGCGCCAGTGATAGGATGAGTCACATAAAGACCGGTAGGAATACCTTCCTTTTCTTTGGTAGCTAAATCTGCTTCACTGGTACCGCCTTTGATAGCCTCTTTAATAAAGGCAGCGACCTTTTCGTTAGTACGAGCCGCTTCGGTGGCAATTGGGTGCTCCGGTGCAACGGCACAGAAACTGACACCCATAATGGTGTCCGCACGTGTCGTGAATACATACATACGACCATCTTGGATGAGATTGTTATCAGCATCATGAATGTCATGTGTAAAGGCAAAGCGTACTCCCTCACTACGACCGATCCAGTTCTCCTGCATCAAGCGAACACGCTCGGGCCAGCCATCTAAGTGATTTTGAGTGTAATCAAGCAATTCCTCTGCATAGTCTGTAATGCGTAGGTAATAGCCGGGAATCTCGCGCTTTTCAACCAAGGCACCAGAACGCCAGCCGCGACCGTCAACTACTTGCTCGTTGGCTAGCACAGTTTGATCGACAGGATCCCAGTTAACCACCTGAGTTTTACGATAGGCAATACCCTGTTCTAACATCTTTAAGAAAAGCCATTGGTTCCAGCGGTAATACTCAGGATCGCAGGCGCACATCTCACGAGACCAATCAATCGCTAAGCCTATAGACTTCATTTGCTTTTTCATATAAGCAATATTGTCATAAGTCCATTTTGCAGGAGGAACCTTAGATTTGATGGCCGCATTTTCTGCTGGCATACCGAAGGCGTCCCAGCCCATTGGCATTAAGACGTTGTAGCCGCGCATTCTGAGTTGACGTGCCATCACATCATTGATTGTGTAGTTTCTCACATGACCCATATGCAACTTACCACTAGGGTAAGGCAGCATGGAGCAAGCGTAGTACTTTGGCTTTTCCTCGCCGTCAGCGTTTTTGGCACCTTCTACGACACGATATACATCTTGTTCTTGCCAAATTTCCTGTGCTTCTTTCTCAACAGCAGAAGAATGATATTGTTCTTGCATAGATAGACTTCTAAAGATAATAGTGATAAAAATTAGAATTTATTAGAATAAAAGAGCGGTTATGATTTATAGTTGCCTTTTTGTGGTCACCTTTTTATGGTTAGCCATTTAAGGGAGCTATTTTTATTCTTTATATAAACGCTCCATTATACCCCTGATTGAGCTGAGATTTAATCATAACTAGGGGCTAGGACAATCATTGCTGAACCTTATGAAAACACATCGTACTCGAACTTTTTATTTAATTTCTTTTGCTGCTGTAACTCTAGTGCTTAGTGCTTGTCGGACGACGCCAATGTATGCTGAGGGTGATATCCACTTTGAGGTAACTTGTACAGAGCAGGGCGAGGCTTGCCAAGAGCGTATGCGTGCAGCTTGTTTAGAATATGATGGTGAGGTAATAGATGTTGAAATTACCAGAGAGCGTTATCTTAGTGAGGAGCTGAAGGCTGAGCTAAGACAACAGGGGCGGCAAGCACGTTCTGTGCATGTGACTTGTCGCCCACTTGTAGAAGTTGAGGATGAAGAGTAGTCAGTCGCTGTCTAAGACTGACCTTAGTCCAGTTTACTTTAAGCCAAAGCTATTCACATCAACACAATGCTCTTTATGCTTTTGAGTGATGTACTGTACTATTTTGAACGGATCATCCTCGACAATAAATTGGTCGAAGTCGGAGGCAGAGATATAGCTACAGCCTAATAATTGCTCCTTCATCCAATCAATCAAACCACCCCAAAACTCGCTGCCTACAAAAACAATGGGTGCATAGTGTGCTTTGCCCGTTTGGATTAAAGTTAGGGTTTCAAACACCTCATCCATTGTGCCAAAACCACCGGGCATCATGATGTAAGCTGAGCTGTTCATAAAGAAAGTAGTTTTGCGTGAGACAAAATACTTAAAATATAGGCTGTCAGATTGATACTGGTTGTCGTGCTGCTCATTTGGTAGCTTGATATTAAGGCCGACGCTGTGACCACCGGCTTCAAAACAGCCCTTATTTGCTGCTTCCATAATGCCGGGACCGCCGCCAGAAATAATACTAAAGCCGGCTTCAGCGAGCAATTTACTGATTTCTATTGTTTTGTTATAGTAAAAAGAGTTGCGTGGGGTGCGGGCACTACCAAACACACTGACTGCTTTTTTAAGATCAATTAAATGCTCAGCTGCGGTAGCTAGCTCCTTAGAAATTTCTGATACCTGCCCTTTAATAGTTTCAGCCTTAGAAGCTTCTACCTGCTTCATTTCTTGGCGACTAACGTTTTTACTGCAGTCAGTGTTATCTTCTACTGTAAGATCAGCATCTACAGTTAATTTTTCTTTATTGGTTAACATGAAAAAAACCTTATTACTTGTTGATGGCTCAAGTTATTTATATCGTGCATTTTTTGCCATGCCTAATTTGCGAAACTCCGTAGGTGATCCCACCGGCGCACTTTATGGCGTAATGAACATGATGCGCAAGATAAACCAAGATTATAATCCCGATTATATGGCCTGCGTATTTGATGCCAAAGGCAAAACTTTTAGAGACGATATCTATGAAGAGTATAAAGGGAATCGTCCACCTATGCCGGATGATCTGCGTTCTCAGATAAAACCGATCCATGATGCGATACGTGCAATGGGCTGGCCTGTTATTGCTATTGAGGGGGTTGAGGCTGACGATGTGATTGCCACTTTGGCTAAAAAAGCGACTGACAATGGCATTGACTCGGTGATTTCAACAGGCGATAAGGACATGGCTCAGTTAGTCAACGAGAGTGTGACCTTAATCGATACCATGAGCAATCATCTGATGGATGTAGAGGGGGTAAAAACTCGTTACGGTGTACAGCCGGAGCAAATTATTGACTATTTGATGTTGATGGGTGACACCGCTGACAATATCCCCGGTGTACCTAAAGTTGGCCCTAAAACGGCGGCTAAGTGGTTGGAAGAGTACGGTACCTTAGATAATCTCATTGCTCATGCCGATGAGATTAAAGGCGTAGCCGGTAAAAACTTGCGAGAGTTTATTCCTAATTTCGAGATGACTCGTCGTTTGGTTACGATTAAGCAGGATTGCACCTTGCCTGAGGAGATTGACACCCCGGATGATTTACGTCCGCTTAGCCAAGACAAAGATACTTTAGTTGAAATTTACCAGAAGTACGGCTTCCGTACTTGGTTGCGTGATTTGACCGGTGATCCAGAGGCTATTCCAGAGCAGGACGCACGTGTTGAAGTGGCAGTGATTCCTCAAGCGCCGACAGAAATTGATTATCAAACGGTTACTACGGAAGCACAGCTGACAGATTTAATTAAAACCATTGAGGCTGCCGATATCGTTGCGTTGGATACGGAAACAGATGGTCTTTATTCTATGGGCGCGCGTTTAGTCGGCTTGTCAGTATCGGTCAAAGCGGGTCAGGCTTGGTATGTGCCGGTCGGTCATAATGGCTCAATGCTAGATGAGCAGATAGAACAGCTCGATAAGCAATTGGTTTTAGAGCAATTGCGTCCTTGGTTAGAAAATGATAAGGCAGCTAAAGTATTACAAAATGCTAAGTTTGACACCCATGTCTTAGCTAATGAAGGGGTGAGCCTACGTGGTATTGAGCACGATACCATGTTGATGGCTTATGTATTAGATTCCTCCAAGCGTGTTGGTATGGAGGACTTGATGCAGCGCTATCTTGCCCGTAGTGGTATTAGTTACGTGGATATTTGCGGGAAAGGTGCATCGGCTATTACTTTTGATCAAGTACCGATTGATAAGGCTTCTGAGTATGCCTGCGAAGATGCTGATATTACTTTGCAGCTCTATCAAGTGATGCTGCCATTGATAGAGGCCGAAGAGGGGTTTAGGCGAATCTATCAATTAGAAATGAAGGTGTCGCCGGTTTTAACCATCATTGAGCGTAATGGTGTAAAAATCGATGAGAAGTCATTATTGGAACAGAGTCGGGTTTTTGCAGCGCGGCTAGACGAATTAGAAAAAGAAGCGCATGAAATTGTGGGTGAGCCGTTTAATTTAAACTCACCACGTCAGCTTGGCACGATTCTTTTTGAAAAAATGGAATTGCCAGTGGTTAAGAAGACGCCTAAGGGGGCGCCTTCTACAGATGAGGAAACGCTTAATAAATTAGCCGAGGATTTTCCACTGCCAAGGTTGATTTTAGAGTACCGTAGCCTTGCCAAATTGAAATCGACATATACGGACAAGTTGCCAAAGATGGTTTGGCCGGCAACAGCTAGGGTTCATACCAGTTATTCTCAAGCATCGGTAGTTACAGGTCGCTTATCGTCTTCTGAGCCTAATTTACAAAATATTCCAGTGCGCAGCGAAGAGGGTAAGCGGATTCGCCGTGCTTTTGTGGCTGAACCGGGTAAGGTGATTTTAGCAGCTGACTATTCACAAATTGAGCTAAGAGTGATGGCGCATATTTCTGGTGATAAGGGTTTGCGTCAAGCCTTTGCTGAGGGGAAGGATATTCACCGTAGTACAGCGGCTGAAATTTTCTCCGTGGACAATATTGAGGATGTTACTGCAGAGCAGCGTTATTCAGCTAAAGCGATTAACTTTGGTCTGATTTACGGGATGGGGGTCTTTGGTCTAGCTAAAAACCTAAACATTACCCGTGATGCAGCTAAAGTGTATATCGATCGTTATTTTGCTCGTTATCCAGGTGTGGCGAATTATATGGAGCGAATTAAAAAAGAGGCGACTGATAATGGTTTCGTCGAAACCTCTTTTGGTCGTCGCTTATGGTTTACTGAAATTCAAGGCGCTAAAGGACCTCGCAAAGCTAATGCTGAGCGACAGGCGATTAATGCGCCTATGCAAGGCACGGCGGCTGATTTGATTAAGATGGCCATGATCGCGGTGCAAGACTTTATTGATGAGAAGCAGTTGAAGTCACGCATGATTATGCAGGTACATGATGAGCTTGTATTGGAAGTGCCGGAAGACGAGAAGGAGCTAATGACCAAGGCTTTACCTGAGCTGATGACGAATGTCGCAGAACTAACTGTGCCTTTAGTGGCAGAAGTGGCGGTTGGCGATAATTGGAGTGATGCGGAGTAGTCCGGTCGCCTAATAGGGTTAATCTAAAAAATAAAAGCACCGTTTGTGAAGTGAAACGGTGCTTTTTTTGTATAGTGAGTGATAATTAATTACTTAAGGCCTGAATACGAACCTCTAATGGCGGGTGCGTAGAGAAAATATGGGCCAATTTATGTCTATTCGAAATACCTAGTGCCTGAATGTTTTCCGGTAGTTGGCCTTCCTGCAGGTGCTGTAATCTCTGTAATGCTTTGATCATTGAGCTTGGTGTGCCCATCAGTTGTGCTGCACCTGCATCGGCTCTAAACTCACGTCGTCGCGAGAACCACGCTACGATCATCGAAGCGATGACACCAAACACGATTTCTAAGATAATCACGGTAATGAAGTAGCCAGCACCTGTGCCTTCTCGTTCGTTTTTAAAGACGGCACGATCAATGGTATAGCCAACGACGCGTGCTAAGAAAATAACAAAGGTATTTACCACACCCTGGATAAGCGTCATAGTAACCATATCACCATTGGCTATGTGAGCAACTTCATGTCCTAAGACTGCCGCGACTTCTTCTTCGTTCATCGATTGTAGAAGTCCGGTAGAAACGGCTACTAAGGCACTGTTTTTAAAAGCGCCAGTTGCGAAAGCGTTGGGGGCTCCTTCGTAAATTGCTACCTCCGGCATATTAATACCTGCGCGTTGAGCAAATTGAGAGACGGTTTCAACCAGCCAAGCCTCTTGTCTATTTGCAGGATTGCTTGGATCAATGACACGCGCTCTAGTGCTCATTTTGGCCATAGGCTTACTAATCAGCAAAGAGATGATTGAGCCGGTAAAACCGACAATCATGGAAAAGACTAATAAAGAAGTGTAATCAATACCTTGCGCAGTAAGCCATCTGTTTAGGCCAAAAATACTGCTAGTGATTGACAGCACTAAAATAATCGCTAAGTTGGTGCCTAAGAATAAAATAATACGCATCATATGGTTTTCATTCCAAATTTATTGGGTAGGGATAGAATAATTAATAAGTTTTTGTATATTCAATAATAACAATATCGAGTGATAATTGTCAGTTGAATGTCAGTTTAAAAGTGCGATTTAGGAGTTTTAAATGCATTCTCTCTGGATGGTGCTTGCATCATTTATGTTTGCTTTGATGGGGGCGGGCGTTAAGTTTGCCGGTGAGCTAAATGTACCTCTTGGATTAACCATCATTGCGCGGGGGTTGCCTTCTGTAATACTGATTTTTGTTTGGGCGATTGCTACGAAGCATTCGCTGCGGCCTAAAAGCTTTAAATTGCATTTTTTGCGTAACTTATTTGGTGTAACGGCGTTAACCTTGGTGTTTTACTGTTATTCAGTGCTGCCGTTGGCGACTGCAACCACTTTAAATTATACCTCGTCTTTATTTGTAGGTTTGTGGGTATTTATCAAGGGGGTAGAGGAAAAAAGAGATTGGTTCCGCTTTTTTACTTGTTTACTAGGTTTTGCTAGTGTGCTTTTGGTTTTAAGACCTAGTCTGAGTGAAGAGCAGTACATGCCAGTATTGTTGGGTTTAGGGTCGGGCGTTTGTGCTGCAGTAGCGATGATGCAAATTCGCTCTTTAGGTAAATTAGGGGAGTCAACTTGGTTAACCGTTTTTTATTTTTCAATAGTAGTGACTATTGTCGGTTTTGTTGGGCTTGATAGAAGTGTGGTAACTGATGTTTCGGTTCAAGCTTGGGTCGCTTTATTGGCAGTGGGTTTAAGCGGTTTGGTAGGTCAGTTATGCATCACTAAGGCATATGGCTCGGGTTCGCCGATTTTGTCTGCAGTGCTGTTGTATCTGACGATCGTTTTTGCCGTGTTAATGGGTGTAGTGTTTTGGGAAGATGTCCCTGATCTGCTTGTTTGGCTTGGGATTGCTGGAGTGATAGCAGCAGGGGGGCTATCGGCTTGGGCGACGGTTTTAAATGTGCGAAAAACGGCAAAAATCTTAAGGTAATCGATGTTCTTGCCTATATTCTTGTCTATACTGAGTTAATTGTTATTAAAGATTAAAGAGCCCCAAAAAAATCAGTCTCAAAGGAGATAGCTATGCAACCATTAATTTCAGCAAATGAGCTAAAGAACTTACTTCAGCAGGGTGCTGCTGATACAAAACTTCATATTATTGATGTGCGCTCTGACTTGCAGGATGAGGACTTAGGGCAAAGAGCCTACCTAGAGG
>LSQX01286884.1_pt1 | contig 10872 bp, 10 predicted proteins | sample 654561 | NCBI WGS metagenome assembly LSQX01 (sample SAMN04489861, study PRJNA283612) | anaerobic digester metagenome | isolation source: 4 biogas reactors fed with cattle manure at either 37C or 55C with and... | place: Denmark: Kongens Lyngby | collected 2014 | reverse complement strand
GAGTTTACAAAGGCTTTTATTTTATTCGTGCCAGCAAAAGATCTATTGCCGAATCACTGTTTACAAAATGTCAATGTCATAACTCGCTGTCTGCCAATGTGAAAATTGGCGTTCCCAGGAGTGAATCTCAAGGTCTTTCAGGGTTTCCCAAGACATTATTTGTTCGTGATTATCAGAAGACACCTTGCGAGTCGAGAAGCTCATAATATCTTGAAAGCACATGTCTTGCAGAGTCAGCAATATGAACTTCTTCAAAAAGATATGGAAGTTGACGGGCAGTAGCACGAAAGAGGATGACTCCGGGTGAAGGCTGTGAGAGAGTCGTTTTTCCAAGAGGATTCATGATTTTATGTCTTTTTGTTTTCTCTATGACATAATAGGCGGAGACAGAAAGGAATTCTTTCATGGTTCAGCCACTCACTCACCGGGAAATCAGATGCCTCCTTCCCCGACGCCCCCAGGATGGACACAAAGGCACTTTCGGCCATCTTGTGGTGGCCGCCGGTTCACAAGGCTTTGCGGGAGCGGTGAAACTCGCCTGTCAGGGGGCGTATCGCAGTGGCGTGGGTCTTGTCACGGCTTGTGTCCCCTCCTCCCTCCTCTCTTGCCTTGCGGCTTCATTGACCGAAACCATGCTTCTTGGACTTTCGGAAACTTCGGAGGGCTGTCCCGGGCGCGAGGCCGCTTCTGAAGTGCTGGCCTTTTCACAGGATAAATCAGCCATCCTGTTGGGTCCCGGACTGTCCCGACATCCTGAAACGGTACACTGTGTCTGGTCTCTCTGTCGCGAAAGCAACCAACCTCTGATCGTGGATGCAGACGGACTCAATGCTTTGTCCGAAAACCGGGAAGAAATGGAGACTCTTTTTCAGTACCGTGAAAGTCATCAGGGATGTGCGGATATTTTCACGCCCCATCCCGGCGAGATGAGCCGCTTATGCGGATTGCCTGTTGCGCATATTCAGAAGAACCGGGTTTCCACCGCATTGGAATATGCCAGACAATGGCATGTCATTCTGGTTCTGAAAGGAAAAGAGACACTGGTGGCCGCACCGGACGGACGCATCATCTCCTGTCCTCTGGGAAATGAAGGGCTGGCTACAGGCGGCTCAGGTGACGTGTTGGCTGGAATTATGGGCGCACTGGTTGCCCAGGACATAAAAAGCTTTGATGCAGCCGCCATTGCAGTCTATGTCCACGGATTGGCCGGTGATCTTGCAGCCCGTGAAAAAGGGATCCGGGCCATGATTGCCAGTGACATCATCGAATTTCTGCCGGCGGCCTGGAAATCAGTTGAAGGGGACGGGCTTTGAAGGAGCTGAAAGACCTGGGAGAATTCGGGCTCATCGACTTGCTGACGGGAGGGCTTGCCAGCGACGAGACCGTTAAAAAAAGTATAGGCGATGATTGCGCCGTGGTGGAGGTGGGTAAGGAGCTGCTTCTGCTCTCCTGTGATGCTTTTCTGGAGGGACGTCATTTTCAATGGGACTGGATGTCTCCGGAAGATGTCGGCCATAAAGCCGCCGCGTCCGCATTGAGTGATATAGCAGCCATGGGCGGCACACCTCTTTACGCCCTGGTAAGCCTGGCTGTGAATCCTCAGATGGAAGTGAATGCGCTGCGTCGGATTTACGACGGCCTGACACAGCTATTTCAGAGCTGTCAGTGTACTCTCATCGGCGGAGATACAGTCTCCTCCTCCGGGGGACTCATGCTCAGCGTGACTGTCATTGGGAAAGCCGAGGGAGGTCGGGTTTTGTATCGCTCCGGGATCCGCCCGGGCGACGTGATTATGGTCACGGGACATCCCGGCACTTCCGCTCTTGGCTTGCATACCTTGCTTCAGGGACATGATGCGCCTGTATCTTTACTGGACGCTCACCGGCGGCCTCTCCCCCGTCTGCAAGAAGCCTCATTACTCTGCTCTTTCCCGGAAGTCCATGCCATGATGGATATCAGTGATGGCCTCGTGCAGGATTTACAGCATATGGCGAAGTGCAGTGATCTGACTGTAGAGGTGGATTCCGCAGCCCTTCCTCTTTCCGCTGACCAATGCTTGTACAGTCAACAAAGAAATATCTCTCCTCTCGATGGGGCGTTATATGGAGGCGAAGATTATGAGCTGGCTCTGGCTGTGGCTCCGGAAGCTGTCGAATCCGTACAGACCCGATTCAATGAGGCCTTTTCATTGCCTCTGACTGTCATAGGTCATGCTCTTAAAGGAGAGCCACTGGTATTGGTGGATCATAAGCAACCCGAAAAAAGAGGCTGGGATCATTTCTACGAGAGATAATAGTCCGGTGCATTGCCCGGCTTCCATTTGATGTTGCAGCCCAGACTGGGCTTCTGCTGCTCTGATACGGACTCGCCACTCAGAACGGCATCAAGAGCTGCACGCAGATCGGCGCCTGTCACAGGCTGGCCGTTTCCGGGTCGGGCACCATCCATCTGGCCTCTGTAGACCAGTTTTCTCTCCCCGTCGAAGAGAAAAAAGTCCGGTGTACAGGCTGCTCCATAGGCCTTGGCCACTTCCTGCGTTTCATCATAGAGATAAGGAAAACAATAGCCCACAGCCGCCACTTCTTCCGCCATTTTCTCCGGTGCATCATCCGGATAGGCCCGCACATCGTTGGACATGACGGCGACTATGCCCGCTCCTTTGGCACTGTATTCTTTGCCGATCCGTGCGATTTCTTCGCGAACCAATTTCACATAAGGACAATGATTGCTGAGAAACATGACCAGCATTGCCGGTACCTGGGAAAAATCTTCCAGGGAAACTTTTTGATTGCGGGTATCAGGCAGAGAAAAAGAAGGTGCCACGGTGCCCAGGGGCATCATGGTGGAAGGGGTACGTGCCATGGATTGAGACTCCTGTCAGTTATTGTTTCGGGTTAATCAAAATTATCCCGTCACTTAAAGGTACAACAAAGGGTGGTTGTTAATTCCTGAAAGAAGGAGGATTCAAAAATGCATGACCGAAAGAGCGAGGAGGATTTGCCCGGCGTAATAGAGAGGGAGACCTATGGCCTCATTGATTTTTTTGTAAGCCACAAATTGACTGCGGGCGACAAAAAGATCGGAGCAGTAAAATAAAGCAGCACCGCAAAGAACAAGCCAGGAACCCCCGGTAAGAAAAAGACCGGCGGCCAGAGAAAGCATAATCGTAATGACCGTAATATAAATCAAAACAGGGATCAGATATTTCTCCAGATGAGGATATAACCAGCGGACAACAAAAATTCCCGGTATGAGAAGAATGCAGAAAGCGGCGACAGGTGCGGCCAGCGCCGGACTGCGGGTGATGAAGGCGGTACTGTAGGCGATATGTGTCAAAAGAAAAGCAAAAAGCCCCATCAGAAAGATACTTTTGGTTTTCGAAATCAAAAAAAGATCACCCCACCACGCAAAAACAATCCCCACCAGCATGATCCAGCCATAGCTGCTGTGAATACCGCCAGCGGCAATGCACAAGGCCACATATCCGGTGGAGGCCACCATCTTAAAGGCTCCCACAAGATAATAATCTCTGGAAAGAAATAAGAGCAGACCACCGACGGCTGCCGTGATGAGTACGATAATGCTAACTAAAATAGACAGGGTCATCCACTTTTCCCAGAGGGCTCCCTCATTTTTCATCAGTATTCTTCTTTTATTATACTACTTTGGTCGGGTTAAATGTCAAAATTCTTTTGGCGATAACTTTCGTACATGATTGCGGCGGCTGCTGCGGCGACATTGAGTGAATCAAGATCAGTGCTTCTGGGGATACATATCCGCTCCTGTGCTGCAGCAGAAAGTGCGTCGCTGATGCCCTGGGCTTCATTGCCGAGAAGAAGGACTGCAGGCCGTTTGAAGTTGCAGTTCCACACGGGAACTGTTGCTTCGGGCTCGGCCGCTATGAGGGTGATTCCTTCTCTTTTCATCGCCTCAGCCTGAACAAGACAATCAGCGACTTGCACGATGGGCATGTGCATGACGGCACCGGCGGAAGAACGGACCACCTGACTGTTCACGGGCGTCTGTTCTTTCTGACCGATAATGACAGCCGAGGCATTCAAAGCGGCTGCGGAACGGATGAGGGTACCAAAATTATGGGCATCCCGTATTCTGTCGAGCAGGAGGTAGAGGGGTGACGAGCCAGCCTGCGAATGCACATCTTCCCAGGAAGCATAAGGAAAAGGGCCCATCCTCAGCAGAAAACCCTGATGTTGCTTCGCTCCGCACAAGCTCCTGATCCGGTCTGAAGACACATATGAGGGGGTGACATCCAGAGGCCGCAACAGGACTTGCAGAGTCTGTCGTTCCTCTTCACCCAAAGTCTCAGCGAAGAAAGATTCCCGAACAGGCCACCTCCCCACTTTGAGAATTTCCTGCACGGCATGACGTCCCCAGACCCAGCTGCGCTGATGTCCGGCGAGAAATTTCTGTTTGTCTGATTTCCTTTTCAAAATCACCTTTCCCGGCAAGATTTTCAGTCATTGTGTGTTATGGAGTATCACTCTGCGTGACCGTGATGAGCGGATCAATGAGACCCAATGCCTGAAAAGCGGCGTTTCTTTCCACACAGGTGGGACAGAGGCCACAGGGAATTTTTCCTCCTGTATAACAGCTCCAGGTCTGTGCGAAATCGACTTTCAACTCAAGTCCCAGACGAACAATCTCTTCTTTTCTGTACTCCATAAAGGGGGCATGAATGTGAACCGGGTCACGTCTGTTCAAAGCCAGGACGGCATTCATCTTTTCCACGAAGTCGGCCGTACAGTCCCAGTAACCATATTCCACCTGAGCCTGGGCACCGTAATAGATGTCCTGCACTTGTCTGGCTTCAGCGAAGGCTGCGGAAAAGGACAGCAGAACCATGTTTCTGTTGGGCACATAAGTGGAAGGCTGGTCGCGCAAAGCTTCGGGGATAGTGTTCAATTCAGGCACTTCTTCACCGGACTGCAGGAGAGTGGAGCCTCCCTGAAGCACCTGACCGAAGACCTTCAGATCGGCCTCTGTAAAATCAGCATTCACTTCGCCGGCCTGATAGCGTGCACAGGCAAGCTCCCGTTCATGCCGTTGCCCATAAGACACAGCCAGGGCATACAGTTTTTCATAGTGGCGGCTGCAGGAATGAAGGAGCACTGTGGAATCCAGACCACCACTCACAAGAATCAGAGCGGCCTCTTTTTTTTCCATGGTATTGAGAATTTTCCAGAAAGAAGATTAAAAAAGGCGGCCTGATACTATTCCGATCAGGCCGCACAGAGTAGAGAAGGAAAGAATCAGTGGGACAATGCCTGATATTTTTGCAATTGTCCGGGCTTGACAGCACGGAGCTGGTCAATATTGTCCACGATCTTTTTGATGGCTGAGGCGACCATTTCCATATCGCTTCGGGAGTTCATGAGCAACTGGTGGTGAATGGTCACACCACTGTTTTCATGAGCATCCGTCGCCACGGGAACTTTATACCGGGTCATATCCAGAGCCTTCCAATAAGCGGCATTCAGTCTGTGCCTTTCTTTGGTTTGAGGCCGGAAAAGACCGCAGTTGTTCAAAGGCTCATAAGGCGGCTCAAAAGCATCTTGCATGGCCAACTCGGCGTTGAGCGCCACGCTGAACTGTTTATTGTTGACCTTCAGATCTTCGGTATCCAGACGGAAGGCAAAGTTGAAATAACTCTGCTGGGTCACTTCTTTGCGACGACGCATAGGCTGGATGCCGGGTATTTCTTCAAGAAGGGAGTTGAGATATATGGCGTTCGTATCACGCTGTTTGACCTGGGCATCGAGGCGTTTCAGACCACCGAGCAACAGGGCCGCCTGCCATTCCGTGAGCCGATAGTTGCCCGACTGAAGAGAATATTTGTCCATGCTGGCGGGCTTGTTCAAACCGAAGACAGGCGGGTCGGCGGGATAGGGACGACCGCAATTGCGCAGGCTGTACAATTTATAGAAGAGTTCGCGGTTACGGCACATGTTGAATCCGCCTTCACCACTGGCGAGCACCTTGGATTCCTGAAAACTCCAGGAACTGACATCACCGAAGCTGCCGACGCCTTTGCCCTTCCAGAATGAGCCATGCTGATGAGCACAGTCTTCTATCAAAAAGAGTTTGTGTTTGCGGCAGATTTTCTGCAACCGAGTCATATCCGTCATGGAGCCATAGAGATGTACCACAATAATGGCTTTTGTTTTGGCTGTGATGGCTTTTTCAACGGCATCCAGATCCAGATTCCAGGTATCCGGCTCTATGTCCACAAGAACAGGGAGGGCGTTCACATCAACGCATGCCGCGGCCGTGGCCTGCCAGGTCATGGCGGGCACAATCACCTCATCATAGGCACCGACACCCAGCGCTTCCAGTGCAAGTTGGATTCCCACGGTACCGTTGGCAATACACATTCCATACTTGGCGGTCTGGTAGGCTGTAAATTTTTCGGCGAATTCCCATTCAATGGGGCCGTCAAAAGACCACCGGTTCGATGCCGTAATCTTCGCAACCAGTTTCTCGTCTACAGGATCGCTTACGGGCCACTTCGCCCACTTTTTACTTTTCTTTGCCACTGCACGGCCACCACAAATAGCCAACTTTGCCATTGTCTGTCTCCTTTGGCTTGTTTTGACTCTGCTCACCGTGAATCTCACGGGCGCATTTAATCTCAGCGATAAGACAAAGTGTCAAGCGCTGAGGATAGGGCTGATTATCAATTTGTTTCAGTATACACTTTGATTGTAATACAGTGCAAAAAGAGAACGAATACAGGGACGAGGGACAAAGAGCAAGGGGCGCGCAGCAGATCCACTTTGTCCACTGATTCACCATAAATGGTCTGACCCCAATTTCCGCTCCTCGCAGATCCGACTGATCCGACTGATTCCCCTGAGACTACTGAACTCTTCCAGTCTCTTATTTTCCGCAAAACATACCCCCACCGTCATGCCGTTTTTTGTCGCCTCCGGTTCCTGTCGCCTATCTCTGTTTCAGATACAGTCTTGCCCGGCGGGCCATTTCTTTTTCTGAAGAAAAGCTGAGAGACCGGCAGGCTTCGTCCGGAGCCAGCCAGAGAGCTTCGAAAAGGGCTTCCTCTTCACTGACGGGCTGTGGCTGACCTCGTTTTTCATCATCACCGGGAAAGGCCATCAGATAATAATATTCAGTCCGTTGAATCTCTTTATTTTCGTGGTGGAAGCGGCTATTTGTGACACCGAGAAAGGCGGTGATCTCCAGATCCCAATAACCGCTCTCCTCCCCCACTTCACGGAGAGCACATGTTTCCAAGGCCTCTCCCGGATCTACATGTCCTTTGGGCAGTCGGATTTCATGCACAAGATTTCCCGCCCGGTGCACATGTCTTTCAAGAAGCAGCAGTTGCTGTTTTTTGTTGACCAGAACACCACCCGCCGTAACATAATGTTGTATCCGGGACACCTCAGTTCCCTTCTTTGACGGGCTGTTTTTTTCTGGTGACTTTCTTTTTCTCTTTCCTTTCTCCGAAAGAAAAGGTGAATTTTCCGGTCTTTTTATTAAGACCGATGCGGACTGTACCACCGTCCTGAAGTTTTCCAAAGAGGATTTCATCAGCCAGAGGCGTTTCAATCTCCCGGGCAATATAACGCGCCAGTGGCCGGGCTCCAAATTTATTATCGTATCCCTGAGAAGCCACCTGCTTGCGCGCTGCAGGAGTGAGATCCAGAGTAACCTGGCGATCGGCCAGTTGAAGATTCAACTGAGCGATAAATTTATCGACAATGGACAAAACAACTTCTTCATTCAGATAGTTGAAGGCAATAATGGCATCCAGGCGGTTTCTGAATTCCGGCGAAAGCAGTTTTTCGATGGCCTTTTCACTTTTATGGCGGCTGTCTTCGGAGGAAGACGTAAAGCCTATGGAAGCGGATGCCAGTTCGCGGGCTCCTGCATTGGATGTCATGATCAATACAACATTCCGGAAGTCAGCCTTTCGGCCATTGTTATCGGTCAGGGTGGCGTTGTCCATGACTTGCAGCAGGATATTGAACATGTCAGGATGCGCTTTTTCGATTTCATCCAGCAGCAGCACCGTATAAGGATTTCTCCGGATTTCATCAACGAGCAGTCCGCCCTGATCAAAGCCTATATATCCCGGAGGTGCACCTATGAGTCGGGACACGGCATGCTTTTCCATAAACTCACTCATGTCATAGCGTGAGAAATGGTTTCCGAGGCACAAGGCAAGCTGTCTTGCCGCTTCTGTTTTGCCCACACCAGTGGGGCCCGTAAAAAGAAAGGAACCCACGGGTCGAGTCAATCCGCCCAATCCGGCTCTGGATCGTTTGATTGCACGGGCGAGATGCTCCAGGGCTTCCTCCTGACCGAAAACTGATTTCTGCAGGTCTGCTTCCAGTCGTGCCAATCGCTCTTTATCTGTGTTATTGAGGCTTCGGGCTGGTACTCCGGCAAATTCGGAGACAAGCAGTTCTATGTCCTCAGGGCGCACGGTGGTACTGTTTCCTGTCTCGCTGGTCCGGACGAGCGCGGCAGCCTCATCAATGAGGTCAATGGCTTTATCAGGAAGAAAGCGATCATTGATATATCTTGCGGAAAGTTCTGCGGCTGATTTCAGTGCATCATCGGTGAAGGAGATGCCGTGGTGATCCTCATAACTTTTCTGGAGTCCTTTGAGAATACGGTAGCTTTCTTCAGAGGAGGGCTCACTGAGATCGATTTTCTGAAATCGCCTCGACAGGGCATGGTCTTTTTCTATGCGGTTCTTGTAATCCTGATAAGTGGTGGTTCCCATACAGCGCAGGGAACCTGTCGCCAGGGCCGGCTTCAAAAGGGCGGCCGCATCTATTGTGGATTCGGAAGTGGCTCCGGCACCGACCAGAGTGTGTATCTCGTCGATGAAGAGAATGACATCGCCCCGGAGGGTCAGTGAGCTCAGGACTGCTTTCATCCTTTCTTCAAAGTCCCCCCGGTATTTGGTCCCGGCCAGCAATCCGGATACATCGAGAGAAAAGACTTCCATGGCCTGCAACTCTTTGGGTACAGGGATGGTCGCTTCGCCTTTGGAAGCCTGATACAGGAGAAGTGCCAGGCCTTCCGCCAGAGCAGTCTTGCCTGTTCCGGGCTCGCCTACAAAGAGGGGATTGTTCTTTTTGCGCCGGCATAAAACACGCAAGGCTCTTTTCAGCTCCACTTCCCGACCGATGAGCGGATCAATTCCACCCTTACTGGCCCGAAGGGTCAACGATTCGCCAAAATCATTCAGATAACCGCTGTCATTGGGGGACAGCCTATCGGGTCGCTGATCCCTGCCCTCATCATCATTCCCGTCATCGGAGGTGTCGTGTCTTTCATTGTATTCCGGGCCATCGTCTTCCCTGTCTTCCTTGCGGGCTCCCCCACGAATTCTTGTTACGTTGCCGTCTTTATCCTTCCTTTCGAAAAGATTCCCCTGCTCATCTCCCATGCTCATGGTACGGGCAATGTATTGCAATACGTCCAGGCGACTGACGCCCTGTCGTGCGAGATAATACCTGGCATAAGACTCCTTCACTTCAAGTATGGCCACGAGCATGGTCGGAATATCGATGTCATCATTGCCGGTGAGGTTACTGTGTCTCTTGGCACGCTTCAGCATATAGCGCAGATCGGGCGTAAGGATCATCTCCTGCTCATCGGCTGAAGACATCTCTTCCACTTCATTACGCAGGTAGGCATCGATTTTATTTTGCAATGTCCTGATGTCTGCACCACAGCCCTCAAGTACTTCCTGGCCCTTGAGATCAACAGTCATGGCATAGAGTACATGCTCAACACAGAGATAGCGGCTGGATCTTTCTCTGGCATTCATTATCGCTCTTTGAAACAAGAAAAAAGCTTCAGATGTCATGGTCTCATATACTCCAAAAGAGAAAACACGCACCAAGGCGCATTATTCAGGTTTCACGATGCATGTAAGGGGAAAACCTTCGGCTGCAGCCGCCGCATGCACCTGCTCACGCTTTGCCTCTGCAATATCTTTAACATAAACACCGGCAATTCCCATTCCTTCATGATGCACTTGAAGCATGAGCTTCACCGCTTCATCCTCATTTTTAGAGAAAATATCCATCAGGATCATGACAACAAAATCCATGGTAGTAAAGTCGTCATTAAGCAGAATAACCAGATAGCGTCCGGGTTCTTCAATATCATCGTGAACATGGATATCTGTTTCAACTGTGGGAGTAAGCGACATGTTTTTCAGCCCCTGATTCTACTAAGCCTGAATCTGTACCTGGCTATTTTAACACACCCGTCCCTGTTATTGTCTCATTTTTACCATGACAGGCTTTCCGGAATATTCCACAGTGGGCCCGTGTTGGCTTTTTGGGGTTCTTCTATTTTAAAATTCCAGTGGTACAACCGGAGTATTCAATATGACCAGTCGTTTTGTTTATGCTGACAATAATGCTACTACCCCTTTGCATCCGGAAGTGCAGAAAGCTCTCATCGAGGCACTTCCCGTTTACGGCAATCCTTCCAGCATGCACGGTTTCGGACGGGAAGCCCGAAGCAGAACAGAAGCAGCGCGGGAAACTGTGGCTTCTTTTATCGGTGCTTTGCCTGAAGAGATTATATTTGTGGGCAGCGGGTCTGAAGCGAATAACACGGTGCTCTCCATCATGGGCTGTCCTGCTACGGACTGCACCTGCGACCGGGGCCAGAGAACGCATATTGTGACAACAACCATTGAGCATCCCTGTGTTCTGGAAACTTCCGGCTGTCTCTCGGGTCGGGGTACTCCTGTCACTCTGGTGCCTGTGGATGAATACGGTGTTGTTGATGCGGAGCGTTTGGCTGACAGCATTACCGACCAGACGGGTGTTGTTTCCGTGATGATGGCGAACAATGAGA
>LSQX01051737.1_pt1 | contig 10872 bp, 10 predicted proteins | sample 654561 | NCBI WGS metagenome assembly LSQX01 (sample SAMN04489861, study PRJNA283612) | anaerobic digester metagenome | isolation source: 4 biogas reactors fed with cattle manure at either 37C or 55C with and... | place: Denmark: Kongens Lyngby | collected 2014 | reverse complement strand
GTGACGGCAATACGCCGCCGAGCTACATGACGGACATGTTTCGCATTTTCGCCGAAAGGCTCGCCGAGGTCGGCATCGCCACTCTTCGCTATGATGAGCGGGGAGTGGCGATGAGTACAGGGGATTATGCCGCAGCAACCCTCAGCGATCTTCTTTCGGACGTTGAGGCGCTGCTTGATTTGGTCGATGAGCATCCTCAAATTGACTCTAGCCGCGTGGCCATGCTAGGTCACAGTGAAGGGGCCTACTTCCCTCCGCTCTTCCAAGAGCGCCTTCAAGCCATGGTTCTTTTGGCTGCTCCGTCCACGACTCTTGATCAGCTGATGGTGGAGCAGCTGGAATATCAGTTGCAGCAGCCTTACTTGTCCGATCCAGAGCGGGACGCCATTCAGCGTCTTGTGCCCCTGACGGAGGAGCTCCTTGCTGAAGCGAGAGAAGGGCAGGAAGTAAGCCGCGTGCTCCCCATCAATCTTGAGTGGGTGCGACAGCACATGGAACAATCTCCGCTGGAGAGTATTGCTAGCGTGACAAGCCCGGTCCTGCTTGTCCAGGGCGAACGGGACTTGAAGGTGATGCCTTATCATGCCCAAGCACTGGCAGCCGCTTTGCGCGCAGCGGGAAATGAACAAGTGCAGTTACACTATCTAGAGAATACCAGTCACGAATTCTTGTTCTTCCCTTATGACAACGATGATTTTGATCCCCTCAATCCGATGCGAATCAATCCTCGTCTCTTCGATCTTGTCGTGGGCTGGTTGGCTGAAAATCTTTAGGAATGAGCGCTATACAAGGAAAAACGCCAGAAACCTGGCGTTGAACTGACCCTATTTCGTTGTCTGCATGGCAATACCTTGAGCAAATTGTTTGCGGAACAAGATCAGCACGATCAACGGCGGCAGCATAATTACGAGAGTGCCGGCCATGATGATATTCCACTCCGCTGCACCTCGTTCAGAGGTATAGAGCATACGCAGTCCCATCTGGGCCACACGCATATCGGAGGCCGTGGTAACGATATTGGGCCACAGGTATTCGTTCCACATATAAACAAACTCGATTACCAGCAAGGCGGCAATGTTCGTCCAGGAGAGGGGAATCAAGATGCTGCGTAAATACTGCATGGGGGTTGCTCCATCCACTCGGGCCGCATCAGCCAATTCTTCCGGTACAGTCATATAGAATTGACGGAACAGAATAATCCCTGTGGTACTGGCCAAATAGGGTATGGTCAGGGCTCTGTACGTGTTGAGCCACCCCATGTTAGCCATTGTTTGATACAGGGGGATCACCCTAATGGGTAAGGGCATCATCTGGGTTACCATACAGAGAGGGAACAAGAACCAGCTTCCTCGGAACTTGAAGTGCGTAAAAGCAAAAGCAGCCAAAATGGAAAACACGATTTTTCCGATAGAAACCAAGACGGCAATGATCAGGCTGTTGGTAAGCACCACTCCCATATCCACGCGTTTCCAGGCTTCTAGAATGTTGGGGATGAGCTGATTGCCTGGGGTGAGGATAGGTGGGAAGGCATACGCATCCTGATGGGTATGAGTGGCCATCGTGAACGCGTAATAGATTGGAAAGGCTACCGCAATGAGAGTCAAAATGAGCACAGTATGGATTCCAAGGTGTTGCAGTGTTTTTCGTTTGATACGCATTGGAGCACCTCCTTAACGGTTGTAGACGGATTTTCTAGTTGAAGTGTAGATCTGGAATGCTCCTACGATAGCTACCAGAATAAATAGTACCACAGATTGGGCCGCAGCTTGACCCTCTTGCATACGTCCGAACCCATCTCGATAAATCTTGTAGATCAGAAATTCCGTTGTGCGATTGGGGCCTCCTTGGGTTACCACGTCAATTAGACCGAAGGATTGGAAGAAGGCATAAACCGTGTTCACGAAGATCAAAAAGGCCGTAGTTGGACTGAGCATGGGGAAGGTGACGACCCAAAACGTCTGCAAAGGAGTAGCGCCATCAATGGCGGCCGCTTCCTTCAGTTCATGCGGCACATTTTGCAGACCTGCCACAAAGAAGCAGATATTGTAACCTAGCATGACCCAGACTGAAGCAACGGTGACCAGGATGAAGGCCGCCACCGTATCGGTGAAGTAGTTGATTCGATACCCTGTAACAGTAGCGATGGCATGGGTCAGTATGCCGATGGATGGGTCAAAAATGAGGGACCACATAACGCCCGCAATGATGGGGGACATGGCATATGTCCATATGAATGCGACTTGGTAAAACCCGGCCCCACGAATTTTCTGGGTAGTGAGGACGGCGATGATCAAGGCAATTGTAAGCCCAATGCCGATGACCAGAACAGAGAAGATCAGCGTGTTCTGAAAGCTGGAAAGATACTCTGGAGAGCGAAACATCTCGACGAAATTGCGCCACCCTACATATCTTAGCTGCCGGCCAAAGGGAGATACGCGAAAAAAGGACTGATAGATCGCTTGCCCAAAGGGGATGATCAAAAAAACCACAATCACAGTCAACGATGGGAGTATCAGTCCGTAAGGCAGAAAACGATGCTTAGGAAATCTATCCACAAAAACCCTCCTGAACCTAATGCAGATGATAGAGATCACCGGGGTCTGACCCCGGTGATCTGTGTGCTGCGCCTAGAGTTGATCTAGTCGAGGAATTCGTTGTAGTCGGCAAGCAGTTGGTTGATTTGCTGAGCAGAATACTCGAGGGCCGCCCGCTGGTCCTCGCCTCTGGCGATTTTCTCCATCGCATCGCGCACCCACTCACGGGCTTGCACAAAGGGTCCTAAGCGCATTCCAGCTGCAGCAGTACCTTCCGATTTGCCCGACAAAATCTGCAGGAAGGCGGTGAGATGGTTGGGGCTCTGGGTAAACCAGCCCTCGTTCATCAGCGCCTGCATACCGGCGTTGGTGGCAGGGAAGTACCCTGTATTCTTGTGCCAGTAGGTTCCAATGTCTGGATCGGATAAGAACTTGAAGAACTCGAAAATGACGGCCAACTCTTCATCGGTCACTCTGTTCGAAACATAGAGACTGTTTCCGCCGATGAGTACATTACCGCGGGGATACTCGTCGCTGACGCGAGGCAGGAACGTGGTGCGCACTTCGAAGGCATCGCCCACGGTGTTGAGCACGCCGTCCAAAGAGGAGGTGGACTGCATCAAGAACGTTATTTCTCCGCTGTTGAAAGCGCCGTTGGCGTTGTATTCTGCGCCGCCATAGATCCACACATTGTCCTTGGCCATTTGGGCCCAGATCTCCATGAGATCATCGGTGAACTCGTTGGGCCAGGCCACCTCGGTGGGATAGCCTTCGCGTCCATTGCCCATGTTGGCGAAGTTCTGATCGTGCATTGCTAGCTGGGTTTCAAACATCCAGTCGGGCCACCCCGTACTCATAGCATGGGTGACGACGCCGGCCTCGATCAGTTGTAGGCCCATCTCGTACATTTCTTGCCAGGTCGTGGGCGGTTTATTTGGATCTAATCCCGCCTGACGCAGATGATCGGCGTTGTAATACAGCATAGCCGATGACGATGCAAATGGCCAGGACCAGAGGTTACCGTCCTTGGAATAGTAACGGACGATGGGAGCTACGTATTGCCCAAAATCCCAATTCTCACCGAGGCGCTCCGGAATTTGGTATGCTGGGATAATCATGCCACTGTCGTGCATGGATTGCGTTCCCACTTCGTAGATTTGCACAATACCTGGCTCTTGGTTCACCGGGTAGGCGGCCATAAAGCGGGCGAGTCCCTCTTCATAAGTTCCAATTAGAACCGGATTAATCTGTTGAGCTGGATTGATCGCATTAAACTGCTCGACCACGTTATTGAGTACGGTCAGCCTTGAACCTGTCATGCTGTGCCAGAACTCGACTGTGGTGGTCTGGGCCAAAGCCAGCCCTTGAACACAGAGAGTTACTAACACAAAGGTCAAAATCATAACACGTTTTCCCTGATGCATGAAAGCACCTCCATTTATATTTTGCTCTTAACATTCTCCGAACAATGGGCTTTTCCCTCTTTCACAAATAACTTTATCTGGGAATTTTTGGCACAAAAAAGCGGCCCCATTTGGAAAAATGGAGCCGCTCACGCCTTCTGTGTCCGTTGGATTTAGAGGCGAACTACGTTTGAAGCTTGGGGACCGCGGTCGCCGTCTACGATGTCAAAGCTGACTTCGTCACCCTCGTTCAGGGATTTGAAACCGGTACCTTGGATAGCGGAGAAGTGTACGAATACGTCGTCTCCATCTTCGCGCTCGATAAATCCAAAACCTTTTTCTGCGTTAAACCATTTAACTCTACCAGTCATTTCAATGGCCTCCTAAAATATTCTAGTCAAAAGCCTAAACTACGCAAACCGTGTAAACCCTTGCTACTCTAAGGTAGAACTCGAGGCCATATGTGTTCGCTTCATTTAAAGTCTCAACCGTCCCCACTCTACCATAGATACGGATCGGTGTCAAGGCCTTTCGACCCTCTCGATCTTAGTATAAATCCAGGTTGCCGCGGAAAACCATGTGAAGTAGAGGAAAAAGGGCAGGGCGATCCGGCCCCTGTTCCATTGCAGAATCCCAAGATTCATCAAAACATTGGAGAACATCGTGCTGTAGCAGGAGGCGAAGAATACGAACAGATAGATCCAAGGCTTCGTGCGAGGGAGAAAGTAGAAATAAAGGATAAAGAAAGCAGTCCAAGCCAGGGGAGGAAAAAAGGCCACATGGCCCAATCCGAAGGGCCCCATGTTCAGCCATGAAAAGGCTTTGATGGGCAAATACAGGAAGATGATCACCACGCTGGCCACCCCGCCCAAGGAGATCGCATAGATGGCTTGTCTGCGGATCTCGGCCTTGGGGACGACAGCAATTAAGGTCAGGGCGATCACTGCTGTGTAGAGCGGATATATTAAGTATGTCGGCACAAAACCATCCCCTTCAGATTGGCAGTCGCTTGCAGCACCTAGTATTCCCAACGAGCTGCGTTATCAAACTTGCTATCGCCCGAGGGTGTGCCGCGCAGGACATATGGATTCTTTGGTGAACTTCTCCAAGGTGAAGGAGGGAGCTATGGCAGACTTTTTCGGCTTTGCACAGGAGTTGCTAAATAAAGGACGGGCAAGGGAAGGGGATCCCTATGCCGATGCGGAATTATACGATTTGTTAGTTAGGGAAGGCAAGGACGATCATTTCTACGTACGATTTGCCAGGGAGCAAGGGGGAAGAGTGTTGGACTTGGCCTGCGGATCTGGCCGTTTGCTTCCTCGCTTGTTAAAGGCAGGACTGGAAGTAACGGGTTTGGATCTCTCGCCCCAGATGCTCAAGCAGGCCAAAGCCAGAGTGGGTGCTGCAACCTCACGGCTCGAGTTGGTAGAGGGGGATATGCGTGATTTCTCTCTGTCCCAGTCCTATGATACCATCATCATACCCTATTGCTCGCTGATATACATGCATAGTGACGCAGATCGCCTGCGTGTGTTTCAAAACTGCCATTCTCATCTCAAGAGCGGCGGTTACCTCGTGTTCGACTTTCTCGCCGGTGAGGTGGATTTAGGTGCGGGATGGCCCCAATTGGCGATGCAAGGGATACATCCCTTTACAGAGGATATACTGATCAGTGTGGTGCAGATCAAGGGGTTGAGCTGCGACTTGCGGCTGCTTAACCAAATTGACTATTCTTACCCAAAGGAACCAGGTGTTCCCACCATCACTGTCTATTCCAGTATGGAAGCGGTTGTGTCTCCGCAGCGTATGACCGAATTACTCCTGCGGGCCGGCTTGGACGTAGAGGGAGTATACAACAACTCCTCGTTACTGGAATACGATGGGGGAGAGGAATGCTTGATCATTGCCCAAAAACCGAGGGAGCAGAAAGAAACTTCATGACCGAAACCGGCAAAAAAGACGTCCGTTGGGGTTAGTGGACGCCTTTTTATACGTTATTGGTAGTCTTGTCTAAGATCCGACCCTTGTCTTGATGTCGGAGGCAACCTCGCTATCTGTTAAGGATTCCACTCTCTTCCAGAATTGGGAGGTAGGATCAGGGCCGAGAAAATCGCTGAGGAGTTTGTCACCTTTCCGATCCCAAATGGCGATTTTCCGATGACCGCCCTTGTCTTGAATTCGCACAAAATATTCGCCGCTTTCGAACATCGTACTCATAAGCACATCCCCCTTTTTGGACTAGTTTCCCTATCTGGGGAGGAAATCCTGCGAGGACTGAGTTGAAAAGCGGCAAAAGTAGGTGAGGATAAATGATCAATAACGCGGAGCAAAAGAAGCTGTTCCGAGTCGCACTAGAAACGAAGGTTCAGAGAATGTTTGGACGTACCATTCGGGGGGCGTCAGAGGATCAGATTTTTCAGGCCATCACCCAGGTTGTGTCTGATTTGGTCAAAGAACAAAGGGCCTATTCCCGCGAATTGATGCGGGGACATCATGAAAAAGAACTGTACTATCTGTCCATGGAGTTTCTGATGGGCAGAGCTTTGGGGAACAATTTGATTAACCTAGGCATTGAGGACTTAGTAGTGGAAGTCTGCCAAGATCTAGGGCTAGAGCTCAGCGAACTGCAGGAGGTTGAACCGGATCCTGGTTTGGGTAATGGGGGTCTGGGTCGCTTGGCTGCCTGTTTTATGGATTCCTTAGCCAGCCTGGGTCACAAGGCTACCGGCTGCGGCATTCGCTACGAATATGGCCTGTTCCAGCAAAAGATTATCGATGGTTACCAGGTAGAGGTGCCGGATCCCTGGCTGGAGAATGGAACCAGCTGGGAGATCGCTCTGCCGGAAGAAACGGAAATCGTCAAATTTGGAGGCTTTGTGGAAGTAAAGGAGGGCAACGGACGACTGATTTATGAACACAAGGGATACCAGTCGGTACGGGCTGTCCCCTACGAAATGCCCATTTTGGGGTATCAATCGGATGTGGTCAATTCTCTGCGCCTATGGGCGGCACGGGCCACGAAACATCTGGATATGAGCCTTTTTGGCCAGGGTAAGTACCTCGATGCCCTGGAGGAAAAGGAACTGGCGGAAGTGATTTCCAAGGTACTCTATCCCGATGATAATCATCCGGAAGGGAAGGCCCTCCGCCTGAAGCAGCAATACTTTTTTGTCTCTGCAAGCATGCAGAGCATAGTGCGCAAGTTTCGGCAGCAGTATGGGTCCAGCTTCGCACAGTTCCCAGAGCATGTTGTGGTCCATATCAATGACACCCATCCCGCCTTGGCCATTCCCGAGTTGATGCGCATCCTTTTGGATGACGAAGGTCTTGATTGGGATCAGGCCTGGAAGATCACCAAGAGCACCTTTGCCTACACCAACCACACGATCATGGAAGAAGCGCTGGAGCGATGGCCTGAGGGTTTGTTCAGGGATCTCTTGCCGAGGCTGTGGGACATCGTCTATGAGATCAATGAGCGTTTTTGCGCCGACTTGTGGGAACGCTATCCCGGCGATTGGGATCGCATAGCGCGCATGTCCATTATCTCCAATCACGAGGTGAAGATGGCGCATCTGTGCATCGTAGGCTCTTTCTCCGTCAATGGTGTGGCAAAGCTACACAGCCAGATTTTGAGGGAGCAGGTTTTCGCTGAGTTCTCTGAGTTCTTCCCCGAGAAGTTCACCAATGTGACCAACGGGGTGACCTTTCGGCGCTTTTTGCTCAAGGCCAACCCGAGTCTGGCTGACCTGGTTACAGAGCGGATTGGCTCCGGTTGGATCAAAAAACCGGAGGAGCTGGCTAAGCTCCTGCCGTACCAGACAGATCAGGGAACACAACAAGCGTTAGCACATATTCGTCATGCCAACAAACTGTCGTTGGCGAACTATATTTCCGGACACAATCACGTGCGCGTTGATCCAAACTCCATTTTCGATGTACAGATTAAGCGACTTCATGAGTACAAGCGGCAACTTCTGAATATCTTGCATGTACTGTATTTGTACAATCGTCTCTTAGACGACCCCAAATTCGAGCTATATCCCCGGACCTTCATATTCGGTGCGAAGGCTGCTCCGGGTTACGGTACGGCGAAGCTGATCATCAAACTCATTCATGATGTGGCGGAGCGAATCAACAATGACCGCAGCATCGATGATCGACTCAAAGTGGTCTTCATCGAGAATTACCGCGTCTCCCTGGCTGAAGCCATTATCCCCGCCGCGGACGTGAGTGAGCAGATATCAACGGCGGGTAAGGAAGCTTCGGGAACGGGTAATATGAAGTTCATGCTCAATGGAGCTCTCACCATTGGCACCCTCGATGGGGCCAATGTGGAAATTGACCAAGCGGTGGGACGGGACAATATCTTCCTTTTTGGCCTCAGCGCAGCAGAAACAAATCAGTACTATCGGGACGGAACCTATCGTCCCTATGAGGTTTACATGGCTGATCCATATCTAAAGCAAGCGTTGGACCAACTGGTGAACGGTTTTGTCAATGCCCAACACCCTTCGCTTTACCAGGAACTTTATCAAGGCTTATTGTATGGCCATGGCGGAATGGCCGATCCCTACTTTGTTCTTAAGGACTTTGCATCCTACCGCCAAGCCCACGAAGCCATCAATGTACAGTATCAACAACCAGAGTTATGGTGGAAAAAGGCGATCATCAACATCGGCAATGCCGGCCACTTCTCAAGTGACCGAACGGTGGAAGAATACAACCAGAGGATTTGGAAACTGCGCTAGGAGGTTCACGGATGAGCGAGCAACCCATTGCTTTGCAGCTATATTCCCTGCGAGAGTTGGCCAATGAGAATTATGTAGCCGCGTTGGAACTAGCGGCAGGACTAGGCTATCAAGGCGTTGAATTCGCGGGTTATGGAGGATTGTCCAGCGGCGAAATGAACGACCATCTCCTTCGTCTGGGACTTAAGCCCATCAGCAGTCATGTTCCTCTAGAGCGCCTGCGGGACGCCCTTGATCAGGAAATTGCCTACAACCGTGCCTTGGGCCACCATACCCTGGTCTGCCCCGCGCCGCCCCGGGGTTTTGTGAGGACTGCGGAAAATTGGCGCCAGCTAGCCCTAGAGCTCAGTGAAATTGGGAAGAGGGCTGCGGATCAAGGTTTCAGGTTAGGGTACCACAACCACAGTTCGGAATTCGAGGTCTTTGACGGTTCCTATGCTCTGGATATACTCTATGCGGCGGCGGAGGAAGAGTATCTGTTTGCCCAACTCGATCTGGGATGGATCCTGTACGGAAAAGAGGACCCAGTGAAGTATCTGCGGTCCATGCCCGGTCGCTGCCCCCTTGTGCATGTCAAAGATTTTGATCACAACCAGGAGCAGACCGATGTGGGCTGTGGTCGGCTGGATCTGGTGGCTGTCCTTGAGGCGGCCGCAGAAGTCGAGGTGGAGTGGCTGATTTTGGAGACCGAAGTGTACAAAGTATCACCAACGGAAAGTGTTCGAATTGGCCTGGAGAACCTGAAACAAGCTCAAAATCAGTGAAATATGCATCAAGGCAAAAGTCGACCCGGGGGTCGGCTTTTTTTTGTTACTTTGGATATACTAGGCAGGACAATAAAGGGGGTGAACCCATGTCCTTTTGGAAGCGTTGGAAGGAGAAAAAGGCTGCAGGGAAACAACGGGAGCATCTCAGCACCTCCCTTGAAAGCAATATAAGGTGGCTAAGGAGCAATCTCTTAGCCGATGATGCAACGATCGTGTACCGCCTCCTGCGGACCAAGGGGCCCAGACCTCGAGATTGCGCTTTGGTCTATGCGAATAATATGGCGAAGCACGACTTTCTCAGCGAACACGTGGTAGCACCCCTCATGAGCAGCGCGCCCCCGAAGGAGCTGCACGGACAGGGGCTCCTTGACTACTTTATGCAGGAGGCCATCTCCTCGGACAGTATGGATACGTCTTCTAGTTACAAAGAGCTGGCCGAGGCCGTGGTGAGGGGGACTGGTGTTGTTCTGGTAGACGGCTGCGGCATTGGCCTGATGGTGGACGCCCAAGGCTTTGAGAAACGATCTGTTTCGGAGCCGCAATCAGAGACTGTGGTCAGGGGACCCCGTCAAGGCTTTACCGAGGACTTAGGAGTGAATGTGAGTCTCGTCCGCCGAAAGATTACGTCACCGAACCTGAAGATGAAATACCTCTATGTGGGCGAACAGACCAGGACCAAGACTGCCGTGATGTATCTGGAGAGCGTCGCTAAGCCAGATTTGGTTGATGAGGTCATACAAAGGATTGAGCAGATCGAAATGGACGGTATTTTGGAGTCCGGTTACATTGAAGAGCTGATCAAAGATTCGCCCCGCAGTCCCTTTCCCACCATCGGTCACACGGAGCGGCCCGATACGGTAGCGGGGAAGATTCTCGAAGGCAGAGTGGCTGTGCTTGTGGACGGAACTCCTTTCGCCTTGACCATGCCCTATCTGCTTGTAGAGGCTTTCCAAGCCAATGAGGATTATTATCGCCATTGGGTCTTAGCCAGTTTCCACCGCCTTGTCCGTTATATCTCCTTCTTTTTGACTACCAGCACCCCTGGGCTCTACCTGGCTCTGGTTTCTCATCATCCCCAGCTCCTCCCCATGAATCTAGCCATTAGCATTGCTGCTGCGCGCAAAAACGTTCCCTTTCCGGCCATGGTGGAAGTGGTGATCATGGGTTTGGTCTTCGAGATTTTGCGGGAAGGCGGCGTGCGCTTGCCCAGAAGCGTTGGGCAAGCCATTAGCATTGTGGGAGCTATCGTTCTGGGTGATGCGGCGGTGGGTGCCAGCTTGGTCAGTGCCCCCATGATCATTGTAGTGGGTCTCACGGGCGTAGCAGGTTTTGTGGTTTCGCAGTTCAACGACGTGGCAGTCGTGGTTCGCCTTGGATTGGTGGTCCTCGCAGGCTTGCTTGGTTTTTATGGATTCCTCTT
>LSQX01338026.1_pt1 | contig 10873 bp, 6 predicted proteins | sample 654561 | NCBI WGS metagenome assembly LSQX01 (sample SAMN04489861, study PRJNA283612) | anaerobic digester metagenome | isolation source: 4 biogas reactors fed with cattle manure at either 37C or 55C with and... | place: Denmark: Kongens Lyngby | collected 2014 | reverse complement strand
CAAACATACACATTATACGACTTGCCGCGCCTACGACCACTTCTGCAAGATTGGCGAAACTTGTTGATGGTGCAGGAGGATTTTTGTATCTGATTTCGCGGCTTGGCGTAACCGGTACAGGAGGGCTTGATTTTGAGTCGATACGTTCGCACGCGGCTCAAGTCAGGGCATCGTGTCCGTTGCCGGTGTGCCTTGGTTTCGGCATATCGACGGGTGCTGACGCGCGGCTGCTCGCTTCATGTGCAGACGGCATAATTGTCGGCAGTGCATTTGAGAAAATCATAGAAGCCAATCTTTCTCATCCTGGACTTCCGGAACTTGTAGCGGAGCTTGTCGAGGAGTTTCGAGATTCGCTTGATTCAATAAATTCTGAACCCGTTGGGGAAGGGGGGAGCAGCGGAGGCCTGGACAAGCCGGGCCAGTGATTAGTGGGTAGTGGGTAGCCGTTCAGGATCGGGATCGCTATCGGCGTCGTAATCGTATCGACTGCGGTTTGCGGAGAAACACGAACTGCCAATGATATTTGACGCCATGGGATCAAGACTCCATGACGCCCGGTGAATGCTCTTTTCGCCCTCCAATTGGGTTAACAACCTGTTGCCCGGAAGACCGTACACGTTTCACAGCGGAGCGGTACACGTTTTCCATACACGAGCATGAAAATGAAACTTGATCATGAGAAACTGAAAGTTTCCTGTGATGAAATCGTGTACGAGTACGAGTACGAGAACGATTCTGCGCCTCCCAAGTACTACCCACTATCCACTGATCACTCTTTTCTCCACTGCTCGGCTTGCCGGGCTCTAGATATTCGAACCGAAGAGGGATACTTCTCCTGCCAGGACTGCGTCCATATAATCATGTGTATCGGCAAAGCGTTCTGATGAGGTGACGCCTCCGAGTCTGCTGCTGTCTATAGTTAAATGAATGTCTGAGCCAGCCGTTTGCGGCAGGTTGAAACTGACGGCAAAATCCCTTGCATGTCTGTTATAACGAGCAACTCGTCCCATATTAATAGCTTCAACAGCGTCAATTTTTGACGGGAAGAGATGTATGTGCTCCACGCCTTCCCTGAACGGATGAGCGTGCACAATGCGTCCGCCATCAGCATGGATACGGTCAAAGTATGTAAAAATATCCCATTCAAAAATATCAGGATTATCGAGCAACCATTCCTTGCCGAGTCCGTACGTCAGAAAGTGCGCCCATCCATAGCTATATTCCCAGGCGAACATTACATCAATGCCTATCTGCGCTCCCACAGCTGCTGCAATATCATAGCCGGAGCAATGGCGTTCAACGAGAGCTTCCCAGGGTTTATCCTGTAGATTTACTGTCTCCGGGGTATACAAGTGATCGGTTATTATTACGCCTGTATAATCAAGATTCTTAAAAAACCGGATTAATTGTTCGGCGCTGCTTTGACCGCAGAGGCTAGTTTCTGAAGTATGTGAATGCGTTTCGTATTTGTATCTTTTTTTTCTCATTTTGCTATTGCAGATTGTAGACAGATTTTGCGGAATTCGTTTAAAAGGCTGCCATGCTGCCATGGCAGCAACATCGCATAGCTGGCAACAGGATAAAACTTACTGCGGCTGTTGCGGATTAGGCTCAACGAGACTAATAACTAATGGATACCGTATTGAAAGGTTGGTTTCCAGACTGATTTCAATCCAGTGTGTTCCGCTTTGTTCAAATTTTGTATTCATGAAAATTTCGATGCTTGTAGCAGTTTGAAATTCGGTAGCCAATTTTATTGGAACTTCCTTTCCTGCAGCTATAACGGAAACTCCGTCAGGACCTATCAAGCGTGTAGTTTGTTTAAAATCTCCCTTTCCGCAGCACCACCTGTTAACGACACATATTTTGGAGTACACTGCCGGCAGTTTTGCCACTGCCAAAGCATCAAAAATGCCTATCAGTATGAATTTACCATTTTTCTCCTGCCGCACATCATCACAGAGCAGGCTTGCCTGGAGGTCGGGAAACATCAGTGTTTCTTTATTTATCATGATTTTATTCCAGAAAAAGGTTTGATGACGGATAAACGGGATCGCAGGTTGCTACAACTCCCAATCTGCGCAATCCTGCTGAATTGCCTTCCCCCGCCACATGGGAAAGATGAACATCGCAATCGCGCAACTCTACGAGTTTTTCAACTGCATGCATTACAGCATTGCTATTGGCTGAACTGATACCGATTGCTATCAGCAATTCTGTGACATCAAGGCTCGATGCTGTTTGATGCGACGTATGTGATTTAAGATGCATTATCGACTGGGTATATGGCTCCGGTATGAGGTGCAGCCAGTCCGGCAAGCCGGCAAGATGTTTCAGCGCATTTAGAATCATGCTCGATGCCGCATGCATTACAGGCGAGTTTTTCCCGGTAATTATTGTACCGTCATGCAGTTGGATTGCCGCTCCGCAGTATATGCCATTAAACCCTTTGCCAAGTGCCTTTGCCTCTGCAGCTGCGTTTCTCGCCGGTACTACAACAGACCTATCCTCCGGCTTGAGCCCGAGTTTTGCCAACAGGCCGTCGACCCTGTCTATAGATTTTTCGTTGCATCTTCCCTCGAGCACTTCACACGCAGTTTGGAATCTTCGCCGGATAACTTCCTGTCCGGCGGCCTCGCGAACTACGGCATCATCGGTGATGGCAAAACCTGCGCAATTGACACCCATATCAGTAGGTGACTTATATGCATCCTGCCCCATGAGGCGCGTGAGGAGTGTGCGGAGAATGGGAAAACCTTCAATATCCCTGTTATAGTTTACAGCGGAAACGCCGTATGCATCCAAGTGAAAGTTATCTATCTGATTTACATCCATCAAATCGGCTGTGGCAGCCTCGTAAGCGATATTGACGGGATGATCTACCGGCAAATTCCAAACAGGAAATGTCTCATATTTTGCATAACCGGCTGTTTTGCCACGTTTGAATTCGTGGTAAATCTGGGTCAGGCAAGTAGCAAACTTTCCGCTGCTCGGACCGGGTCCTATGACGGCGACAATCGGTCGTTTTGTTTCTACGAATTCGTTTTTACCGCAGCCCTCCTCGCTCAGTATCCTTTCAGGCTCGAGGGGATATCCGGCGGTCATGCCGTGCTTATAGACTTTTACACCGAAATTGCGCAGCTTTCCTATAAATCCTGCAGCAGCATCCATTGACGGCTCAAAGCGCGTCACAACAACTCCCCGCACCGGTATACCCCATCTGCGTACTTCATCGATCAGCCGGAGTACTTCATTATCATATGTAATTCCGAAATCACCGCGGTATTTTCTGTGTTCAACATCTCCGGCATAAATGCATATTATCACCTCTACCCTATCGCCCAGTTTTTGTAGCAATCTTATTTTGGCATCAGGATCGAAACCCGGCAAGACGCGCTCGGCATGAAAATCCTGAAACAGCTTCCCACCTACTTCCATATACAGTTTTCCAAACTGTTCGGCACGGCGTAAAACCTCTGTGCTCTGTTTTTCAATATACAGAGCGTTATCAAATCCGTTTTTTCTCACTGAGGGCATAACCTCGCGTTACCACATTTGCCCGGAAGCGTCCACAGAGTCGTCATCCGTTTTAGCATCTTCATAAATCGGCAAAATTTTCTTTATGTCGATTTGCAGCGAGGATTTCTTTTTCAAGGCGAGGCTCGCCAGATGGTTGGCTTTAACAGTTGCCTGTTCCTCTTGTTCGCTGCCATGCAAGTAAACAAAAACAGACGCATTAAAGAGCTGCTCCCCATGCTCCACAACGCCAATCGGTCTGTCGTATGGTCTATTTTCGAGAAGTGTATTTATAAGAACCATCCAATCAAAGAGTGTTAAGGCTTCTACGGGAATCTTCTTCTGCATCTGTATTGTAAGCTCACCCTTATTCCTGGAGACTTCCAGAATATCATAATTTCTGTAACCTCTTCGGACAAGACCATTATCTGAAATATCCTTGAGCAGGAAAGACTGGACTGCTTTTGCCCGGGTCAGCCTGTCAATTGTCCATTTCAGTTCTTCTTTGCCTTCTTCGGTCAGGAGCTCACGCTCCATTCGCTCCATTTCTTTTATTGCCCGATCATAATCGAATCTGGCAACAAGTTCGCGCTTTTCAAAGAAGACATTTTTCACGCTTACTACTTCCGCATCGGATATTGCCTTTGCTTTTGCCTCTTCTTTGCGTTTTTCGCTTTCGATCTTTGCCAGCTCTGCAGCTTTTGCATTCTCTTCCTGAATACGCTTACGTTCGGCAATAAGGTTTTGCCCCATGTGTTCTATTTGCTGGATTCCCCTGTTTATGCTGATGAGTGTATTATCTGCAGCGGAAACCCTCCTTTTCATCTCATCAAGACGTTCTGTCCTTTTTTTGTAAGCCTGTTTTCTGTTTTCAAGTTCCACAAGAATTGCTTCCAGAGAAAGGTCAGCTTTTATTTCCTTGGCAGCAATCGGCTGAAACTCATAAATCATCTCACACCTTCGCAAACCCTCGCGAATGCTTCTTGCTCCGGGGTATACGAGATCTTCGGCTGTCTGTACCAGATTGTTGGAAGGTCTGGCAGGTATTTTCTCTTCTAGCAGGGGAGCTTCATCGACAATGACATCATCGGATTCTTCTTCATCAGACATTTCTACGGGAGCATCTTCGGCAGATCCTTCGGGAGCATCTTCGAGTGCTTCGGCAGTAATCACTTCTTCCTCCCCGTCTTGTTCCTCCAGCTCTTCATCAACCGGCCTCAGATCATCAAAAGTGCCGGGTGCCGGCTCCAAATCGGGCAGCCTGAGATTTTCTCCTGTCGACTCGCGATAAATTTTCTGGAGACTTGCGAGGGATTCCATCATGGTGTTATCCCTTTGCTTCATCTTGTTCAGCGCAGATGAGATCTCTTCGTCGAGTGCAAAATATTTATCCACATACTCTTTGACTTGAGCCGTTGCTGCTTTTGCTTTATTGGCGGAACGTGCCTGTTTGGTAAATATCATTACACCGCCACCTATCGCTCCTAATATCAGGAGACAGAAGAACGCAACAGCAACGATCAGCATCACCTTGGCAGGATTCCCCTGTTTCTTTTCAGCAGCAACAGCCTTGCCGGTATGTACGGAAACGGGACGCAGACTGGCAGACGGATTTTGATGCCCGTATGCGGCTGCATATGCTGCCTGTGCATCTATGGCGCCTTTCTGGATCACAAATTTTTTACCGCCTCTGCCTGCTCCTCCCGTTTCAGCGGGGATCACGGCAGCTACGTCATCTTCAAGTGAACCGGTGGCAATACTGATCCTTGATGATGTTTTCCGTGCGAAGTCTCTAGCTGACGGTCCCTGTTTCCTTATATCAGGAATTGTGGAAAGGTAGTTTTTGATATCATTTATCAGCGAACCATAGTTCGGATAGCGCATAAACAGATCGTTATACATCATACGCCCGATTATGCGAGCGACCTCAGAATCTATACCTTCCTTAACTTGTACCAAAGGCACAGGAGGACCTGCAAAACGTGCCTTAATAACGGCAACGGCATCTTCTCCCTCATAAGGCGGCACTCCCGCTATGGCATGATAAAGTGTTGCGCCAAGACTGTAAATATCACTTCTGGCGCTGTTTCTCTTCTTCTGCACCTTCTCCGGCGCAATATAATAAGGAGTCCCCCAAAGCTCATTACTCCGCCCCTGGGAAGCCATGCTGGCAATACCGAAGTCGATCAGTTTGGAGCTCATCTGTTCATTGAAGAGAATATTATCAGGCTTTATATCGCCATGGAAAAGACCTACAGATTCTGCCGCCCTCAAACCTTCAGCTACTTCGAGCCCCACACGCATCACAAACGCCCAGTCGAGGGGAATTTCTTCCGATATCATGGAGTCGAGCGAACGACCGGGAACAAATTCCATTTCCAGATACGGCACGCCATACCATTCGCCGAATGAGTAGATTTGCGCTACGTTGGGATGATTCAATTTTGCGGCATTCTGTGCCTCATTACGAAATATCTCAAGAGCTTTCGGGTCAGTGCCCAAAGTTTCCTGCATCATCTTGATAGCAACTCTGCGACCAAGCGAATCATCATTAGCCAAAAAAACAGTACCCATTCCTCCGGCACCCAAACGCTTCAACAGCGTGAAGTGGTCGAACCTGGCAGGAACACCGGTCTGGGCACCACAAGCAGGGCATACTACCTTGGAGAAGGATGCTGTTGTACTGGTATCTATCGTTGCACCACAGCCGGAACAGCTGACAATATCTATATGTTCGGCTCCCGGGATTTCCACACCTCGCTGATTTTGAATACTTCCCGAAGTATCGCTCGAATTTTCACTCATTTATTGACTCTCTCTAAACCACTTGCTTTTCTTGACAAACTCCCTGATATTCGGCACCATTAACAGGTAGTGAAGCCTTAATCTCATTTCATTAACTTATATTATATGCATTCTGTACTGATTAGTCTAGACTATATTACCATTTATTCCTACGGTGTATGCCTCGCCATGGGAATAATACTTGTTTATTTTGCTATGACGAGTCTTGAGCGCTACAGCGGATTCAACTCGGATTTCGTTTCAACTCTTTTAACTATTCTAATTGTAACCGGACTTTTCGGAGCGCGACTTTTTTATGTTGTTGAGCATTGGGATTATTACTCCGGTTCTCCTTCAAAGATTTGGCGAGTCCAGGAAGGCGGGCTCATGTTTTACGGAGGACTTTTAATTTCCTCCGCAGTACTTATTTTCTATTGCCGGTTAAAGAAAAGATCAATTGGTGATGTACTCGATTTGATTGCATCGACTGTTCCGCTGGGTCAGGCTTTGGGCAGGATTGGCTGCTTTCTGAACGGGTGCTGCTATGGAAAAGCATCCAATTGCTCTATAGCGGTGAGCTATCCCAAAAACTCAATTCCGTGGATAGAGCAGCTGCAGGACAACATGATATCGGAAAGTGCAGCACGTTCCCTGCCGGTACTACCATCACAGCTTTTTGAAGCCGCTTTGGCGTTGCTTATATTTGCAGTTTTGTATTTTTCGTATAAACGTCGTGTCCACAGGGGAATGCAGGTAGCGCGCTACATGATTTTGTATGGAGTTGCACGTTTTATCATAGAGTTCTCGCGCGCAGATGAAAGGCTACATTTCGGCTTTTTCTCAATTTCCCAGGTGATAAGCATCGGCCTCATAATAGGTGGAGCAGTAATTTGCCTGTACCTGAGAACAAAGCCTGCTGATTACATTGCTGAAAATCCACGCTAGACATGATAACCAGTCTAGCCTGGGCAAACTGCTTTCGCTATTTGCAGAGCCACATGGGATGCAGAATCAACCACCGTGATTGCAGGTCCTGCCATTTCCTGAATCATTTCTGCAAAAAACGAATAGTGCGTACATCCCAAAACAATGTGATCTGCGCCACCGGCAATGATTGGATTGATTACTTTTGCAATATGCAAGCGAGCTTTTTCTGAAGAAAAGTCACCACTTTCAACAAGCTCCACCAACCCCTCCCCGGCTGCTGTATGAACGTCAATCTTTCCATCCAGACGTGCAACTGCCTCTTGAAAAAGTCGCCCACGAAGTGTAATAGGAGTAGCAACTACGCCAATAACTCCCGATTTAGATTTAGCGGCTGCCAACTCAACAGGTGGTTGAACGCCGGTAAAGGCAATATCGTACGTATCTCTCAAAGACTCCAGCGCAACGCTGGTAGCCGTATTACAGGCTACAACAACATGGGTGCAGCCATGGTCTATCAGCTTCTTTGTCAGAAAATGCGCCCGTTCAAGTACAAGCGTTTCTGACTTTTCTCCGTAAGGACAGAAACCCCAGTCGGCAATATACAGAGTATCGACAGCCGGGCACATTTTGATGAACTCCCGAGCTATTACGAGACCGCCTATCCCGGAGTCAAAAAAACCAACACGGGAATTTACAGATTGTCGCTGTAACATTGTGTTTAAGCCTTAGTGATTTGCATTTTATTCTGACCTGAATCCAATAAACCGTATTTTCACTTTATAAGGTTATTTTCGTTTCAGCTGCAATGCTTTTTCCAGCTCTTTGAAATCTCTGACATCCTCAGGCTCGAAACCTTCCGCATCAAAAGAGAGTCTCGACATGATTTCCCGACTTTTTGCTATTTCACCTTTTTTAAAGTAGACTTGTGCTACATGCAGGTGAATGCGTAAATCACGTTCATTCAGACGCAGAGCGGTCAGAAAAGCCTCCTCTGCCTGCGCCAGTCTGTTTTGCTCCATTAGAACCATTCCAAGAGTATCCCATGCTGCATACAGTTGATTATCCACAGAAAACGACTTTCGTATCAGAGCCTCGGCTTCTTCAATTTTACCGAGTTTAAGCTTCGCCACTGCAAGGTCATTAAGTACCAGCACGGAATTGACCTCACGATTTAAGCTCCGCTCAAGAAAAGCTTCTGAAGATTCGTAATTACCTACCGACAAAGCAAGCGACCCCAGTATATAGTTGGCAAAGGCATTATCAGGATCCCGATGCAATATAATTTTTGCATCCGCTTCTGCGGACTTCTTATCCGCAAGAGCAAAGTCCAGTTTCAGAATATATTCCATAAGCGAGACTACGTTAGCACTTGGAGAGTATTTAAGCGCATTACGGAAATTTTCGCGTGCAGCGGGGTAGTCCAGAAAGAGCGTGTTGACGTGCCCCTTTAGAAACAGTATCTGGTAATTGTCCTCACCTTCTGTCAGTACGGAAATTTTATCAACAGCTTTCTTTATCTCTTTTTCAGCATTTGCCGTTTCGTCCTTGCTTTGTGCATTGGAATATATCTGAGAATAAACAAGGCACAGCAGCACTTGCGCCTCTGTGCTGTTTGGATCAAGTTCAGCCAGCTGATGGGCAAGAATACGGGCACGATCTATCTCCCCCTGCGTCATTTCAAGTGCCGCAGTTTCGTATATTATCCGTGTTTCCGGGACCCCTGCTTCTCTTGCTTTTTTCAGATATTCCTGAGCTCTTTCCGCATCTCCTTTAATGACGCTTAGTCGCACCATCCCCATAATCGCCCGGTGATCGCCCGGATCTTCTGCTAAAATTTCCTTATATACTTTTTCACTCGACTCTATATCCTGCCCTTGCATATGTACTTCGGCGATCATGGCACGCAGTGTTCCCCGTTTTTCCGGACTGACATTTTCCATTGCCCTTGACAAGGAGGTCAGCGCCAGGTTCTGCATTCCGGACATCGCCCAGGTCCAGCCAAGCTGAGCAAAGGCTTCCGGTGAGCTGACATAGCCATAGGAACTCGCCAGCGTCCATATCTGGTGGGGGGATTCAAGGCTTTCCTGAAAAGATGCAAGTTTTTCCATTACTTCATCCCTTAGTTCAGGGTGCATTCCTTTCTGTATCATGGATGCATAGTTCAACAGGGCACTGATATTCCTTGAGTCGAACTCGTGTACGCGCTTGTACACTTCAAAAGCCTCCTCCAGCCTGCCGGCAGTTTCAAGCAGATAACCCAGGTTATTACCAATAAAACTGACCTGTCCTTTTACCAGTTGCTTATAGGCTTCAGTGCGTACCGATCCCTTATCCTCTGAAAAGGCATTGAGAAAAGTTTCAAGCCGGTCCTGAATGGCGAAGTGTTTTGACTTTAAATCCTGTTTTAGTATGGAGTCAATGGTTGCATTGTCAGCACCGAAGAAAGCGAGTCCATAAGGATAAACATGATAAGCGCCCAGACTCCACAGGTCGGGCAACAGGGACAAAGCCATATCTGTACTGGCAGTCGGGTTGTGTTTTACAAACTCCTGCACTAGCGGGAAGAGCCCTATTTCAGCAGCGTTACGCAAACGGACATCTGTAAACTTCTCTTTTGTAACAGCCATGTAAATACGGTTGTTACTGCGGGATAAATCAAGAGTGTTCAACTTTTCCCCGCGTTCTTTTGCCTGTATTGAAATAATGCTATCAAACGCCCCGTTAGTAACAAGCCACGAACGTCCTTCGAGATTATCAAGCAATGTATCCACATATTCCCATATAAAGCGGGCGCGTTTGTGGTTTGCATCATTGAAGTTGTTAAATATGGTGTAAATTATCAGGCATGCAGAAAGTACTACAGAGCCGACCCGCACAACAACGGGTGCGAAGCCGGCATTTCGCTGTGATGACTTTTGTTCCGGAAACAAGTTGAAAGAAAGCGTATAAAGGTATGCCGCAGAAGTACCAAGGACCGTTGCACTCATGGCATATGGCAGGATTTGCATGTAGCCAACATTAAAAAATTGCCACGGAGAAACAGCAGTTTCAAGTAAAACGGCAAGTGTTACCCCCAAAATGACCACATTTAAGACGTAAAAGCTCCAGTCACGTTCACCATTTAAAGAACGGAATCCTGTCAGTAGAAATGCCAGAAAAGGGGCAACACACGTCACTAGCGGAATCATCCAACCTTTACCTTGTGCCCCTCCGGTTATTCCGGAAACCATAGATTGAACAAGTTTTTTTACTACATCGACATAACTTGTATTGCGGAGGAGAATATACCCTTCCGAACCGTAAAAGTTTGCGGCGTTAAGAAAAAGCACCAGACCACCGGCTGCGGTCAGCAAAAGTGCCGTTGCTACAGTTGAAAATCTGAGCCTGCCGGCACTCCACATGGTAAATACAGCGTAGCCGTAATACAAAAGCGCCAAGGCAATGAAGCTTGAGGTTTGAGTCATGCCGGCCGCATAAAGAAAGAAGAATATGTACAGGTATGAAAGTTTGCTTGTTTCCCCGAACCGCAACAACATGTATGTAGCTATTAATAGCCACGTTAAATAAAAAGAGTCAAAGAAAGGCTGTGCTGCTGCCATCCAATATGGCGCAGAAAACGCCAGTGTCAATCCGGACACTGTGCCAC
>LSQX01137825.1_pt1 | contig 10874 bp, 9 predicted proteins | sample 654561 | NCBI WGS metagenome assembly LSQX01 (sample SAMN04489861, study PRJNA283612) | anaerobic digester metagenome | isolation source: 4 biogas reactors fed with cattle manure at either 37C or 55C with and... | place: Denmark: Kongens Lyngby | collected 2014 | reverse complement strand
ATCCTGCACCATGCGCTGATCAGCCAGCATGTTGATGATCTGCTTGGTGGCCCTGAGGCCTGCCGCGTTCGCTTCCTTGGTGGGCACGCCCAGCGCCTCGTGAGGCGTCTTCACGATCACCTTGGTGACCTTGGCCATCGCCGCGGCCGCGCTGCCCCAGCAGATGACGCCATAGGCCCTGGCCTCGTCCTGGGGGAAGCCGCCCATCCACTGGTGAAGCACCGTGGATACCCGGCGATCCTTGTACCCAAAGCGATCCAGATATTCCCTTGTCTGCTCTTCAAGGGCCTGGATGGCTGCCACGTCCTGCACCAGGTTGCCAAGCTGGCCGTAGCCCACAGTGATGCCCTTGACGCCCTGCTCCGCCGCCACCAGCGCTTCGATGATCGCCACGGCGTTGGATACGCAGGGAGGCACCAGGGTGCCCGTCAGGGGGCCGAAGGGCGCGCGGTTGATGCTGATGCCCCGCTCTTCATAGTAGCCCGTCAGCCTGTCCACATACTGCCAGGTCAGCAGCGTATGCTCCATTGATACGTTCTTCGCGTAGGGGATGTTNNGCTTTCGATGATGGCGACGGCGTGCGAGATGCAGGGCGGCACCAGGGTGCCGGTCAGCGGCCCGAAGGGCTCGCGGTTGATCGCGAAACCCGCTTCCTCGTAAAGGCCGGTCAAACGGTCCACGTACTGCCAGTCCTGGATCGTGCGGGCCAGGTCGGCGTTCTTGGCGTAGGGGATGTTGTAGGAGATGCCGCCGCCCTCAAAGCTGGTAAAGCCGCCGGCCAGCGTGATCTCGGCCAGCAGGCGCGCGTCCGGGGTGCCGTGGCGCACCTGAACGGGTGAATTGACGGCCCTTGTCACCCTCCTGCATCCCGCGACACCGTGGTTGACAGCCGGAAATCCGTTGAGCATGGCCTTGCCGGATGCCTCGGATTCCTCAATGCCGTGCTGCGCGTCCTCATAGCGGTTGAGGCGCGTGTAAGCATCGATGGTGGTGGGCAAAAGGTCGGCCCCTCCCTCAGTTTCCAGGTGGCGCAAAAGGCGGATATGCTCCTCGATGAGGGGCACACCCGCGCGCGGCTGGATGAGCGTAATATCCTTCCTGATGGCCATATCAAGCTTTGACTGGAATCGTTTATCCATCGGGATGGCCTTCTGGTAGGCCACCGCCTCATCCAGGTCCACCTCCCTGCCGGTCGGCCAGGCAGCCAGCACCTGCCTGCGCTCGCCTAAAAACTGTTCCTCAGACCATTTCCTGTTGATCAGCTGCATATGCTTCTCCCCTTTTTAAGTGGTCGGTCATCATATCAAAGGCCGCTTCCCGGTTGTAGCCGGCCAGTAAGCCCATCGCCGACAGGATATACTGCCTGTCTACAGTCACCTCAAATTGGCGCGGTATCAGCGCGCCGGCGTCACGTACCCTCGCGCTCTCACGCGCGATGCCCGCGGCGTCCGCGGCGTGGATCAAGGCGCCGCCGGTCAGTATCACGCGTTTCACCCGCGTCAGATCCTTGCCCGTCTGCCTGTATAGCAGGCCCGCGGGCGAATATACTTCCTCCAGTGTGCCGGCATGCCGTATCAGCCCCAGGCGGATCGCCAGCACGGCCAGCGCCCGGTCAAGTGCCTCTTCATCCGCGTTTCCCGGCAGCAGGGAGGGGTCTTGATCAATATGTGCCATCAGCTCGGCGCAGCGGCTTTCGCTCAGGCCGCTGACCGCGCAGAGCTCCTCCATGCCGGCCGCCGCCAGGATGCCGCGCGCGCTGTAGCGCATGCCGATATCCCCCTCCACCGTGCGCTTGACGCGCGGCTCGCGCAGGCCATGCAGCATGGTAGCCGGGGAGGTGGGTAAGCCCGAGGCAATGGAGTAAATATCCGTCGTCGCTCCGCCCAGATCGACCGCCACCAGCTCCCCCAGGCCTTTTTTGCCGGGCAGGCCGTCGCCCAGCAGCGTCAGCGCCTCAAGCACCGCCGAGGGTGTCGGCATCAGGATGCCGTCCAATATCTCGCTGTAATCCGAAAGGCCCTTGCCGCGGATAATACGCTCTAAAAATATCTCCCGGATGACCTGCTGGGCTGGCGTTACATCAAGCTTGCCAAGAGCGGGCATCACATTGGGCGCGGTATACACCCGGTGGGCGCTGTTTGCAAGCGCCTGCGCGCAGGCGGAGGCCGCTCCCCTGTTGCCCGCGTATACGACAGGAAAGTCGCCCGGTATCTTCGCGACCACCCCCGCGTTATGGCGGACGACATCACTGTTGCCCCCGTCTGTCCCGCCGACCAGCAGCAGGATATCAGGCGAAGCCTTTTCTATTTCCCGCGCGTCATCATCCGTCAGCTCAAAGGCATAGGTCTTGATCACCTTGGCCCCGGCGCCAAAGGCCGCAAAGCGGGCCGCCTTGGCCGTCAGACCGGGCACCAGGCCGCAGGCAACCATGCGCAGCCCGCCCGCCGCGCTCGAACAGGCCAGGCGCGCGCGGTACTCAATCGGGCCGGTCTTTTGCGAAAGCAGGCGCAGTGCCTTATGAAAGCCGATGGATACATCCTCCGCCGCGGTTGTATAGCTCTGGGCGGTCGCCAAAATAATACGGCCCTGCGCGTCAACAGCCGTCAGCTTGGTATAGGTCGATCCGAAGTCGATCAGCAGTACGGGATCCATCAATCAGTCCCCCAAATCCTCCCTGAGTGCCGCGATGGCCGCTTCAGGCGGTGTGCCGGGGCCGAACACGCGGTCAAAGCCCATGTCCTTGAAGCGCCTCTCCACTTCCTCAAAGGGCTGCTTGCCCACAACAATGTTGCCGCCCACATACATCAGGATGCGCTTCAGCCCGGCCTCGTCGCACTTATCCCGCAGCCCCTGACAGTCAAGCTCGCCATGGCCGTATAGGGAAGAGACGATGATGGCGTCAGCCGCGGATTCGATCGCCGCCTCTATATATTCTTCCTGGGACACCATGACCCCCAGATTGATGACGTTAAAGCCGGCTTGTGTGAAGGCATAATTGAGTATCTGATTGCCAACCGCGTGAACATCCGCGCCGATGACCCCCATGACAAGCGTTTTCTTGCCCATAGAATATTCCTCCTTGTAATATCAGAATCATACCTTCCTTTCCCCAGTCTGTCAATGCGCGCGCCCTTCACAAACACCGCTCGCTTGCTTGCCGCACAGGCTTTCAGATATAATAAGTGAGGTTATCAAATTGACAAAAAGGGGGTTCCTGTACATGAAAATTGCTCAGTGTACGGATACCTTTCTGCCGATCACCGATGGCGTGGGACGCGTTGTCCATGCCTACGCGACCGGCCTTTCCGCCTTGGGGCATGAAGTGACAGTCATCTCTCCCTTATATGATACAGGCCACAGGGCCAATTATCCCTTTGAGCTGGTGGACTATTTAAGCTACGCTGTCCCCACCGCGCCGCAATACAAGATGGGCACAGCCGCCGCGGACGCGCATTACCGCAAGCGCATCAGCATGGTCAAGCTGGATATTCTGCACGCGCATGGCCCCTTCGGGGCGGGCCGGGAGGCGCTGCGCCTGGCCAGGCTGCGCGATATTCCGCTGGTGGTCAGCTTTCACTCAAAATACTATGATGATTTTTATAAGGTAACGAAAAGCTCGTCCATCTCCAAGATCGCCGTCAGCAACATCGTTCATTTCTATGAGCGCTGCGACGACGTATGGGCGGTCAGCGCGCCCACCGCGGATGTGCTGCGGGAGTACGGGTTCAAAGGCCCCATCCGCGTGATGCCAAACGGCGTGACGCCAAGGACGGCAGACCCATCAGCGGCTGAGCGCGTGAAGCGCCTGCTCGGCCTGCGTGACGAGCCCATGCTGCTCTTCGTCGGCCAGATCAACTGGAAAAAGAACATCCTGCGGGTATTGGAAGCCTCGGCCCTGCTCAGGCGGGAGGGGCGGAGCTTCCGCCTGGTGCTGGCCGGCAAAGGGCCCGACGAGGAAGCGGTGATGTCAAAGATAAAGGAACTGGGCCTTGAGGATGTTTGCGCATTGCCCGGCCACATCACCGATGCCGCGGATCTTGACGCGCTGTACAGCTGCTCTTCGCTGTTTGTTTTTCCTTCCCTGTACGATAACGCGCCGATGGTGGTTCGCGAAGCCGCGGTCATGGGCCTGCCCTCCGTCATGGTGCGGGGCAGCGATGCCGCTGTGGTAGTTCGCGAAGGCGAAAACGGGTTTTTATGCGACGACAGTTCGGAGGATCTGGCCCGCGTGATCGCCGGCGCGCTTGATGCGCCTGAAGAAACCAGCATGATCGGTGAAAGAGCCCGCAGGGACATACCTGTCTTCTGGGAAAGCCTGATGCCCCAGGTGATCGAGGCCTATGAGGAGATTATTGAAAACTATCAGGGACGGACCCGCCGCAAGCCCAGCCGCCCGGCCAATGCCTATTCCATCTGGGATTCGGAGGATGAATGAGCGAACGCTTGGAGGAGCTGCAGGGCACGGTCGCCGATACCGTATTTCGCAATGACGATAACGGCTGGTCGGTCATTGAGGTGCGCGCGCAAGGCGACATCATCACGGTTGTAGGCACGCTGCCCGCCCTGTCCACAGGCGAAACCTGCCTGTTTGGGGGCGAATGGGCGCACCACCCGCAGTATGGCAAGCAGTTCAAGGCAAGCTCCTGCAGCATTCAGACACCCACGACCCTGCGAGGCATCGAGCGCTATCTGGGCAGCGGCATCATCAAAGGCGTCGGCCCAAGCACCGCCCGGCTGATCGTGGAGCATTTCGGCCAGGATACCCTCCAGGTACTCAGCGAGCAGCCCGAGCGGCTGCGCGAGATACCCGGCATCGGCAAGAAGCGCTGCGAGCAAATAGCGGGAAGCTATCTTGAACAGCACCTGCTGCGCAAAACCATGGTTTTCTTGCAGACCTACGGACTGTCTGTCGGGCTGTCCGAAAAGATCAGCAAAAGGTATAAGGACCGCGCTGAAGAAGTGATCCGCGGCAATCCTTATCAGCTGATCGATGATATAGACGGCATAGGCTTTCTGACCGCCGACCGCATCGCCCTGTCGCTGGGATTTTCCCAGTCCGGCGAGGGGCGTCTGAGGGCCGGCCTGAAGTATGTTCTGGATGAGGCAGCCGCCTCCGGGGGCCACACCTGCCTGCCGCGCTCTCAATTGGCGCAGCAAGCGGCAGCGCTGCTTCGCTGTGAGACCGCCTTGATCCAGACCATCCTCAGCGCGCTGATCCTGTATAAAGATCTGACATGCGAGGTGATCGAGGGCGAGGAAGTGGTCTTTTCCCCCGATGCCTATGTGTGCGAGTGGGCCATCGCCCGCGGCCTGATCGCGCTCAGCGCTTTTTCCCAGCAGATGATCAAGGCGCATGTCACCGGGGAAGTCACGAAGTTTGAAAAGGAACAGCATATCACCTTCAGCCCCACGCAGCGGGAGGCGTTGATGAAAGCCACCCAAAGCGGCGTGCTTGTCATCACCGGCGGGCCGGGTACGGGAAAGACCACCCTGCTCAACTGCATCCTGCATATTCTGGGCAATGACGAGGACACCCTGCTTGCAGCACCCACGGGCCGCGCTGCCAAGCGCATGAGCGAGGCTACGGGGCGGGAGGCCAGGACCATCCACCGCCTGCTTGAGTTTAACCCGGAGGGCGGCGGTTTCCTGCGTGACAGGGATAATCCGCTTGATTGCCGCTGTCTGGTGATCGACGAGGTATCCATGGTGGACATCTACCTGATGCGGAGCCTGATACGCGCCGTGAAGGAGGGAACGCGCCTGATCCTGGTCGGCGATAAGGATCAGCTTCCCTCTGTCGGCCCGGGCAATGTGCTGGGCGATATCCTGTCAAGCGGCGTCATTCCCCACGCGCGGCTGACGGAGGTGTTCCGCCAGGACGAGCACAGCACGATCGTCGCCAACGCCCACCGCATCAACCGCGGTGAGATGCCCGTCCTCAACGCTCGGGAGGGGGATTTTTTCTTTGAACGCAGCCGCTCCCCCTCCGCCGCGGCTCAGACGATCGTGGAGCTGTGCGCCGCCAGGCTGCCCAAATATCTGGGCGGTGAGAATGGCGTCAAATACATACAAGTGCTCTCCCCTACCAAAAAAGGTGAGTGCGGGGTCCACCGCTTAAACGCCCTCCTTCAGCAAGCCCTGAACCCCAAAAAAGACGGCGCGGATGAACTGGTATACGCTCAGACAGCCTTCAGAGCGGGTGACAAGGTGATCCACACCAAAAACAACTATATGCTCTCCTGGCGGGGGCAGGGCGGACAGGAGGGGCAGGGCGTATTTAACGGCGATGTCGGCAGCATCATCGCGCTGGATCAGGAAGGCCGCACCCTCACCGTGCTCTACGATGACGAACGCGAAGTGGATTACGAGTACGCTCAGCTGGAAGAGCTGGAGCTGGCTTACTGCCTGTCTGTCCATAAAAGCCAGGGCAGCGAGTTCGACGCGGTGGTCATGCCCGCGGTCGGAGGACACCATCTGCTGCTTAACCGCAATCTCTTTTATACCGCTGTGACCAGGGCAAAAAAACTGCTCGTTCTGGTCGGCTATGAGGGTGCCATCGAGTCGATGGTCAATAACAGCCACAGCCGCAGGCGCTATACGGCGCTGAGCCTCCGGCTGCGTGAAGCCCAGGCGGCCGCCCATGGATGAACGGCTTAAGGCGCTGCTTTTCCCAAGGTCGCTCTGCCTTGGCTGTGACGAGCCCCGGGAGATCGACGCGGGCGCGCCTCTGTGCGACCGCTGCAGGGAAGAGCTGGAAACGCTGCGGCTGACTGACGGCATCTGCCCCCGCTGCCTCTCCCCCAAGCCTTCAAGCGACCCTTGCCGCTTTTGCGGCGATGGCAAAATGCGTCATATTGCCTCTGCCTATGCCCCCTATAGGTACCACGGCGTCAGCCAGAAGCTGATCAGCCGGCTGAAGTTTCAGGGGATCGTCCGGGCGGCTCAGCCGCTTGCCGAGGGCATGCTGGATTGCCTTGCCGGCGCTTCTTTTGACGTGATGATCCCCGTGCCTCTATATGCCAAAGACCTGCGCGCAAGGGGCTTCAACCAGTCAGAGCTTTTTTGCCGGCACCTATCGCGCGCGACCGGGCTTGCCTATCAAAACGCGCTGATCAAAATCAAGAAAACAAAAAAACAATCCTCCCTGGGCCATGAGCAGCGGGAGGATAATGTCAAAGACGCCTATTTATGTATCTATCCATTGTACAAGAAGCGTGTATTACTGGTGGACGATGTACGCACCACCGGGTGCACAGCCCGGGCCTGCGCCGAAGAGCTTTTGAAAGCCGGAGCCCGGGAGGTCAGCCTGCTGACGGCGTCAGTGGCAGGCAGCTACTCAAAGTCATCGTCATCTTCATCAGCACCTGCCCTCTGACAGGCAGCCTTGATAACATCCCATCCAAAGCCTCGCCTCGCCAGATACGCGCCGCACTTTTGACGCGCTTCCCGCGGCTCAAGGCGCTTGCCGCTCAGGTATTTGCCGGCCAATTTCACCGCTGTTTCCATCTCGTCATCCTGGCTGATCGCTTCCAGCGCGGCCTTCGCCGTTTCCTCCCCCACGCCTTTTTGCCGCAAGGTATACGCGATCTTTCGCGGGCCGCTTGACCTTTGCTTCTGCCTGACCAGGTTTTCGCTGAGGCGGGCATCGTTCAGATAATTGCCCGCTTTCAAAAAATCACAGGCGCGCGCGGCGCTTTCCTCTGTAAAGGCCGAGTCCGTCAGTTTCATCATCAACTGTTTTTCGCTGTGATCCTTCTTTGACAGCCACCAGACAGCTCGCTCCAGCGCCTTCTGATACATGGTCCGCTCAGATAATTGATAATAGCCGTCGATGTCCAATGGCTGCCCTTCACGCAAAGGATGCTCCCGCATAACGGCCCGGGGCAGGCGGATCATCTCGCCGTTATCGCAGGTGATCACCATCAGGCTGCCCTTGCGCTCGATCTTTTCAATGATCATGCCCAGGTATCCTCACGGAAAGCAAAGCGAAGAAGATCGCACACCGCGTCGGCCAGGAACCCCTCGCGTGCCTCTGAGATGCCCGAGGACAGGAAAATCATACCGCGCCGGCTGAGGGGATCAAAAAAGGCGGCGTGCACCGCCCCGTAGGCCTTGCCCTGATGACCATACAGCTGACCCATATAGATCTGCTGATCTTGCAGGCCAAAAAGGCCAAGCCCCTGCAGGAGGCGCTGCCTTCCCCTGCCAAACTCGGCAATTGGAGCGCGCATGGTATCAAGGCTTTGACGGCTCAGATACCCTTCTCCCATCAAGGCCTTCATCAGCTGTTGAAGCTGAGCGGCGTTCAGGCAGCAGTTGCCCTGCGCCAGGCCGTAATGGCGCTGCGGATCCGGCATATCTATGCTGTCATCCTTGCGCAGCCTGCGGGCCTGCGCGTCAAAGCCGGGCTTTCTTTGAGGCGGGAATACCCGTCTTGCGTCCGCCAGTTCTCCTTGCGCGCGCTGCGGATAAAAAGTGGCGATCACACCCAGCGGCTCAAAAAGATACCGCTGCATGATCCCTTCGAAACTCTCCCCCAGTTTCTTCTCCAGCACGCAGGCGATGGCTCCGGCCCCAAGGTTTGAATAGGCCCAGCGGCCCCTCATGCTCTCAGATGTGCTGTTTGCCAGCACATCTGAGAGCTCGGACCCTTTTTCCAGCCCCTCCAGGTAAGCGCTGCCATCCACGATCCCCGCGGTGTGGCTCATCAGCTGCCTCAGTGTCACGGGATATGGCAAAAGGCCCGTATCCTCATCAAGGGATATCAGGCCCTGCTCTGCAAGCTTCAGTACGCACATGGCTGTGATCATCTTTGAAATGGAGGCCGTACGGAACACCGTATCGTCCCGCGCGGTCCTGCCCTTTCCTGCCATGCCGAAGCGGTAGGCTATCAGCCAGCCATCCTGATCAAACAGCCTCAGCACGCCGCCCAGGCAGCGATGACGGCGGAGGATGCCGGTCAGTTCCTGCTCCGCTTCACTGCGAAGCCCTGCCCCGTGAACTGTATCTGCACGCGGCGGGATCAGCGACAGCGCGGCCCTGTAGATCGCCTGTTTCATGCCATCCGGCTCTTCCGGGCATCCGCGATCAGCTTCACGGCGGCGCAGATGACCAGGATCAGGCTTAGCATCTGCGATACACGGATACTGCCCCACATCAGGCTATCGGTGCGCAGGCCTTCGATCACAAAGCGCCCCGCCCCATACCAGATCAGATACCAGCAGAAGACGTGCCCGTGCCTCCCGCTTTGTTCAAAGCGTATGCGGTTCATGTATAAAAACACAAAGCCAATCAGATTCCACAGGGACTCGTAAAAGAAGGTGGCCAGATGCCACTGTCCGGCGATGTTTACAGCGATTGGAAAGAACTGCCAGGCGGGATCAGTCACGGTATAACCGTAGGCCTCCTGGTTGAAGAAGTTCCCCCAGCGGCCGATCGCCTGACCCAGCAGCAGCGATGGGGCGATGATATCGGCCAGCTGCAAAAAGGGGATCTTGTGTTTTCTGCTCAGCATCCATACGCCGATGGCTCCGCCGATCACCGCGCCATAGATGGCCAGGCCGCCCTCCCACAGCTTGATGATGTCGCCGGGACGCGTCTTGAAATACTCCCAGCTGAAGATGACATAGTAAAGCCTCGCGACAATCAGCGCGGGCGGCAGCGCATAGAGAATGATATCCAGTCCCGTATCCTTGGGCAGGCCAAGGCGCTTTTCCTCACGCGTGCACAAAAAGGCGGCGATGGCCAGTGCCGCGGCGATCAGTATCCCATATAGCTGCATATCAGGCCCTCGCGGCGGCTTCCTCAAGCAGCCTGATAATAGGCAGATGCTGGGGGCAGGCATCCTCGCACTGGCCGCAGGCAACGCAGCGCGCCGCGTCGCCCTCAAGCTTCAGGATCTGCTGGTAGGCGCTGTCAAAGCGCGCGTTATCCTCAAACATATAGGCATCGTTGACCGCCGCGAAAACGCGGGGGATCAGCACGCCCTGCGGGCAGGGCTGGCAGTAATCGCACCTGGTGCAGCCGATCGCGATGCGCTCAAGGTAAGCCTTTTTAAGCTGCTTCACGAAAGCCCTGTCCTGCCCCGTCAGGCTGTCCACGGCTATGCGGGTAAAGATGTCCAGGTTGTCTTCCACCTGCTCCATCGTATTCATGCCGCTTAGGATGGTGACCGCTTCCTTGAAATCACCCGCGTAGCGGAATGCCCACTCGACCGGGGAATACTTCTTTTCATAGCCATCCATCATAGCGCGTACGCTGGACGGAGGATTAGCGATCGCGCCGCCGCGCAGCGGCTCCATCACAACGACGCCGATGCCCCGCTCGGCCGCGTAGCGCATGCCCTTCTCACCCGCCTGGTACTCATCGTCCAGATAGTTCAGCTGGATCTGTGCCAGTTCCCAGCCGTCGTAATCATCGACGATCTCCAGGAAGGCGTAGTGTTCATCATGGAAGGAGAAGCCGATATGCCTGATGCGGCCATCCGCCTTGGCCCGCTTGATGAAGCTTTTATAGTCAAGCCGCTGCAGCTTGCGGAAGGCTTCCCGGTTAAGCGCGTGAAGCAGATAAAAATCCACATAGGGCACATCCAGCTTTTTCAGCTGCTCATCCAGCAGCCTGTCCATATCGGCATGCTCAGTCACCAGCCATTGGGGCAGCTTGGTGGTCAGCTTGACGCGCTCGCGATAGCCCTCCTTCAGCGCCAGGCCGGTGACGATCTCGCTCTCCCCGCCATGATAGCCGTAGGCTGTATCCACATAATTCAGACCCTGATCGATGGCGCGGCGCACCATCCGGATAGCCTCTGCCCTGTTGATCACATCATTGCCTAGGTCATTTTTCATGGTGGGCAGGCGCATCATGCCAAAGCCCAG
>LSQX01044292.1_pt2 | contig 10874 bp, 10 predicted proteins | sample 654561 | NCBI WGS metagenome assembly LSQX01 (sample SAMN04489861, study PRJNA283612) | anaerobic digester metagenome | isolation source: 4 biogas reactors fed with cattle manure at either 37C or 55C with and... | place: Denmark: Kongens Lyngby | collected 2014 | reverse complement strand
GGCCTTAATCCCAATATTGGTGTAGCTCTTGGGGCTATCATTGTATGTGGTCTGATTTATACTCTTATCGGTGTAGTGGTCTGGCATTTTAATGCCAAGGGTAATGCATCTGCCTGGATCGAAAAGTTTATGCCACCAGTAGTAACTGGTGCAATTGTTTCAGTGATTGGTTTAAATCTTGCACCAGTTGCTGCCAGTGGTGCCATGGCAAGTGGCTCAACCTATGATGCCTTGATGGCTATTGTTACTATGACTAGTGTTGGTCTAGTTGCAGTGTTCACTAGAGGGATGCTACAGAGGCTGCTAATCTTGATTGGCTTAATTCTGTCTTATATTACTTATTATGTTTTTAGTAACATCTTTGGTTTTGGTGTGCCGGTCGACCTTAGCGCTGTAGCAGCTGCTCCTTGGTTTGGTTTGCCAACTTTCTATAAACCGGAGTTCCAGTTTTCTGCGATTACAATTATTGCACCTGTAGCAATCATTTTAGTTGCCGAGAACTTGGGTCATATACGTGCTGTTAGTGCGATGACAGGGCGTGATCTGGATAAGTATTTAGGCCGTGCCTTTGTTGGTGACGGGGTAGCAACAATGGTTGCAGGTTCGGTCGGTGGTACCGGTGTAACGACCTATGGTGAAAATATCGGGGTGATGTCCGTTACCCGTATTTACTCAACTATTATTTTTGTGATAGCAGCAATTTTTGCGATTGTTTTGGGCTTTTCTCCAAAATTTGGAGCGCTGATTCATAGTGTTCCTGCTCCAGTACTTGGTGGTGTGTCGGTTGTTGTGTTTGGCTTGATTGCTGTAGCTGGCGCTAGAATATGGGTTACTAATCGGGTTGATTTTTCAGATAATCGCAATCTAATTGTCGCAGCAATTGCAGTTATTTTAGGTGCGGGAAATTTCACTATCGAATTGGGTATGTTCAAACTTGAGGGGATTGGAACGGCGACTTTTGGTGCTATTTTGCTTTATCAACTTTTGAGTATTGGTAGACAGCGTCAGTAGTAGATCTTTTTAGTCTCATCGTTATGAGTGAGAATACTTGATTTTTAAGTGTTTTTTTAGCATAATATAGTAATCAAAATCCCCGGCTCAGATGGTCGGGGTTTTATTTTTGGCGCCCTAAAAGACGAACTGTCAGGGCGCTCTTTTAATTGTAATTCATGATAGAGGTAGATCATGTCAGGTATTCCTTTAACTATGGCTGGCGCTAAGCGTCTTAACGAAGAATTAAATAATTTAAAGACGGTTGAGCGTCCTGCTGTGATTGATGCAATCGCAACTGCTCGTGCTCACGGAGATTTGTCTGAAAACGCTGAGTACGATGCGGCTCGCGAACGTCAGAGTTTTGTAGAGGGTCGTATTAAAGAGTTGGAAGCGGCATTGTCTGCGGCAAACGTTATTGACCCGACAGCTCTTGAAGCAGGTGATCGCATTGTGTTTGGTGCGACTGTGGGCTTGGAAGATCTTGAGTCAGGTGAGCAGCTGAAGTATCAAATTGTGGGTGATGTTGAGTCGGATATTCGTCTAAACTTGATATCAATATCAAGTCCAGTGGCACGTGCTTTAATTGGAAAGCATGAGGGTGATGTGATCAATGTTGTAGTACCCTCAGGTGAGCGAGAGTTTGAAATTTTATCGGTAGAGTATTTCTAACTTTCTTTAAAGTATAAGCACTTTAAGCAAAACACCCCCTCACTTCATCACTGAAATGAGGGGGTGTTTTATATAACAAGCACTATTTGTTGACTCAACAGCAACGACTTATAAGATATAAATACTCTCTAGTCAGTTTTTCGACGGCCAGCTCTTAAGCTTAAGGCACTAGTTGGGCGACGGCGAGTGGTTGTTTTGCTTGCTTTAGCTGAGCTGCGACCGAAGAAAGCGTTGGCGATATCTCGATTGGATTCCGGACGCTTAGCTTTGGCAGGTTTAAATGGGCGGCTTAGTTTTTTACCCTCTGCAGCGAGTCGTTTAGGTGTATAAACTTCACCCGCTTTGCGATGACTACGTTGGTTTTCAGGAGCAAATTCATCATAGGGCTCAGTCTCTATGACGGATTTGCCGGGACGGTATAAAATTAAGGTCTTACCAAGATGGTGGATATTGGCACAAGATAGCTCATCACATATTTTATCGAGCATATCAATGCGCTCCTGGCGAATATCGGAAGCAACTTTCACTTTGATCAGACTGTGAGCATTTAGGTTGCGATCGATTTCTTTTAAGACGGCATCACTTAGGCCGTTATCACCAATTTGTACAACTGGTTTTAGGGCATGAGCCGCAGAACGTAGCGCACTACGTTCCTTAGAAGCTAATTCAAGTATAGACATAGGAATTATTGAGGAATTATTGGCAATGGCCAAAAAGAAATTTTCCAAAAACTGGATACATCAACATATTAATGATCCATACGTAAAGCTTGCTCAGCAACAAGGCTATAGAGCAAGGGCTGCATATAAGCTTATCGAGATTTTAGATACCGAAAAGTTAATGCGTCAAGGGGATATTATAGTAGACTTAGGCGCTGCACCTGGCAGTTGGTCTCAGGTTGCGCGAGAAAGATTGCTAAACAAGGCAGGGCAGTTGGATGGAAGGGTGATTGCACTTGACCTTTTACCGATGGAGCCCATTGCTGACGTGGAGTTTTTTCAGGGTGATTTCCGTGAGGATGAGGTCTTACATGAATTAGAGGAAAGGCTAGGGGGGCAACAAGTAGATGTGGTCATTTCAGATATGGCACCTAATCTTTCTGGCGTAGGTCCTGCTGATGCCGCTAGAATCCAGCATGTCTGTGAGCTAGTGCTAGAATTTGCCTTAGGACATTTAAAACCAGAGGGAGCAGTCGTGGTTAAAGCCTTTCATGGTAGCGGATTTTCTCAAATTGTCGAGATGTTTAAGCAGCACTTTAAGCGAGTAGTCGAACGCAAGCCAAAGGCCTCGCGCGATCGCTCGGCTGAAACTTTTTTAGTTGCTAAAGGTCTAAAAAAGTAGACTAACTATTATTTATATATTTTTATTACCAGAATTCTTGAGTTATAGTTTTTTGTCCCCACTATACTAAGTTAGAATAAGACATAAACAATTATCAATGGAAATTAAGCTGAAATCTTACATTTAGCTGTATTTCGTTGGCTTAGTGTTTTATTATTATAAGATTCAGTTTTTTTTGGAGTACCATGCCTTGAATAATTCCTTTTCGAAATTTGCCATCTGGGCGGTAATTGCGATGGTTCTATTTACGGTGTTTAGGCAGCTAGATGCACCATCGGTGACTACTGATACCGTAAGTTACTCGCAATTCTTGGAAGATGCAAAGCAGGGTAAGTTGTCTAGAGTTGAAATCCAGGGAGATACGCTCACGGCTACCCCGGCAAATGGTCGTAGCTATACTTTGACTGCGCCACGCGATCTCTGGATGGTCAGTGATCTGATTCGTGACGGTGTGGAGGTTACAGCGCGTCCGCCTGAGCAGCCTTCTTTCTTTTTAAGTGCTTTACTCTCTTGGTTCCCGATGCTCTTGCTTATTGGCGTCTGGATATTTTTTATGCGTCAGATGCAGGGTGGCGGCAAGGGTGGAGCTTTCAGCTTCGGTAAGTCTCGTGCACGCATGCTCGATCAAAATACTAATCGCGTTACTTTTGCCGATGTCGCTGGTTGTGATGAGGCCAAAGAAGAAGTTGGCGAGATTGTCGAGTTTTTACAAGACCCATCCCGCTTTCAGCGCTTAGGCGGTCGTATCCCGCGTGGTGTCTTGATGGTTGGTTCACCTGGTACTGGTAAGACATTACTGGCTAAAGCAATTGCTGGTGAAGCGAAAGTACCATTTTTTTCAATTTCTGGTTCTGACTTCGTAGAGATGTTTGTCGGCGTAGGTGCTTCACGCGTCCGTGACATGTTCGAAACAGCTAAAAAGCAGGCGCCGTGCATTATCTTTATTGATGAGATTGATGCCGTAGGACGTCAGCGTGGTGCAGGTGTTGGTGGTGGTAACGACGAACGTGAGCAGACACTTAACCAGTTGTTGGTTGAGATGGATGGTTTTGAGTCCGGTCAAAGTGTGATTGTGATTGCCGCAACTAACCGCCCTGATGTCTTGGACCCAGCTTTATTGCGTCCTGGTCGTTTTGACCGTCAGGTGGTTGTTTCCTTACCTGATGTGCGGGGTCGTGAACAGATCCTTAAGGTTCATATGCGTAAAGTTCATATGGCACCTAATGTCGATGCGTCCATTATTGCACGCGGTACCCCGGGTTTTTCGGGAGCAGATTTAGCCAACCTCGTTAATGAGGCAGCTCTATTTGCCGCTCGTCGCAATGGGCGTATGGTCGATATGGTCGACTTTGAGCAAGCTAAAGATAAAATCATCATGGGTGCTGAGCGTCGTTCTATTGTGATGCCTGAGGAAGAGCGTTTAAATACGGCTTATCATGAGTCGGGTCACGCTATCGTTGCTAGACTGCTACCTAAGACTGACCCAGTTCACAAGGTCACAATTATTCCTCGTGGTCGCGCTTTAGGGGTGACTATGCAGTTACCTGAAGGTGACCGCTATAGTATGGATAAGGAGCGGTTGCTCAATATGATCGCTGTCTTGTTTGGTGGTCGTATTGCTGAGGAAGTCTTTATGAATCAGATGACGACTGGTGCTTCTAATGACTTTGAGCGAGCAACGCAGATTGCTCGTGATATTGTCACGCGCTACGGTATGACTGATTCTTTAGGGCCGATGGTCTATGCGGAAAATGACACTGATCCTTTTTTAGGACGTCAGATGACTCGTTCTTCACAAATGTCTGAAGCTACTATGCAAAAGGTAGATGCTGAAATCAGAACGATTATTGATGAGCAATACACAGTTGCCCGTCAGCTGATTGAAGACAATAAAGACAAGATGCATGCGATGGCTAAGGCGTTGATGGAGTGGGAAACGATTGATGCTGACCAGATTGAGGATATCATGCAGGGTCGCCCGCCACGTCCTCCTAAGATTCCTGATCAGCCTTATGATTCTCAGCCACCAAGTGCAGGTAATGCACCAGTAGCAGAGGAGACCAAGACAGATGAACAGCCTAAAGCAGAAGATAGTGATAGTAGCGGTAACTCTAAGGGCAAAGATGGGGATAAGCCAGTAGAAGCGGTTTAAACTTTATAGCCCATAAGGCACTGTGATATGATTTCGCAGTGCCTTTTTTGTTTCTACTCAAAAAATTAATAATTTTATGAACTCAGATTTTATATGTGGGCGTTTTGCCCTTGACCTATCGAGCCCATTGGTAATGGGTATTGTTAATGTCACACCAGATTCTTTTTCAGATGGCGGGGCTCAATCTGAACAATTAGACTTGGCGATAGAGCGCGGTCTGCAGATGGTGGAAGCCGGAGCACAGATTTTAGATATTGGCGGTGAGTCGACTCGTCCTGGTAGTGATGCTGTTTCTGTTGAAGAAGAGTTGCGTCGCATTATCCCTGTTATTGAAGGTTTGCATGGGGCAGGTGTGCCTTTGTCTATTGATACTTTTAAGCCTGAAGTGATGCAAGCTGCGTTAGATGCTGGCGCTGATATGATTAATGATATCTATGCACTGCGTCAACCTGGTGCTCTCGAGGTCGTAGCTAAACACCCTAATTGTGGTATTTGTATTATGCATATGGAGGGAGAACCTAAAACTATGCAGCAATCACCACCGGATTATGGGGGTGAGATCACATTGGCAGTTAAGCAGTTTCTCCAGGAGAGAATTGATACTTTGTTAAAATACGATATTGATTCGAGTAGGGTAATGCTTGACCCTGGTTTTGGTTTTGGCAAAACAGTCGCACAAAATTACCAGTTATTAAATGAACTGGCTGAGTTAAAGAGTTTAGAGCTACCCTTGCTTATAGGTTTATCGCGTAAATCCATGATTGGAGCAGTTGTCGCTAAGGAACCTAAAGAGCGAGTAATTGGTAGTGTTGTTGCAGCCATGGCCGCAGCCGATCGAGGTGCTGTGGTTCTTAGGGTGCATGATGTGGTCGAAACAGCAGATGCATTAGCTGTTTGGCGTGCAATTCATCATGAGGAGTAATAAAGATGGCACGTAAGTATTTTGGCACAGATGGTGTGCGTGGTCGTGTTGGTGGGGCGGTGATTAATGCCGAATTTGCTTTAAAGCTTGCGTACGCTGCTGGTCGTGTTTTAGCTCATCAAGCACCTGAGGGCGTTGAGCGTCCTACAGTTTTGATTGGTAAGGACACGCGAGTGTCAGGTTATATGCTTGAGTCAGCGATGCAAGCAGGTTTTGCCGCAGCCGGTGTTGATGTGTTGTTGGCTGGTCCTATCCCAACGCCTGCTGTTGCTTATTTGACTCGGACCTTGAGGCTTAATGCAGGCGTAGTTATCAGTGCTTCGCATAATCCTTATCACGATAATGGCATCAAGTTTTTCTCTGAAAATGGTCTCAAGTTACCCGATGAGACGGAAGAAAAGATTGAAGCATTAATTGATCAGGATATTCACTATGAGGAATCTGAATCTATCGGTCGTGCGCGTCGCTTAAATGACGCAGCAGGGCGTTATATTGAGTTTTGTAAAAGTAGCTTTCCTAATGATTTGAATCTTAGAGGCTTGAAGATAGTGGTTGATGCTGCTCATGGGGCTGCGTACCATGTCGCTCCTCATGTCTTTAAAGAGTTAGGTGCCACAGTAGTAGCAGTTGGTTGTAGTCCTGATGGTTTTAATATTAATCGGAATGTTGGTGCTTTATTTCCTGAGCAGCTTGTTGCGACAGTGAACGCGCAGCGTGCTGATTATGGAATTGCCCTTGATGGTGATGCAGACCGTTTGCAGATGGTTGATGCTAAAGGCAATATTTATAATGGTGATGAGTTGTTATATGCCATTGTGCTTGAGCGTATGGAGCGCATGGAGGTCAAGGGGGTAGGTGGTACCTTGATGACTAATTTTGGTCTCGAGAAGCGTCTTAAGGAGTTGGGTATTCCTCTCGAGCGTGCCAAGGTTGGCGACCGCTATGTTTTGGAAAGCTTACATAAAAATGGCTGGAATTTTGGTGGCGAAAGCTCTGGTCATTTATTGTGTCTAGATTGCCACACAACAGGTGATGGAATTATAGCCGCTTTGCAAGTATTGACTGCCGTTGTACGTAGTGGCAAGCCGTTGGGTGAGTTAACCCAGGAATTAAAGATGTATCCTCAGATGATGATTAATGCACCACTCAAACCAGGTCTTGATTGGCAAAATCATGCCGAACTTAGTCGGGTTAGAGCAGAGGTTGAGGCAGAGCTTGGTGATCGTGGTCGGGTTTTGATTCGAGCATCAGGTACTGAACCGATTTTACGTTTAATGGTAGAAGCTGAAACGTTGGAATTAGCAAAAGAGGGTGTGCAGCGCTTAGCCGACGTCAATCTTGAGGCCTAAGCAAGAGCGTATAAATAGCGAACTGCTGATCTGCTTTTATTTTCTTCAGCTGTGGTTTAAAGCACGACTTTTTTGTACCTAGCTCGACAATAATTAAAGTGAAAGAAATCTGTAAAATGACTTTTGTATAATCTATAGCGGCATTTGATTCCTAAGAATTGTGTCATCTTGTAAAATGTATATATATAGTCACAAAACTTTCAGTGATTTGTTGAACTCGTTGAGGAAAATTAATTTATGCAAGAGCTGATTGAAATTCCAAAGGACCTAAGCAGTCTTGATGGTCCTAGTTTGGTATTAGGCATAGCCACTACTCAAGAAGAGGTGGAGGCGGTTCAGCGGCTTCGTTATGATGTTTACACCACAGAGATGGGTGTGCATTTTCCGGATGCGATTGATGGTCGTGATGTTGATCATTTTGATCAGTTTTGTCAGCATCTGGTGGTTATGGATACCAAAGAAGATCTAGTCGTTGGTACTTATCGCATCTTGACGCCTGAAAATGCAGTTAAAGCAGGGGGCTTTTACTCTGAATCTGAGTTTGAGTTGACTCAGATGGAGCATTTGCGAGCTGAGTTGAGCGAATGTGGTCGTTCTTGTACACACCCAGACTACCGTGATGGCGCTGTCATCATGTTGTTGTGGAGCGGCCTAGCACAATTTTTACGTTATCATAATTTACGTTATTTATTTGGCTGCGCTAGTGTCAGTTTGTTAGATGAGGGGGTTCAGGCTTCTCGTGTCTGGCAACTAGCTAAGCAGCAAATGCAAGAGTATGCTGACCAACCTCGTGTTACTCCACATGAGCCTTACCCTATTGATTTATTAGAAGCAAAAGTTAGCGGTGATTCTGAGCGAGTACGTCAGTCTCGCATGCCGGCTTTAATTAAAGGCTACTTGAAAATCGGTGCCCGGATTTGTGGTGAGCCGGCATGGGACAAGGATTTTAACGCTGTGGACTATCCTGTGATTGTGGATATTGAAAATATGGATCGTCGTTATCGACGCCATTTTGGTTTTGATTAATTAGGTTAATCGTAAACTTAAAACCACAACCTTCCCAGTCCTGCTTTTCGTTATTTAGGCTAAACTCTGTTAGTGGGTGGTTTGCTAGCCAGCGCTCACCGATATTTAAGTAAATATGCTTGTCTTTGATTTCTAGCGCTAAGTTTTCCATGTGTACGGCTTGGCGGTTGCGTAAAAACATCAAGGCTAAGCGCATGCAGAGGATAGCCTGCCACTCTTCATCAGGCAGTGATGCAAGGTCGTTTTTGTTTAACTTGCCTTGGGACTCTAGATTTAAATTAGCTAAAATACTTTGCTCGTCTTTGGAAAAGCCGGGCATGTCAGCATGCTGTAATACATAGGCTGAATGTCGATGATAAGAGGACTGGGAGATGCTTAAGCCGACTTCATGTAAATCGCAGGCCCACTTTAGTAGCAATCTTAAGTCATGAGGCCATTCCTCTTGTTCAGTTTTGCTGAGCGTTAGTGCTGAATCATACAATGCGGTAGCTAGTTGACAGACACGTAGTGCCTGTTTGGTATCAACTCGATAGCGGTGCATATATTGTGAGACGGTGCCTGCACGAATGTCTGAAGCGGTCTTACGACCTAACATATCATATAAAACACCTACCCTTAAGGCTCCTTCACCTTGACCCATTTGTTTGATCTTGAGCTCTTTGAAGGCAGCCATCATGATGGCTAAACCGGCAGGTAAGACCTCAATGCGGTCTTCTCTTAGGTCGAGGAGTAGGGGGGAGTTAGCTGATCCTGTTTTTATCAAGATTTTTTTAAGCTTTTCCATACCTGCTAGGGTGATACCTCGCTCGGAGAACCCTGAGGCTTGTAAGACAGCAACTAAGGCTTTGGCTGAACCGGATGAACCAAAAGCTTCAGACCAACCAACTGCACGATAAGTTCTGCTCAGTACCTGAATCTGGTTACGAGCGTTGATCTCTGCTTGTCTAAAGGCTTCGGCGGTAACGATCCCCCCCGGAAAGTAAAGTTTGGTAAATGATACACAGCCGATAGCTAAGGATTTAAGTAATATCGATTGGTAACCATTGCCTATAATAAACTCAGTGGAGCCACCACCAATATCAATAACCAAACGATTTTTATCTGATACAGGTAGCTCATGTGCAACACCAGAGAATACTAAACGTGCTTCTTCGGGGCCTGAAACTACTTCAATAGGAAAGCCTAAAGCCTCTTCTGCTTTTCTAAGTAGAACTTCACGATTTTTGGCAACCCGAAAAGTATTAGTTGCTACGGCACGTACTTGATTAGGGTGAAAGTCTTTAATGCGTTCTGCAAAACGATTTAAAACTCCTACGGCACGTTCGATAGCTTCATCACTTAATACCTTGGCATCATTCAAGCCAGCGGCTAAACGTACAGTTTCTTTAAGACGATCAATGGCAAAGACATAGGCCTCACCATTACGTTCTTCAATTCGGCCTACTGATAAACGAAAGCTGTTTGAACCCAAGTCTACAGCGGCAAGTAAATTATTATTTTCCATATGGTTTTGTGTGTCTAATAACGCAAATATTGTACCTAAGATTTTGTTTTAAAAGGAGAACATCGAGATGTTTTTAAACCACAAAAGCATTGGGTAGGAATTAGGTGTTGAGTGTAATATTCTTGTAATATACGGTTTGTACAATTTTGCTTGTAGATAGATGCTTCGATAGTATTTCGCTTTCGAACTTATAAATTGATGTTTACACTCTGATTTCACAAAAAGGATGATCATGTTAAAACTAGCTTTATCACGTGTATCTTTAGCAGTTGCTTTAGGTGCAGCTACTTTCACAGTACAAGCCGCTGCTTCAGTAACAGGTGCTGGTGCTTCTTTCCCATACCCAATTTACGCTAAATGGGCTGCTGATTACCATGAAGCTACTGGTAACCGTATCAACTATCAGTCTATCGGTTCAGGCGGTGGTCAGCAACAAATTATTGCTAAAACCGTTGATTTCGGTGCTTCTGATGACCCATTACCAGGCGAGAAATTAGAAGAAACTAACTTATTACAGTTCCCAGCCGTTATCGGTGGTACTGTTCCTGTTATCAACGTAGAAGGCATTGAGCCAGGTCAGTTGAAATTAACAGGTACTGTTCTTGCTGATATTTACTTAGGTAAAATCACTAAGTGGAATGATGACGCTATTACTGCTTTAAACGACGGTTTAGAGTTACCTAACTCTGATATTATCGTTGTACACCGTTCTGATGGTTCTGGTACAACTTTTGGCTGGACTAACTACTTATCTCAAGTTTCTGAAGACTGGAAAGAGAAAGTTGGTGAGGGTAAAGCAGTTAGCTGGCCTGTAGGTCAGGGTGGTAAGGGTAACGAAGGTGTTGCTGGTTACGTTCGTCAATTAGCTAACTCAATCGGTTACGTTGAGTATGCTTATGCTAAGCAAAATGATTTGTC
>LSQX01395553.1_pt2 | contig 10875 bp, 20 predicted proteins | sample 654561 | NCBI WGS metagenome assembly LSQX01 (sample SAMN04489861, study PRJNA283612) | anaerobic digester metagenome | isolation source: 4 biogas reactors fed with cattle manure at either 37C or 55C with and... | place: Denmark: Kongens Lyngby | collected 2014 | reverse complement strand
CAACATACGAACTCAGGACTAGGTCGGAGGAGTAGGATCCACTAGAACCGCCCGCGACGACACTATGGGGGAGTGATAAGGAGGTCCAGACTTGGTCTGAGTTTTGAGTAATGCGGTCATTTGTAGAGAGATAGCTTGAGGAGTGCTCAATGGGGTTAATGGTAACTGCGGAGGAGGTAACGTAGCCTTGGTCTGGAGTTTGGTCTTTAAGAGCACGTGCGTAGCTAGCAATTACTCTCTCCATGTCAGCGTTGGCAGCTTTTCTCCGCTGGTCTATATTCCCGGGGTATTTATCGAGGCTGAAGAGCGAAGCGTCAATCTGGTGCTGTTCACGCGGCACATTCCGCCATCTCCAGATGACGTCGATGATTGTGATTTGACGCTTCTCCCAGATCGGGAGGACCGTACGGTGGAGTGGTGAGATGGAGTAGATGCCGAATGTTTTGCGCCCCTTGGAGTCGGTCCACCAGATGGGGGTGTCTTTGAATTTAATGTGGATGATTTCATCGGCAGGGAAACGCTGCTCTGTAGGCAAGCCCTCGTCAAGGATGTAGTAGTTGGCTTTTCTAATAGCGGTGGTGTTGGAAGAACCGCCGATGCGAGATAAGTCATCTAATATGGTGACCGATTTGTTGGGAAGTATTTCATAAGTGAAGCCGGGGAGTTTGTGGATGTAGACGTTCCCGTGCATCATGAGGAGTTCAGCGTATTTCTCAAATTCATTCTTGATATTCAAGGTGGCTGCAAGGTGTTCGGCTTCTCTGAGCATTTCTGCTTCTAACTCATCGTACTCGGTGTCCTTATCTGACATCTTGAAGCGCTTGAAGGAATCGGACGTCATCGTGCTAATGCGGTCAATGGCGCCGCCGACTTCCGGTTCTAGGCTATACATTTGTTCATAGATGTCAGCTTCATCCATCTCGCGCCAATTCGTGATGTCGATGAGGAATTGGGCGAGGGAATTTGTGACTTGCTTACCTGCGTAGATGTGGTCTGCGGAACTGCCAGCTGCACCTGTGTTAAGGCGCGCGAAGGCCTGTTTGACCTTCTGAGTTAAGGTTTTTGCTATACCCATGATATCACCTTTAGATTACGCGAAGAGAGATTGAGTCTGGTAATAGATTTGTAGACTGCTCTGTTGATAAATACCAGATTACGTTTGCAACACAATCCGCTATATCTTTGCTGCCACCGAACGGATGGTCAACTTTCGGAGTACGTCCATTAATGACCAATAGATTCTCAGCTTCATATTTCAGTTGCTCGTCGTAGACAACGCGAACTGGAGTCGGGAAGTCTTCAGATTGCTGTTCTTTCCACCTATCGTAGTCTTCTTTTGTTACAATGTGTTTAACGTACTCCATGCCGTACGTGTCGACAACGTGCTCGATGATTTCTGGGTACATCCACGTGTCGAAGATGAAGACATTGGCGTTGATACGCGGAATAACGTAGTCAAGGTATTTGCGGATCTCGGATGGGCGAATGAATGCGTCGCCTTCCTTTTTGGTAAAGCGGTGCGCTCCATCCACGACTATACCGCCTGTCATGCGGTCTGTGTAGCCGCACGCAATACCGAAGCGGTCGTTTGTGACAGCGGGGTCAATTGCTAACACTCTGAATTGGTCAGTCATTAAGGGAATTTCCTCTAACTGGAGGATATTCACCATGGGTTTGAGGAAGACACCTTCAGGGAATGCGACGCCGCCTGCGATTTCGGGTTTACATGCATAGTCTCTATAGAAGGTTGGCATGTCACGCTTGTATTCTTCTCGAAGCGCTGCTTCGCTGAAGTGCGGGTTCATTTCCCAGGTAGGGAGCTTATATGTAAGGATGTTATTAGGCTTATAATTCGGAGGGATGGGGATCTTGCCTGTACGAATCTCGTACTCGCGCTTCATCGCGGCCTTACCTTCCATGTGAAGGCGCATAATAATATCGGTTGGATGTTGGGGTGATGAGATCCCGATAACATGGCCGTCATCTCCTAGCGTGTCAGTAGACTTCTTGAGACGCGACCATACCTCCCATGCGCCACGCTTACCGCCCGTTGATTCAAATAATGCGAGCTCATCAAATATAACGCACTTGGAAGTTCTTCCCACGGCGGTGGTCGCCCAACTTGAGAGAGTCTGCAGCTTTACTCTCTTAGCATCGCACTCAACATTATCAGATCGTATTTCAATATCAAACCACGTGTGAAGCCACTCGCAGCCCTCTATCATCGTCTGGACGTTGGAGAAAACACCGTCGGAAGCCTGCTTCTCACTAACAGACACAATTTGAATAAACAGCTTCTGGTTCTTCAGCAGATTATAGTATTCAGCAGGATTCGGCATCGTTATAGCATCCCAGAACTCATAGCATCCCATAACGGATGCAAGCGCTGTCTTGCCACTTCGCATACCTGCAACTAAAATGAGTTGCTTATACTGTGGGAGCTTGGGATTATATCTATTTTGGTAGAACTCCCGCATGATTTTTTCTTGCGCCGGAAATAGAGTAACCCCGAGGATTTCATTCGTCCACCAGACCGGATCCATTTTGCCGCGTGCCACTGTTTTTAGATAGTCGAGATAGTTCTTACTCGAGGTATCTATGGAGTCGTCGCTTCGATCGCCGGCATATGATCGATAGCTTCGAGAACTTTTTTGCGACATGATGGACACACCTCCTGGACGATCATGTTCGTAAGTTCAATATATTGTGTGTTCATTTTTTCGATGCGGACATTAACATTTCCGCCCTGGTTGAGGCGCCCTTGGAATTCCATGAGGTCATGGAGAGTTGCGCGCGTTTCTTTGGTAAGCATAACAGCAAGCTTAATGTTCTCCCTATCGAATTCCCGGATCTTACAGATATAATCCACCCAGTCTTCAAGCTTCTTTAACATCGATAGCAGGCGCTTCATGTAGAAGTCTTCGGAATAGTACTCACCAGTCTTTGAATCAACCTTGATTTGGTGAGTATTAACATGATCCATCACCTCATTTCTCGTCATCTTGAAGAACATTGCGGCTTCTTCAACTGACGTCTTCCCCGAAATGATATCTCTGGACCACGCCATTCCTATTGCGCCCGCTTCGCACATAGGACATTTGTCTGCCATGAGGTATAGTTGTAATTTCCTGTATATGAAGGGATAAGAAAGTATTTAAAGAATTAAAGAAAATATATAATGTTTAAGAAAAAACTGTAGCGCGCGCTCTAGGGGCTACTCGCCACCAGATACTGCTGCCAAGCACATTATACTAGGGTGAAAAGACTTCATGCGCTATATTTGCGATTAAAAGCTCACTTAATAGCAGGTAATAATTATACCTCGTTTAATTGCAATCGCATGTTATATCGCTAATATAGCGATTATATGCGCGCTTAAATCGCTCATATCTCTCTTATTTGCAATTCGTTTAGCTGTAACCATACGCCAGCAACTACTCATTAGTAAATGGACAAACATCAACTACATGTACCATACCCCCTCCCCCCACCCCCCGCTGTATGGTCATGGGGTGAGAAAGTATAACTTTCTCTATAACTGGTGATTTGATTCTATACATAATCACATTACCGTTAAACTGGAGATTAGGTGATGATCATGTCTCTTCAAGCATTTGTCGGCAGAGAGCCGAAGAAGGAGCTTGTACAGCCGATAGCCAACCGTATGTTCGTCAAACCCGACGGCGGCATATGGACATCTACATACAATGAAGAGTATGGTTCCGACTGGATAAGGTGGATGCATAATGAGCAATTCTACAATAACGGGTATGAAGACATATATCTCCTTAAGCCGCGCAATGATGCAAAGGTATACACTATCGACTCATATGAAGACTTAAAGGCATTAGTAGACAAATACCCACCCATTGTTCACATGTTTGGTACATTCTTAGACTTCGAAGCCATATCAAATGACTACGATGGTATACACCTAACCACCAATGGAGAGATCGCAACTCGCCTAACCTCAGGTATTAGCCTCTATGGATGGGATGTAGAGTGTACACTCTGGTTCAGGTGGTGCTTCGAGTCTGTTGAGAAGCTTGACTATAACATCCATGACTTTGCGCCTATCGATGTCTACATCGAAGATGATGAAGACAAATGTGTTAAAGTTGACTACATAACATTCAGGCAATTTATCGACACAATTGAAGCAGTAACAGACGGATCCATGCCATATGACTACTTCTCCTTCCCCGGCTGCATGGACTACGAATACGAGGCTCATATGAAACCGTACAGCCCACTGACTAAGGAAGAAGCTAGATCACGTCTCTAATCGCTATCAGGCGTAGGGTTCAATCCCAATTAGAGATTTCGTATAGGATGTGAACACAGTGTATATTGTTGTTGTCGAAGGTGTAGCTATTATCTGCGCCAGCAGTGAGGATCTTGATCGCCATATTCGCAAGGCAATGGCTAGAGATACTCTATTCATGATCGTAGAGGCTAAGACCTCTGTAGATCGCCGTTGGGAGAAGCTATCTGCATATCCGCTACCTATGCATTTACCCACGAAACTCTGTTAGTCGCGGCTAGCAGAGCGTGAGGAACAACTCCTGTTTAATGCAGGAGACACCAACTAAACCCATTTCCAGGTGATGGCTATGAAGACTACAACATTAACCCCGGAACAGCTTTCCAAATATGGTCTCGACAACATCAACTGCGAGTTCTACCGCAACATCACACAGCAAGGAATAGACTCACTATTCGAGAAGACAAACTTCTTAGATAGCGAAGAAGATGATAACGGCGTTATCACAATGTATTGCTGTAGAGTAATTCATGTATTTGTTCCTATCAAGAGAGGCAAGTACGAATGGTGGAAGTGTTACTAGGAGATGTTGTATGTAATAACATTAATGTCTTACTATGAAGGACCTGCACGTCCTCCTTCAATAGTTTTTACCCACGAAGCTCGCAAGGGTGCGTCCCTACGAGCGTGAGGTATAGACTATGAACAACGGTCTAAAGTGCGGAGTTACCCGCACATATGGGGGCGTCACGTACTACCAAGTACGCGAATGCCCATTCAGAGCCTACTGCGCTAAGGCAGTAAGCGGTAAAGCCGTAGCGAGATGTGAACACGCGGAGTTCATCATGAACTCCGAAGTAGCAGACTTCGAGGTCATCTGCAATGACGATTGAAGATCGCTATAAGGAATATCACAGAACGATACTCCTAAGGAATGTGTTAAGTCGTACAGGCTCCTGTTCTGTCGGCATCGCTGTCAGAAACATGCCGCCACGTTACAGACTAACACAGAATGAAGTGTATTGGATTGCACAACGTAATCCACACACTTTCAAAACCGCAGAGCTCTTCGGCCACCGGTGCATCGGGTTAGTGCACACCAACATTCGGGAGGTAACTCCATGAACAGACAGAAAGAACCATGTACAGACTGTATACACTACGGCCTCAACGGCTTCAGGCCGTGGTGTAAAAAGTGTAACAAACCCATCAACTTTGGGGAAGTTCCTTCATGTAAGAAAGCTGACTTCCTTGAAATACGGAGGTACTTCCAGGGGTGTAGTAAACTCTAACCCCAACCTTTTCGTTAGGCAAGAAAGGGTAGCGGTAGATTATAGTCGCTACCCCTTGACCTACAAGGTTGCGATGAGGGTTCGTCCTGAGCAGCCTTGGCATCGGATGTCGAACACCTTGTAGCCAACGGCAGGACTCGTTGTCTACTCTGTAAGCCATACAACATTGGAGGTGATGTATATGGCAAACACAACCAACAACCCTAAGAACAACGCACAGCGGGAGAAAACTGTGCCGGCAGTTCCGGCAACCAAGGAGGTCAAAACCATGTCTGAGACCGAAAAGCAGCAGAGCCAGGAGATCGATATCGCCGCACTCTACGCGGAAGCGGCTGCAAAGTACACCGCGCGCAAATCAAAACCCGGAGGCAACTCCCTTCCGTACTCAGAAATCATCGAGGCGGTCGACAAGATCTTCGACGAAACCCAACTCGAGGAAGCACCAATCAGCGTGCTGGCGCAGATGGTGAATGTCATCCTCACTGCCAAATACGCGGCGATGAAGGACAGCAAAGTACCCATCTCCTTCAAGCAAGGGAGAACCATCCAGACAATGCCCGAGGGCGAGCTCAAGAAGATTCGCCAGCAGCAACTCGCGGCGATGGTCAGCGGCAAGCAAAATGACAACCTATACCGCCGCATCTACGGCCTTGGGTACAGGAAAGAATACAAGCGCTTCGAGCTTGCAGGTAGCGGAATGCTGCGGAGGCTCAAGCCTCCCTCCAACTCTTCTACCAAGAACGGGAGTGAGTAAACACGGATAGCATCAACATCATCTACACCATGTGTATCGGGTTCTTCATCACCCGATATACATTTAAGGCTTGGAGGTAATCACTATGGGAAACATTGACAAAGAACTCGGCATTACAGATGAACGCCACACTCAGTTAGTACAGATTATGAACAACATCACATATCAAGCAAACTCCCACACAGACGTATTGCTGCTGTTGGGGGCGCGCGAAGACATGGATGTAACTGAAAAGCTATTCTGTGCTTACATCTACGGCGGAATGGTGATGAAGAGAAATATCAAAAGGAGGTAACTACGATGAAAGACCTTAGACAACTGCTCCACGAGGAGCTTGATAGAATCTTCGATGAACTATCAAAGCGTGTAGACATTAACAACAGTGATATCTACCTAAGCATTAACGCAGACGAATACACAGAAATCTACACGTACAACCATGTGGTAGTGAATTCAGCACTTGGCTCCGATCTCTACAACAACTGGGGAGTCGCTGACCACAGCTGGCGGAAAGACATAGTAATGCATGAAACTGGAGAAATTGTTTCCTCAGAACACGGAAGGTGGTAATACATGAACCTAATCCTTTGCGAAGAGTCGGGCGAGCTAGTAGCGCAGTGCCCGAGATGCAAAAGCACGTATGTCGAACACATTAACACAGAGGAAGCAGTATGTCTCCTCTGCAACAAGAAATTTAAGGTGCTATCATGAGAGAAGACTTCGACTACATCGATAAGGCCACTGCTGTGTGCCTAACTGTAACGCCGAAAGGACAAGAACTAATCCATAACTTTATGGATGCTATTAACAACGTATTCCTCGAAGTCACGTGGGATACATGTCCCCTTGAAGATCTCCTCTTGTTCTTGGAAGATAACTACGTTGGCATCGAAGACTCATACACATTCGATCTCGATAGAATGTACGATGCGCTTACCGAAACGTACAAACAATTCATAGATGCAGAGCCGCCTGACAGGAGGGAAATCTTCAAGAAAGCAGTATATGACGGTCTGATCGGCTTTAGGAAATGTATATGGGGATGAAATGGAAAAGCAGGCAGTTAAGCTGTAGGGGCTCATAACCCCACCTGCTTTTTAGATGGCACTGCCATCTGGGAGGTGTAGATGATGTAGATGTCCTCATGTTACTGATGATGTAAGAGTGTAGTTGTTGAGCATATGCTGAGGGATCTATGAGTGTACTTAGGTGATGAATCAAACGGCAAGTAGCTAGCGCTCTACTAAAATATTAATTGTATAGTTACGGGAGGGTGCGGTGGCGCGGAAAAATACACTGAGAAGGGTCTGATACTGTAGTTGCGCACAAAAAGGAACATGTTGTGATGGAGCAAGCCGCGGCATAAATAGTGTGGGGGAGTAAGTGACGGATCGTGTTGGACTCGCCCCCAACCGTGTATTTAACATGTAGCTGATTGGGGGGGGGAAGGACAGGGCTCGACTCACAATAAAACCGGGTGGATAGCCAAACAGGTAGCGCGGCTCAACTTACAATAAAGCCGAATAGGTAGCCAAACAGGGAGGGTTGAATTGTGCCGGGTGCGCGTAACAACCGTTTTATATTGTTGCTACGACTTTTTTGTAAAATCTGTAACATTATTTATATCCTTTAACAACAGATCAATTGCTGTAAACTCCTCCATGTGAAAAAATAATCCACACACGCAGCAAACTATATATACTTCTTACGCGTTTTTGCAATTTTCACGCAAATTCTCTCATTCATACTCCATTTGTATTATAACCAAATTATTTTATTCAAAAGTACGAACGACCTCTCAGGACCCGGCAAGACTCAAAGACAGTCTTCCCCTCATCACGCATTCTTAGAGGTGCAAGTTACAAGCAATACAAGAAACAACTCCTAATCTACTGCATTTGCTGCTGTTACTGCTCCATGACCTGTTATAAGTAGCGACTTACGAAATGGTCTTAATCATTTGCCATGCAGGCATATAAGTAGCGACTTACGTTTTGCAACACCGTCTGTTTACTAATAGTACGTTTTGCAACTATGACTTTATTCTAATGCTACGCTTTATTCTTTCTTCTTTTCCCTTTTATTCTATATACATGTTATATTTTGGTTTTTATAATTTTTAACGAGTTTAAGGTTTCAAAAGCTTTATATATTTTTAAAGCGAATTATTATTATGATGAGACTATTGAGAGAAGAGCGAAAGAGGAAGCGATTTCTCAATAGTCCATCTAAGCGCGCTGACAGGTGGGAGACCCGTAAGGTCTGCGAGACAGTAGGAGAAAAGCACATGAAGCTGTCAAAAGCACTACATAAAGCAATCGATGTGGTCATCGAACGGCTGAAGAAGATGTGTGAGGCATTCTAATGGCCAGATGTAAAAACTGTAAAGGCATCGATAGCTTCGAGTTCATTGAAGCTCTCGACAATGAGAAAAGCCTCTACCAGTGCGCGAACTGCAAGCGAGTGGTAAGCGCAACTGCAGAAGAAATGAATGACGAATACAGAGTTATTTGAAGGAGATGAAAAGCATGCCTAAGATTAGTAAGGAAACCAAACCCCAGGAACAGCCCAAAATTGAAGACCTCAACATCGCAGACCTCTATAAGAGTCTGGTGGCGAAGACAATCGCTAAAAAGACCAGCGCGATCCCTAGTGCAGAAGTCTACAAACACCTGAATGATCTGTTCAAGGAGTCCGGCCAGACAGAACTGATGTTTGCGCCAGCTCAGAGGGTCGTTAAAACGCTTATGGGATCCACTGAGAAGAACTTCTACAACAGGGCGATGTCTGCCGTGAAAGCCAAAGCTTCCCCGTTCGAAGTCTTCGAGGGTGAGGACGGCCACATCTACATTAGGAGGAAGGCCAACCAGGCCTAAACCTTAACCCTTTTGTCGAGAAAGCAGCAGAGATTAATGAAATCAACGAGAAGGTATCAGCATGGTGAAGTTGCATGCCGGCTACCATTACGGGCAGGGACCGATCGCAGGCCTTTGTTCATGCGGTGGGTTGCTGAAACTCGTATGGAGAGATACGCTGTACGCCGAATATGTATGTGATAAGTGTGGCTTGGTGTCCAATCACAAGGGGAAGCCGCGGGAAACTACTACCCGCGATGTCGCTTACTCTATCTGCGATAGGGTGTGGGATGAAGTAGGAACTGATTCTGGGATTCCATTACAGCTGTTTTTACAAGTTACCGACAAAGTTAGTTTATTGACACTCAAAAATCATATTCCGGTGTTGTCTAAGCGGGAGCTATCAGAGCGGGGCTTTGAGATCATCGGGAATATGATATATAAGAAGAAGAGCAAGTAGCTCATTGTTACCGGAATGTAACTACAGCTTATGGGAGTTGGAACTAATGGATCACACTGATAGGGTGCATTTGTAACTGATGACGAATATAAATGCAGTTGATGATATATTAGCGAACATCGAACCGATTGGTTACACGCTAAAACTCTTGTGAATTCCACGCTATGTTTGGATATACAGTATGTATGATAAGGGGGTAGATGCTAGTGTTTGCTTGTTAAAGACGGAGGAAGTACCGGGCATTATCAAAAATGAATGGATAAAATATCGGGAGATGATTAAAAAGCAGCAGCAGAGTATTGACTATAGTGAAAGCGACATGACTGGCTATCTGGAGTTAGAAGATAAGCACGATTATGGCGTCGCCTTTACTACGTATTTGGAGAGTAAAGGTTTTGATGTAGAGTTGATTAAGCCTGAGGTAATTTCAGCTTGGAGTAGATCATGAAAGTGAAGTTTATAGTAACAGTAGATGATGATGAAACGGATGTTGAATACGCCAAGAAGGTAATGGACCGCGTAGGTAAAGCGGAAATTGTGGACCTTGGAAAGTCTGTACTAATGGTAGAATGCAGAGAGATGCTTGCCATATCGTGCAGCTTAGCCGGCATGTGCGCAGAGATAAATGATTCTCCGGCGCAGCTTGAGGGATGCATTAATGTATTCCGTGAAGTATACAATAATGGGATAGTAACTGAGTTACAACTTAAGATAGCGGAAGAATGTAAGAACCAGTTGGATGCGTTGTTTGCAGAACTGATGGCCGCGCATTATTCCCGTGATCGCGACCGGAGGATGAGTAATGTCCGATGATGTAATGTTTACCGCGGCATTAACGTCGCTGAATGCAGAGTATCAACGACTGACTGAGTTGGTGGAAGGACTTAATACACATGCAGATGCTTTTGTAGAAAAACACGGGGATAGTTATTTCTGTACGGATGTTGCGCGGCAACTCATGGAGACTGCTATGGCAGTTGGGCGTATTAACAAGAAGTTCGAGAAGCCGCTGCGGCACATTATACCTTGGAGGTATTAGTAATGGGAGAAGTGTATGAGTTTATTCAAAAAGTAGAACAGCATCTGAAGGAAGAGAAGATGGTTGAGCAGCGCGTAATCGCAGGTTATCGGCGCGCGCGCATGATGTTTGAGCCGCTAGTTGATGAATTAATGAGGATTGATTGCGGCGACTTCGATTGTGACTTTTGCCCGTGGCATCATGAGGAAAAGGGGTGCGTCTTAACAGCACT
>LSQX01194187.1_pt1 | contig 10875 bp, 10 predicted proteins | sample 654561 | NCBI WGS metagenome assembly LSQX01 (sample SAMN04489861, study PRJNA283612) | anaerobic digester metagenome | isolation source: 4 biogas reactors fed with cattle manure at either 37C or 55C with and... | place: Denmark: Kongens Lyngby | collected 2014 | reverse complement strand
GATCCAGCAACCCCAATGCTATCCGCGCCAGGGTGTCTTGATCTGCTGCAGGAAGGATTACAGCTTCCGCTCTACTGACAACCCTCTCCAGGGACTCACAGTCAGTCTCCTCGATAACCTCCACACCGAAATCCATGAGAATATGCCTGATTTTATCTTCAACTCTCCCGGAAAGTAAAACGCTAAGCTGATAAAATGACTGAAGTCCCTGCAGGGTTTTGGCAAATAAAAGGGGGTCCAATCTTTTTACTCCCTCAGCAGTTAAAACCAAGAGTAAAGTTCGTTGGTTGTTCAATTTCTCCAGAACCCTGCTCACTATTTCCTCAATCATTTCCCTGGTAACCATTTAAAATTGCCTCCCTACAGGCCAAAGCGATACCGGCTGGGGTAACCAACCACGGATAATCAGCTTTGACAACAGACAAACCTGTTCTATCGGCAATTACTTTTTCTATTTTGTTGAAAGCACTTGTGCCGCCGCAGAGGTATATCTCTTCAACTGAATGACCGGACATTTGGCATTCTTTTTCTATGATGAGTGAGATTTTTTCCATAACCGGCTTAACCACAGGAAACAGTTCCCTCTGTAAAGAAGGGTCTTTTTTGCGTTCCTCAGCCTCTTCAAATGGGATCTTGTAAGCACCTGCAATCACTAAAGAGAAGTGTGTTCCCCCCGTAGGCTGGTCGCCGGTATAAACAACTTCCCCATCTTTTATAACAGCCATCCCTGTGGTTCCTCCGCCGATATCGACAATAGCACCGTCGTCAACTTGCAGAACCAAGTTGGCTGCTGTCGGTTCATCCAAATCCCGGATACATTCAAACCCGGCACCTTCAGCAACATAGCCAAAAGCATCCTTGTTCTTCCCCCCACTACCGGGAGGGTAAGCCACTGCAGCTGCTTCCAATTCAGTATCCAATAGTTCTTCAATTTCCTTCTTCAGTTCTTTTATGATTTGCACAGCACCGACATAATCAACCACCAACCCGTCTCTGACCACTTCAGCAAAGCGTAGCGCCCCAGCTGCAGGATTGCCTTCTTCATCAACAACTGCAACAGCCATATATGATGTTCCTAAATCGACCCCGGCAAAGTACTGCTTTGCTCCCCTGAGCGCTGTTTTGCTTTCAATAAATTCAGCAAATTCACTGACATATTGGTTAACGCGGTCAATATCGATCAATGAGTATCACCGCTTTCTATAAAATTTTGTCTTTCCTCTGCAGCTCAGTTCAATCCTGGTCTTCAGCACAGCTGTGATAATGCCCGGCCACAACCATACATTCCATCACATAGACTGCACTGCTAAGGCGGTTCAGAGCCTTGATGATATCTTCTCTCTCCACTGTTCCATCGTTATTCACGTAAACATCACAAGCAGCTATTTCCACCTGGCGTACCACTGTGCGCAGGTAGTTGAGTTCTGCAATTATCTGTCCCATGTGGTGACTGGGAACTATGTGGTTGACTCCGATTTTCTTAAAGGGATGGTGTGAATATTCGTGTATTTCCTCCTCGGAAAGGCCGAAGAGTTTTAAGTCCGGAACTTCATCTCCAGTCATCTCATTACGCAGTAACTGGCGGGTATAAGCCAGCAGTTGCTCCAGATCACCTACCAGCTTCGGCATCCCTTCCATTTTTACGGTTACTTGAGCCTTGATAATAAGGGCCTGAAGTAAATCAAGCATCCCTCTGAGCTTGATGCGTGGATGAGTTTTCGGAACAAGGTTTTTATGATCGAGATGAGTATAGTGCTCCGGTTTTTTCTGACCTTTGAGCTGTTCTCTGGAAATCCCTTTGTTTTGATCTCCATAAATAATCTTGATACCTTGTTCCCGAGCATACTGGGCAGCTGCCGGAGTGATTAGAGTACCTGAATCAATACTTATGGTATCAAGTTGCCCCTCTCGCTTCACCCGGTCACGCAGTTCTATTTCAGTAAGTACACCCAATACTGCTCATCTCCTTACTTTTTGGTTTTACTCTGAGAACCGGTACGGGGGAGGATATACTCTACTTCACCATGAGGGCGCGGAATTACATGAACAGCTACCAACTCTCCTACTCTCTCAGCAGCTGCTGCACCGGCATCTACTGCTGCCTTAACTGCACCGACATCACCGCGCACCATGACAGCCACTAAGCCACCGCTGGACAGGTCACGACCGATGAGGGTAACATCAGCAGCTTTACACATGGCATCAGCAGCTTCAATAGCAGCCACAATCCCTCTAGTTTCGATCATCCCCAATGCAATTAAAGAAACCACTCTTAACACTCCTTCCATTGTTTAAAAATTAATAATTTATTTTGGTCACTTCATCGAAACCTTAGGTAAACGCTTCAATGTTTCCCAAACAATAGATTCAATTTCTTTAGCATCCTTTTCCGGACTGCGGCACAGCACCTGGCGGATAATTCTCTCTACATCCTGGCGCTGCAGTACAGCTTCTGTGTCACCGAAATCAAGCTCTTCAGGCTCCCTGATCCCCAGGCAAAGTCTTTTTATGTTAAGAAGATGGTATGGAGTTACATTATCCGCAGTACTGCTGCCTCCCATCGTGCCACAACTCAAAGTTAACGCAGGTGCCAGCCCAGTTGTGATGCCCACTGCCCCATGAGTTGATGGAGTGTTCCAGACTATTCGGGAAATCGGCTTTTTCAAAGCAAACTCCATAACAACCGATTCATTTTGTGAATGTATTGCTAAAGTGTGACCCATCCCCATATACTGAAGGAGAGCAATAGACAGCTCACAGGCGTCCACCCAATTATCCACAGTATAGAATCCTAGGATCGGACAGAGCTTTTCGCCGGAAAGGAGTTCATTGGGACCCACTTCAGAGAGGTTAACAATAAGAACTTTTGTATCTACCGGAACCTTAATACCCGCCATCTCAGCAATCTTCAGGGCAGGCTGACCGACAACTTCAGGGTTAATCGATCCTCTGCGGAATACCACATCTTCAAGCTTCTTCTTTTCAGCTAAGTTCATAAAATAGGCCCCGTGTTTTTTCAGTGCATCCTTAACTTTAGCTTCAATCACATGCTCGGTGACTATATGCTGTTCAGAAGCACAGACCGTTCCATTGTCAAAGGTCTTGCTCAGAATGATGTGGCGAACCGCTTTTTCCACATCCGCAGTTCGTTCAATATAAGCCGGCACATTACCCGGGCCTACTCCGATAGCCGGTTTCCCTGAACTGTAAGCAGCACGCACTAAGTTTGTCCCTCCGGTAGCCAGAGTAAAGCTGATCGCTGGGTGGGTCATTAACTCCTGGGTTCCTTCCATAGTGGGGGTGTCAATACAACCGATGATCCCTTCAGGTGCTCCTGCTTTAACTGAGGCCTCATATACAATCCTGGCGGCCTCCCAACTGCATTTGACCGCTCTGGGGTGTGGTGAAAAAACAATCGCATTCCTTGACTTTAAAGCGATGATCGCTTTATAGAGAACAGTTGAAGTTGGATTAGTGGTAGGTGTGATTCCGGCGATTACCCCAACCGGTTCCGCGATCTCTATAACTTTCTTCTCTTGATCCTCTTTGATGACCCCAACAGTTCTCATGTCCCGGATATAATCTCCGAGAATTTTTGTTGCCAGGAGGTTTTTCACCGCTTTATCCTGAACAATACCCATCCGGGTCTCTTCAACAGCCATTTCGGCAAGCTGCTGAGCCGCAGCAGTGCCCGCCTCAACTGCAGCTTCAACTACCCGATCAACCTGTTCTTGAGATGCTTGAGCCCAAACTGTCTGCGCATCCCTAGCTTTCACTGCTAGGTCTCGCGCCTGCTGTCTGGAGATTAAATCCTTATCAATGCCCACCTACCTTACCTCCTAATATTTCAAGGGATTCCGAGCTACATAGAGTACACCTTCCTGAAAAGCACGTGCAGCCGCACGACAAGCACTTTGAGTTCCCGCCAAAAGCCCTCCGGCAAAATTAGTCTCAGTAGGCGGTCCATAAAACACACAAAGCTTAACCTCAGCCGCTTTTAAAGCCAAATCAAGAGCATACATTGCCTCTATCGGAGGAGCAATTAAGTAAGCTATCGGTGTTCCCTCAGGTATGCCGCAAACCTTGGAAAGATAACTACCGGTTCGAGAGATCACATGAGGAAAGAAAGCGATCTGTCCTTCGGGATCCGCGGCGTAAAACCAAGCCTCTTCTTCAAGACACTGAATAGCAGCATTAAGGCCGCTTTGCACCTCCGCAGGATTAGGTCCAGCAAGAATGCCGATAAATTCTCCCGACAGTGGACCAGAGGCGTGAGAAGCTCCGGCATAGAAGGATTTTGCATAAACCACTTCCACATCAGCTTTCTTGGTTGCCTCATCAATTGCAGTATAGCCTGAGTCGTCAATATCACAGGTAATCATGCCAATGCTTCTGTGGTAAGGCTTGAAGTCCAATTCTTTAGCAAGATCAGGATATACATTTGGAATAACCTTTACGCTAAGCACTTTAGGTTTTATTGCTTGTAAACTCATGCCCCTCACCTCCTGAACATCGAACTCAATCGAGTTTCGCACCTACACCGCTCTGTTTCGCCTTCAAGATCTTCTGAACAAGTTCTAGGATCTCAGCCCCAGCCTCCGCCGGAGCCAAACCGCCCTTATGGATATTGGAGATCACCAAGCGGTCGGCATCTGTTTTCCCTAGCCGGGGTTCATACTCAAGATATGCGCTCATACTTTCAGCAGTGGCCAAACCTGGGCGTTCACCGATCAGAAGAATCGCAGATTCTGCGTTTACGATTTCTCCGATGTGGTCAATAATCCCAACCCTACCGAATTCCACGAAAACCGGAGTTCCAACGGTCAACCCCGCCCTTTCCAAACCCTGCTGCAGGAAAGGAAGGAGTTCAGGAACATTGCTCTCTATGGCAGTGGAACTTAATCCATCTGCTACAATCAACTGAACCTTAGGCTCTTTTACACCTTTTGTCCGCAGGATATTCTCAGACTCTTCGTCAAGCCGTCTTCCCAGGTCAGGTCGTGTCAAATGTTCATTAATTTCGCTTACACGACTTTTCAAAAAGATGAGGCCAAGACGGTTAACGAATTCCTCATCAACTCGAAGAAAAATGGCATCCTGAGCGGCGGCATGATCCTCCTGAAAGGACAGTAATGCATCGGTAAGTGGTCGAGGCCCGCAACGCCCTACCCCTAGCCGTGCTGAAGTTGAGGTTTTGGTTAGGTCTTTCAGGTTATCATATTCGTAGGCACCTTTAACAAGGAAGCGTGCCCCTTTGACTCCATTACTGTCTTTAGTCTGGAAGTCATCATCTGCCTGTGATTTTCGCCCTGTCCCACCCCGCACCTCGAGTTCACGAATTATCTCATCAACCAGAGCTGCAATCTGTCTCTCATCCATTACCAGCAATGCCCCCCTTCACAAAAACTCTTGGATCACCGGCTCGTTCGGTAAGCATTCCGTTTTTCATCAGCCCCATTTCCTCCAGCCAGCATTCAAACTCCGGAGCCGGCCTGAGACCGAGCAGTTGACGCAGAGCAGCTAGATCATGATAACTTGTACACTGATAGTTGAGCATGACATCGTCACCCATAGGCACTCCTATGAAGTAATTGCAATTAGCAGCAGTAAGGAGAACTGCCAGATTCTCGATATCCTTCTGGTCAGCTTTCATGTGGTTGGTGTAGCAAGCATCACACCCCATAGGCACCCCGGTGAGCTTACCCATAAAATGATCCTCAAGCCCCGCCCTGATCACCTGCCGCGAATCATAGAGGTACTCTGGGCCGATAAAGCCCACCACTGTATTCACAATTAAGGGATTATAGCGCTTAGCCAAGCCGTAGCAGCGGGCCTCCAAAGTCAACTGATCAACACCTTCATGAGCATCGCTGGAAAGTTCAGAACCCTGTCCTGTTTCAAAATACATGAAATTGGGACCAGCTGATGTGCTGTGCTTTTTGATCACTTCATGAGCCTCATCAAGCAGAGCTACACTGATACCGAAAGCCTTGTTCCCTTTTTCAGTTCCGGCTATGCTCTGGAAGAACACACTGACCGGTGCTCCTTTGCGGACAGCCTCCATTTGTGTAGTAATATGGGCTAAAACGGAGTTTTGGGTTGGAATTCTAAATTCAGTGATCACTTCATGGGTGGCTTCCATCAGGCGGGAAACACTGGCAACACTATCATTTACCGGGTTGATCCCGATCACAGCATCTCCCATTCCATAAGACAGACCTTCACGCAATGACCAGAGAATACCCTCTACATCATCAGTGGGATGGTTCGGCTGAAGCCTTGCGTTCAGTGTGCCTTTGAGACCGAGAGTGTTGTTGCAGTGTGTAATAACAACCGCTTTCGATGCCGCATATATGAGATCCAGGTTGCTCATTATTTTGCATACCGCAGCGATCATCTCACTGGTAAGGCCATGCCTGATGTAGCTGATATCCTCACTTGTGGTTGTGTCTGCGAGAAGATACTCCCGCAATCCGGCAACTGTCCAGTTTTTTATCTGGTTGTAGATAGGCATGCGTACACTTTCATAAATGACCCTGCTGACCTCATCCTTATCAGGCGGAATAAGTGGATTGTTGTATAGTTCCTCCAGGGTAGTCTCTGAGAGAATCCTTTTGGCAGCAATCCTTTCAGCGGCGGAAGAAGCAGCTATACCGGCAAGCTTATCTCCCGACTTTTCCTCATTGGATTTTGCAAAAACCTCCTTGAGTGAGGGGAATTCAAAAGTTTCACCTCTAACCTTTGCAGAGTATCTCATGGCAAATAGCCCAACCCCCTTTAGTTAGAAAACACCAATGTTTTGACGATCACCGGGATAACATCACCTATATGTAAAGGCTTGCCAATATCTATAAAATCACCTCCACCAAGTTTAATTTCATCAAGACAAATCAGATCTTCTCCTTTCTGCAGCCGTTCTTCGAGCAGGTATCCGAGCACCTTCCCGAAATTCCCCTCTGAAATCACAATTAAGGGAGAACCGGTTCCATTTTCCCTAATACTGGCTATCGCAGTTGCCAGCCTCTTAATCCCCTCCAGTTTAGGCTGCCTCCAGCCGGTAACAGCGAGAGCAATAACAGAGTAGTTTTCCTTAAACGGTGCCACTGCCCTCTGAAGTTTTTGCTTAATGCTCTGCACATCATCATCGTCTTCCAAAAAAGTCTGAGCCACCGGTATATTGCGTAGAGGAAGAAAGTCTTTTTTCTTCACATAAATCGTGCTTCCACTTAACTTCATACTGTAGACTCCGGCCCCAATCACAGTTGCCCGTAAAGTGTGATCCGGTTGGAGGACTCGATGCTTTTTCAGCGCAACAGAACGGTTTTTAATGGACTGCGCAAAATAGGGTCCGTAGTCTCCATAGCTGAAATAATCCTCGATTTCATTCTCATAGATGAAGTGCCCAACTCCTCCGGAGAACATCAGTGCATCGATTTGATAATCACGTTTTAAAGGACCTCTAATCAAACCAATTTTCGAAAGAGCGCTAAGGTTTCTCCGGTCTATCACTTCATCAAGGACATCCACCAGCCCTTGGCAGAAAACTTCTACATCATTTGGGTTTAGCGGGCGGCCCTTCTCTATGGATATTCTAAGGTGCTCAGCATAAGAGGCTCCGATCTTTGTCACAGATTTTACTTCCAGGGAATAAGGATTAAAGGTAAAAAGCCTGCCACCGATATGAAAGGTAGCTGTATCCCAGATCTCGCCACACTTAAAAACAGCAATGTTTGTGGTGCCTCCACCTATATCCAGATTGACTGCGGTGATCCCTTCTTTCCGTGATATACGCTGTGCCCCAGAGCCTTGACCTGCAAGGATCGATTCCAGATCAGGCCCTGCCACCGCAACCACAAAGTCTCCTGCTAAACCCTCTAGAAACCGCCCAACTTCTTCAGCATTCTCTTTAAGTGCGGCTTCACCGGTTATAATCACCGCTCCTGACTTAACATCACTGGGCTCAATTCCGGCAGTTTTATACTCAGCGGCAATAATCTCCTGCAGTTTGCCAAGGTCCAGTTTGGTCTCATCGGTTAAAGGGGTGAAATAAACAGGCGATTCATAGATTATCTCCTGTGATACTATCTCAAAATTGGCTACAGCACTTCCTCCCGATAGGTTAACAACATAGAGTTTGCTGAAAACAAGGTGGGTTGTTGTTGTCCCGATATCGATGCCAACACTGAGGAGTTCATAACCTTCACTTGCTGTTGCCATTTAGATACCCACCCCAATCCGGAAAAATAAAAAGTCTCTCCCAAGCTCTACGATGAGCTTTGGAGAGACTTCATTGACTCTCCTTGAGTTTTCGATTGTAAATCACTCAATTAGAGGAAGTCTGTATAGATAATAGCTTCTGCTACTTCTTTCATCGGTTTTCTCTGATCCATACTCAGCCGCCGCAGTTTTTTATAAGCGAAGTCTTCACTCCAACCGTATTTCTGCATTAAAAGTCCCTTTGCTTTTTCGATGATCTTGCGTGCTTCAAGACCGTCTTTATACTTTTCTCTTTCTTTCTCTAAGTTCTTCATTCTAAAAAAACATGATAATCCAATCTCTACAGCAGGCAGTATTTCATCTTCATTTACCGGTTTAACTATATACCCGACAACATTTGGGATGCGCTTTGCTTCTTCAACCAACGAGAGATCGCTATAGGCTGTTAGGAAAATAATTGCACACTGAAGACTTTTTGTTATAACTGCTGCTGCCTCGATGCCGTTCAGCTTAGGCATCCTGATATCCATCAATATTAAGTCAGGGCGATAGGCTTCGGCAAGCTCCACTGCTTCCAGGCCATCACCTGCTTCGATTACAACATTGTAACCGTTTTCCTGGAGTATTTCTTTAATGTCCATGCGGGTTATGGGTTCATCATCAGCAACCATCACTTTTAGCCGCGCTAGCCGGACACTTTTATCCACTTACCTTCTAACTAGCCTCCCTCCCGCATCCAACTGTCTGATTTAACTATACCCTCTCTGTGTTGACTCTGTCAACATCAAAAGTAATACTGCTTAGCACACCTCCTTCAAGCCCGCTTCCGATATGAAAAGTACCTTTTAAGGTTTCCCTTACTAATACATCCACCAATTGAATTCCCAGCCGTTTTTTCTTGCTTGCTTTAAAATCAAAGTTCGCCGGCAATCCCACACCGTTATCGATCACCTGAAGTTCGAAGGAACTGCCCTTTTGCTTAGTATAGACCACAATCTTCCCCTTATCCTTGTTGCTGCCTCTGAAACCGTGCCTCATGGCATTCTGTACAAGCTCACAGACTACCAGAGCTATATTTGAAGCATAGTAGGCCGGGATGTTGATGGAATCCCCGAACAGGCTGATTTCCACATCACAATCACACAATTCATTCTCAACTTGAACGATTCTCTCTACAGTCATCCGTAGAATCTGATGCAAATCTACAGTTTCTAAACCACTTTGAGAAAGCAACTCATGCACCGAAGCGATAGACAGAATACGGTTGATGCAAACCCCCAGTGCTTCTCTGACGGTCCTATTCTGCTCACGGCGCATCTGCAACCGCAGAATACTGGCAATGTTTTGGAGGCTGTTTTTTACCCGGTGATGGATTTCCCGGATCACAGCGCTTTTAACCATCAGTTCCTTTTCTTTTTTACGCACATCAGTGATATCTCTGATTAATACAATACCCCCGACAAATCCCTTGCTTAATAAAGGAACCCAGGAAACATTGACAATCCGTTCACCAACCGAGTATTCACAGCTGCGGTATTCCTCGCTGAAGCGCATACTGCCATCTTGATCCTTTACTAGAACTATGTCACAAAGTTCAGTTTCGGCGATGTTGTTACCCTCTGACTGCAGGGTCGCCTTTTTCGAAGAGATGATCACATCCGCCAGGCGTAAAGCAGATGGGTTAACATAAACGATAACTCCATCCTTATTGACCACCAGCAGTCCATCATGAAGCGCCCCAGGCAAAGTACCGCTTTCTATTGCCACTCGTAGTAAATTCTCGGTTAGCAGTTCTGTTGTTTCTTCCAGTAACTGTACCTGCTTTTCTTTTTCCATCGCTTCGCTGATATCTATTTCCCTGATCAATACTCCAATTACTTTTTTCTTTGCATTAAAAATCGGTACAACATTTTGGCTGATAAAAACACCTTCTTGTGAAACAGCTCTTGTCCCTACAGTTGGTTCACCTTTTTCTAATGCCTCGAGCACTCCCGGTTCGTTGAATCTGATCGCCCGCTGTCCGGAAACTCTTCCCTTGTATAAGCTTTTGCTTGTGCGCGGTTTCGCTTCAGCAACTACAATCGCAACATCAGGATCATCAGTCGGGCAATCGATGAACACATCACATTGTGCAACATCTGCAATAAGCTGGAGGTTTCTAGCAATCACTTCTAATATTTCCCAATCCTCGTTATCCAAAGGAATCTGGTAACAACCGTCAGGATCAGCCTTAACTAACATGCTGTTCGATTTACTCTGCCACCACCTTTGGCGATGAGTAAAGTACACTGGATCTGCTGCCTTAAGCGGAGATGAACTACTTTGTTCACCATTCAATGGTTACAAAGTAGTTGTTCTCCGCCCTTTTACCATAAATCACCTTAATGAAAAACCTCTTTTACCCCAATCCTTTAACTGCTTCGACTTATACAGCAACAATACTTACGCTGTTTAAGATATCTTCATCCAGCCAGATAGGCTCCTCCCATCCTTCTCGCACCGCCTGGAGACACTTCTCAAAGACAGGGGAACTCATCAATTTCATGGCTTTCTTGACTTTAGACAATCCGAACTCCCAATACTCATCAAAGGGTTTATCATTTGCTATTTGGACAAGGGACCACAGCTCCCAAAGAGCATTACACATTAACTTTCCAA
>LSQX01367293.1_pt1 | contig 10876 bp, 13 predicted proteins | sample 654561 | NCBI WGS metagenome assembly LSQX01 (sample SAMN04489861, study PRJNA283612) | anaerobic digester metagenome | isolation source: 4 biogas reactors fed with cattle manure at either 37C or 55C with and... | place: Denmark: Kongens Lyngby | collected 2014 | reverse complement strand
TCGGTGAACTGGGCGATTTTGCCCAAGAATACGCTGATTCACTTTACGAAACCACTGGCCATGTGGCCATTATCACTGACCGTGATGCTGTTGTGGCTGTGGCGGGGGCCCCCAAAAAGCAGTGGGTGGACCGGCCTGTGGTTCCGGTGGTTGAGAAATCCATGGAATCCCGCAAGAGCATGATTTTGAGAAGTGAACCAGGTTCTGATTCTGAAGATGAGCAGTGGGATTTTGCTGTCCATGTCATTGCTCCGATCATCGCGGAGGGTGATCCTATCGGCACCGTAATCCTGGGCACGAACGAGCCAAACCGCAGTCTTGGTGAATTGGAATTGAAACTGTGCGAAACGGCGGCAGGTTTTCTGGGCAAACAGATGGAGCAGTAAGCTAGAGTTCCAGACTCCTCGGCATAACTGCACGGCCTCAGGCGTAGATTTTAGCAAACGGAGGCGAGCGGCAGCATGGCGAAGGAGTCTTTTTTGCGCGGCGCCCTGACTTTGGCACTGGCAAGTGCCTTGAGTCGGGTTATCGGCATTGTTTACTTGGTGATCTTACCCCGCATCATTCAAGAGGAAGGGATGGGGCTCTTTCAATTAGTGCGCCCGATCCACTATTTTGCTGCAGTGGTAGCCATCTCCGGGATGCCCGTGGCCATCTCCAAACTGGTGGCGGAACAAGCTGCTGAAGGCTCTCGGCAGGGAGTGCGGCAGGTCTTCTATCTCGGTTTTCTGTGCATGGCTGTGACGGGACTTGTTACCGCAGCTGTCCTGATGGTCGGGGCCAAGTTTCTGGCGGAGCATGTCGCCCGGGACAGCGCCGTCTACCCGATGATTGTCATTCTGGGTCCTGCCTGCTTCTTTCTAGCCTTAAGTGCCGCGGTGCGCGGGTACTTCCAGGGGCTGCAGTACATGGTCCCCAGCGCTATCTCACAGGTAGTGGATCAGGTCGTGCGGGTAGCGGCTACCGTGCTTATGGCCTACTGGCTCCTACCTTACGGTATCCCATACGCTGTGGCGGGTGCTGCTTTGGGGTCACTAGTGGGGGAACTGGCAGGCTGGCTGGTGCTGGTGGGATTCTATCTTGTGAAGGGAAGCGAGCTTCTCGCCGCACTGCCAAGCCGGCGAACAGTGCAGGTCAGCAGCGCCTCTCAAGTCCTGCAGCGCCTCTGGCAGCTGGCCGTGCCTGCGGTTGTGGCCACAATTCTGTGGCCCGTAATGCAGATGGCTGACACGGTCCTCATTCCCTCCCGCATGCAGAGTGCTGGCTTTACACCGGAGCAGATTCGGGCTGGGGTTGGTCTCTTGGGTATGGCTATGCCCGTGGCCCAGTTCCCCAATATTATTACAGTAGCCCTCTCTACCAGTCTAATTCCCGCCATCACTGAAGCCTGGACCTTAGGCAGCCGCAGGCTTGTGGCATATCGCTCTGAAGAAGCCATCCGCTTCGCTTTTTTATTTGGGATTCCCGCGGCAGTGGGGCTGGCGGTTTTGGCGGAGCCAATCTGCGCGATGCTGTTTGGTTACCCAGAAGCGGCACCGCACCTTGCTGTCCTTGCTTCTGGAGCGGTCACACTGGGGTTTATTCAGGCTACTACTGGGATTCTCCAGGGGCTGGGGATGATGCTGCTGCCGGTGCGGAACCTGCTGGTTGGGGTGCTGGTGAAGTTTGTTCTCAACTATGTGTTCGTAGGCGATCCAGCCATAGGGGCTGTCGGTGCTTCTTACAGCACTGCCATCAGCTGGGCTGTGGTGGCAGTGCTCAATCTTTACGGGGTCTTTTCCCGGGTCGGATTTGTCCTCAAACTTTGGGACAGCGTGATCAAACCACTTGCAGCAACAGCCTGCCTTGCTGCTTGGACTTATTACCTCCAGGATACTTTGGCCATGCTTGTGGGCGGTACGCTCAGCACGATCGTCGCTGTCACCAGTGGGTTTGCGCTGTACTTCCTGCTGCTCATGATCTGGGGATCGATAACCCAGAAAGATGTGGCTCTCATTCCTGGATCTGCTGGCCCGGCACTTGCAGGCACACTTCAGGCCTGGGGATTCTTGCGGAAGTAGGCCTTCGCCTCATCCCAGATAGCATCCATTTCTTCCAGGCTCATGTCTTTTAGTGAAAGTCCCCTGGCGCGGGCCTGGTCTTCAATGAAATGGAAGCGCTGGACAAACTTGTTGGTCGCATCCTGCAGAGCGAGCTCTGGGTCGACCTTGACATACCGCGCCACATTGACCAGGGCAAACAAGACATCGCCAAATTCGTCCTTGACTTTTCCCCGGTCGGCGCTTGTCAGGACAGAGCGGAGTTCTTGCAGTTCTTCTTCTACCTTGGCGAAGGCGCCTTGGACATCATCCCACTCAAAGCCCACCTTGGCTGCTTTTTTCTGGATCTTCTCTGCGCGCATTAAGGCGGGGAACTCTTTGGGCACACCATCGAGGATGGAGGTGCGGGCTTGGCCGTGCTTTTCTTGGCTCTTAATAGCCTCCCAGTTGCGCATCACGTCTCCCACCGACTCAACTTCCGTATCAGCAAATACATGAGGGTGGCGGCGGATCAGCTTCTCGCAAATGCCGTCGATGACATCGTCCATGGTAAATGTGCCTAATTCCCGGGCGATCTGGGCGTGGAACACGACCTGAAGCAGGACGTCGCCCAGCTCTTCTGCTAGTAAGGCAGGATCGCCGCTGTCAACAGCCTCCAACACTTCGTAAGCCTCTTCGATCAAATAGCGCTTCAGCGTCTGGTGGGTTTGCTCCCGATCCCAAGGGCATCCTTCAGGCGAACGGAGCTTCTCCATAATCTGCAGCAGTCGCTGTAACTTCATGTGCTCACCTCACAACAGGTCTGCAATAGAAAAAGCCTGCATGGTGCAGGCTCCACTTTGCGGTTTTACTTAGGGGCGACGACTTCCTTGAGAGATTTGCCTGGTTTGAATGCCGGTACTTTTGTAGCAGGAATCGTAATGGGTTCTTTTGTAGAAGGATTAACACCTTGGCGCGCTGCCCGTTCTCTGACTTCGAATGTGCCGAAGCCTACGATTGTAACCTTGTCACCTTGGGCCAACGCATCGGTGATGCTGGCAAATACAGCCTCGACCGCGTCGCTTGCAGCTTTCTTAGTTATGTTGGCCTTGTCGGCAACACTGGCGATCAACTGTGTTTTGTTCACTGATAGACCTCCTTTGAGAGTGGAAATATACGAGATTTATTCTCCCTGACCACCTGTATTCCTGCCGCGGTGGTAATATTTTCCCCATAAACCCGGAATTTACGCGTGTTTTTGGTGTTTTTTCCACACACTGTTCGCGAAGACTAGTTCTATACACTTTGGATTGGGAGGAATACGCTGTGAAGTTCAGGGTCGATCAGGGAGTTGTGTTGGGCCTTGTCTTGGTCTTGGTGGCCGCGGTAACGCTGCTGATCAGCTGGTCGGGCAGCGAAGAGAATATCGTGCGGGAGTTGGACCAAGAACCACAGGTCTCGGTGTATATGCATGAGACGGGTCAAATCAAGGAGATGCCCATGGAAGAGTATGTTGCCGCGGTAGTGGCAGGTGAGATGTTCCCTGACTGGCCTGTTGAGGCATACGCAGCTCAGGCCATTTTTGCGCGGAGTTTTACCATGGACTTTATGGCCGCGGGCGGCGTCAAAGACAAGTACGGAGCGGATGTGTCCACGAATATCACCGAAACCCAAGCTTTCAACGCCGAGGCAGTAACCGATGATATCCGCCGAGCGGTGGAGATGACTCGCGGCGAAGTGATGGTTTGCGATAACCGCTATGTCCGGGCGTGGTTCCATGCTTATTCGGGTGGCGTTACCTGCCAAGCGAAGGAAGGCTTAGATTACCAGGAGGAGGAACCGCCCTTTACCAAAAGCGTCGAGCTGCCGGATAATGAATATGCTCCGGATGACGTGAAGGCCTGGGAAGCTGTGTATGATGCAGATGAGCTGCAGAAAATGCTGTCAGATGCAGGCATAGACGTGGGCGAGATCTCAAACATAGCCATCGCAGAACGGGGCCCCACTGAGCGGATCACGAAAATCAAGATTGAGGGCTCAAAAGGCGCAGAAATGGTTTCCGGACCACAGTTTCGTTTAGCTTTGGACTCGACCCGCATGAAGTCCACTCTCGTGGACCAATTCCAGTTCGCCGACGGACAGCTGCGCATCACCGGCACTGGCTACGGTCATGGGGTGGGCCTCAGCCAGTGGGACGCCTTCAAAATGGCAAAGGACGGCAAGTCGCCCGAGGAGATAGTGAAGGCGTTCTTTGCAGAAGGCGTGGAAATAAGGAAGATCTACGACTAGTCTAATCTGCCCCGATTCTGCATAGGATGTACAAACTGCCTAATGCGGGAAAGGGGCATTCTTATGGACGAAAAGCGGCTCAATGCCTTGCGCCACCAAGTGATTCTCGCGGAGCGGGAGCGCTTAACAATNNNCAGTACTGAATGTGGAAAGCTTTGATGATCGAGAGATTTCCCTGGAAACAGATCTAGGTGGCTTGATAATCCAAGGGGAAGACTTGCACATCAAAGAACTAAACCTCGAAAAGGCGAATCTGCTGGTGACGGGCTTCATCAAATCTCTGGAATACACTGGCGAATCACTCAGCAAACGGGGAAAAGGCCTGCTGGAGCGCTTGTTCCGCTAGTAACATCTCTCATGAGTGCGGCATACGATGGTCACAGGGGGTAGATGGGATGGAATCTCTCAGTGCACAGCTGTATGCCTTTGGTATCATCCTCCTGGCGGGGTTGTCCGTAGGCTTTTTGGTTGACTTCTACCGGGTGCTGCGAGGGATCCTCCGTCCCGGCCTCGTGAGCACGGCCATTCTGGACCTGATGTTCTGGGCTCTCCTCACACCTGTCCTGGTGATCTATCTGCTCCTGGCCAATTGGGGTCAGCTGCGGGGGTATGTCGTAATTGCCATCATCTTAGGATTTGCATTTTACCGGCTGACAATGAGCAGGGCAGTAGTAGCCCTGCTTGTCTGGCTGATTGACCTCGTGGGGAAGCTTCTCACCTTTATCGCTTCTCTCGCCTGGTCTATTGTGACTCTCCCCCTTGTGGTGGGGCAGGAGTTGGGTCTGGGAATCAGAAGTATCCGCCTCAGGAGAAGGTTTATTTTCAGCCCAGGACTGCGCTGGCGCAAATAGAGGAATGGGCGGCAGGAGATCCCCCTGGACGGGCAGAATCAAACGCCAGGAGGGGAACGGGCATGAATGCAAAACGGCGCCGGCGTTTTCGGCCCAAGCCATGGGTTGTGATTGTTTGCCTGCTGGCCATCTGGATTGGGCTCAATTTTGCCCGGAATGCTTATCGCAATTATCAGCTGCGGGTGGAAATCGAGTCTCTCCAGCGGGAGATTGCCGCGATGGAACTCCGCAATAAACAGCTTGAGGAGGAAATCGCCAATTGGCAGTCCCCCGAATATGTGGAGCGCGCTGCTCGGGAAGAGCTGGGACTGGTCAAGCCTGGCGAGACCATGTATATCTTTGCACAGCCCGCGGGGGAATGATGAATAATAGATTGAAGCCCAGCAACCGGCTGCAAATTTATCCATAGATTGACACAAAAATGCAACTATTATATAATGTATACTAGCCATGTGCCCTGCATTGGCCACAATCCAAGAGGAGGAATTTTTTCACGTATGTCAATTGATGTCGGCAGTATTGTCGAGGGGAAAGTCACAGGAATAACCAATTTTGGTGCATTCGTTGAGCTCTCCAACGGTCAGACAGGTTTGGTTCACATCTCAGAGGTTGCTGATGCCTATGTAAAGGACATCAAGGACTATCTGAAAGAAAGCGATATTGTGAAGGTTAAGGTGATCAATGTTTCGGACGGCAAGATCGGCCTGTCCATCAAACAGGCTAATCCTACGGCTTCTCGCCGGGCCGGCGATCGCGGTAACCCTCGCAGGCGGCCGAACTCACTGGATTTTGAAGAACGTCTCATGCGCTTTCTGAAAGATAGTGAAGAGCGTCAGCATGCACTGAGAAAGAGCCAGGATTCAAAGCGGGGTGGCAGGGGCGCACGGTAAGCTTTGATAACAGCGGCTATTACATCCCTTTGGGGGTGCACATCCCTCGGAGGGATGTGTGTTTTTTGGGAGTGATGGTGTGAAATACAAGCCGATAGCGGACAAGGACCGGGAGGTAATCCCTGTCCAGCTGGGACGGGAAGCCCGGGGAGTTTTGGGAATCAGCCGGCGCTGCGCATACGGCTTCCCTCAGGTGATCGTCAACCGTCCCGTGACACTCGAAATTGCGGATATTACAGTTTTCCCCACACTGTTTTGGCTGACATGTCCATATCTGCGCAAAGCAGTATCGCGGCTGGAGAGCGAAGGCTGGATCAGCCGCTTTGAGGAGCGGCTCGAGACAGACCCAGCCTTTGCAGAACAAGTCGCGGATGATCATGCCACCCATGCTGAAACAAGACTGAGTTTAATCCCAAGAGAGGTGCAGGCTCGCTTGGCGGAAGACTATCCGGAGTTCTTCAGAGTGGTGGCTCACTCGGGGGTGGGGGGCAGCCGGAGCCGCGAAGGGGTGAAGTGCCTGCACATGCACCTCGCTGATTTCTTCGCGCGAGGCAGGAATGCCATTGGCGAAGAGGTACTGAGACTCTTAGACTGTCCGCTTGACTGCGCAAGCGGCAGCTGTGAAGAGGAGCTGTAGAATGCGGGCGGTAGTAGATATTGGGACGAATTCGGTCCGCCTGCTCATCGCTGAGGGCACAAGGCCCGTAGCTAGAGATATGGTCATTACCCGCTTGGGTAAGGGTGTCGATCAAAACGGCATTTTAGGCCATGCAGGAATCGCCGCTACCATCAGCGCACTGCGCCGCTTTCAGCAGCTTACCGCTGCCCACAGTATCACGCCCACAGTGGTTGCCACAAGCGCTGTGCGGGAGGCGGCAAACGGTGCGCGGTTTGCGGACTTGGTGCGGCAGGAAGTCGGCTGGGAGGTGCGCATTCTCAGCGGTGACGAAGAAGCGGCCTACTCATTCCGGGGCGCGGTGCAAGCCATGGCCGGACGGCTGCCGGAGGGTCCCGCAGCCGTGGTGGATATCGGCGGCGGAAGCACTGAGATCCTAGTGGGGACCACCGGGGGCAGCCTTCTTACTGGAGGCAGTGTGCCCGTGGGCGCAGTGCGAATGGCGGAACGGTATCTGACTAGCCAGCCCCTTGCCATAGGAGAGCGTGAGGCGCTCGAAGCAGCAGTAAAGGAGAAACTGCAGCCCCTGGTCGCGAAGGCAAGGCAGGCCAATCCCCGCAGCCTGATCGCAGTAGGAGGGACAGCGACGACGCTTGCGGCCATAGATCTGCGGATGGCAGAATATGATCCTGAACTGGTTACTGGTTACAGGCTGAGTGAGAACAGGCTGGCAGAGCTTTATGCGCAGTTGGGTAAGCTAAGCCCGGAAGAATTGGGGCGGTTGGCGGGTCTGCAGCCCGGACGGGAGGATATTATAACCGCTGGAGCATGTATCTTGCTCACCGTCTGCCGGCTGCTGGAATTCGGGGAATGCGCTGTCAGTGATGGGGATCTTCTCTTCGGCGTGCTAAGCAGTTTAGGTTGACGCCGCGGCTGTTCATGGTCTATAATGTGTCATGTATTAAGCGTGCCGGGGTGGCGGAATCGGCAGACGCTACGGACTTAAAATCNNGGTTCAAGTCCCGCCCCCGGCACCATCAAGCTTTGACCATGAACACCTGGTTTGGCAGGTGTTTTTTCGTTTGGAATGGAGGGTCTGCATGCGGAGCTTTTCGGATAAAAGCGACCTGGAAAAGACTTTGATTGCCGGGATGCACGGTGTTGAGCTGCAGCGAGACGAAAAAAGGCGCTACTTGGGTCATTTCCGGGAGCGGGTTATTCAGGCTGTAACTCTTAAGCAGCTCCGCACTGCTAAAGGAATGAGGGCCATGAAAGAAGCGCTGAGCCATGGCAAAGCGGCGGAGTTGGTGGTCAGGAACATGGCCCGTACCGCAGCTATGCCCCTCATTGTTGAGGCCCAGCGCTTAGGCATTGATTTTACCATTGTGGGCAATCCCGAGTTCATCGGCGATGTGGCGGTGGCGCTCGTTGCCCGGGAGGCGGTGGATGTCCCCCGCCTCATGTCAGAGGAAGAGCCGCATTAAAACGGCAGGTCCTCTTGATCTTCTTCCTCTTCTTCTTCCACAGCTGTGGGCTCAATCTCTGGTTGAGCCTCTTTTTCTGCTTCGGGCAGAACTGCTGGTTCAGGTACCACTTCTGGCGGGGCTTGCCCAGGTTTCTCTGGTTGGGTAACGAGATAGCTTAGGATCATGCTCAAACCGACGAAGAAGGGCACCAATCCTGCCAGGAGCCACGGTCCAATGCCCAGGGTGCCGAGCCCAATGGTAAGGGCCAAACCTACCAAAGCCGTGGTAAGGCCGTAAGCCAGCTGCCGCTTGCGGCGCGCATCCGGTTCATCATCCAGCAGGATTTCAACGGCAGCAGCTGACCGCTGCAGGGCAGCCATCCGCTCTTTGTACTTAAACCACCTTAAGCCCAAAACGAGAATAACGACAAGCAGAAGAGCAATGAGCAGAGGCGTCATCAGACTATCCAGTACGTCCCAACCGTACACAGTTATACCTCCTCCAAGTTTTGTGCTTTAAAGATAGTGTATTCCTAAAGAGCCCAAACTGATGATCAGGGACAGCTTCCCGCGCGGTTCGCCGGTTCCAACCGTGCCTGCAGCAGAATCCCTTGTCCTATCCCCAGTAAACGGCACACTCAGGTCGAGGTTCCCCAAGTCTACGCTGGCTTCTAGTTCATATGCTTCGTCTATCGGCAGGAAGAGCTGCACCTCCCCGAGGCGGTTTTCGATGATGGACGAGCGGGCAAGGCTTCCTTCGATCTTCACATCTCCCATGGACGCCACCACCTGGAGATTATCTGCGAAGTCTGCGCCCGTGATCTCAACAGAGCCCAAATCGGCCTGGATAAAAGCGTTCCCCTGGAAGTTGGCAATACTCACCGAGCCTAGATCGTTATCGATCCGAAGAGTGCCAGATACGTCTTTGACTTCCACTGTACCCAGGTTTACTTTCAGGTTGGCAATGAGTTCGCGGGGCACCGTAAGATGGAAATCCACAGAGACCTGTTCGGTGTCACGCGTAATGGGCACCCGCCCCACTATTTGTGTGCGGCCATCCAGCACCGCCGTTTCCACCTTAATCTGATCCAAAAGATAAGCGGCACTGCGGAGGGCTGACTTAGCGCGTTTTACGATCTGCAGCGTAATATCCGGGGTATCCGCACCCTCAATGTACACCTGCCCCAGCTGATTGGATACACTCAACAATCCAGCGTAATCAAGCTGGATGGTTTCGATCCGCTCCTGTTCTGTGCCGAGCGCCGGAGAGAAGGCTGGCAGGGAAAACCGAACAGTAGAACCAGAACCTCCGGGGAGCGTAATGCTGGCCAGAATTGCAGCCAGCGTACCCACCATCAACAAGACGACCAGCACTGTCAAGAACTTCCGCATGCTGCCACCCCGCCTCTGTTAAATTCGTACTTGTAGGAATATTCCCTTTCAGCGGGCGATTGTCCTCTTCTTTTAGCAGGGAAATGAGGATAAAACGGCGAAAAATTGGTCATGCGAGAGGGTTGCGAGGCTTAACGTTGAATCTACACTATGAACGATTCAATAAGGAGGAGCGATCGTATGAGAAGACATTTACGCAGTACTTGGTTGGTAGTTGTCTTGGCCCTTGCGCTGGTCTTGGGGGCGCAGGCCACCATCTTCGGAGCCGAGCTAGTCATCCTGCATACCAATGACGTGCACGGCCGCTTGGTATCATTTGCTGAAGGTGATGCGGAACTAGGTGGGTTGGCACGGTTAGCGACTGTAGTTGAAGACATCCGGAATCAATACGGCAAGTCCGTTCTGTTGTTGGATGGCGGCGACATGATTCATGGCACCAATGTGGTCAATCTGTTCCAGGGTCGCTCCGCCATTGAAGTCATGAATGCCATAGGCTATGATGCGATGACCTTGGGCAACCATGACTTTAACTATGGGCAGGACGTTCTCAAGGAGCGGATGGCAGACGCTAAGTTCCCGATGCTGGCTGCCAACGTTACCACTGAAGATGGCAAACTGTTAACCTACAGTGCTTTGATCCAGCAAGTAGGTGATCTGCGGGTTGGTATCATTGGCGTGTCTTCCGTTGAGACTCCTGTAACTACTCATCCGAACAACGTAGTCGGGTTGGTCTTCCATGATCCGATCCAGGTCGCGAAGACTGTAGCTGAAAGGCTGCGCCCAGAAGTGGACGTATTGATTGCGCTGACACATATCGGCTACCAAGAAGACCTGAAGTTGGCAGAAGCTGTTCCGGAGCTTGATGTAATCGTTGGTGGCCACAGCCATACCGAACTGGAAGATGCAATTGAGGTCGGCGGCGTGTTGATTGTGCAGAGCCATGAGTGGGCACGCAATCTCGGCTTCCTGCGCCTTGAAGTAGAAGATGGCGAGATCACCGACTATGAAAGGCGCTTGATCCCCATTACCTCGGCTATTGAACCCAATGCTGAAGTAATGGCCATCTATGCTGAGTGGGAAGAGCTGCTTGCAGCAAGGCTCAATGAGGTAGTAGGTAAGACCACCGTGTTCTTTGACGGCGAACGGGCCAATGTCCGCACACAGGAAACCAATCTCGGCAACCTGATTGCAGACATTATGCGTGAAGCTACTGGTGCCGACATTGCCATCACAAACGGCGGCGGAATCCGGGCGAGCTTGCCGGAAGGTGAGATCACTGTCGGCGACATCTACACTGTACTGCCCTTCGACAACACCTTGACAGTCATTCAGCTCAGCGGCCGTGACCTGTTGGC
>LSQX01235457.1_pt1 | contig 10877 bp, 14 predicted proteins | sample 654561 | NCBI WGS metagenome assembly LSQX01 (sample SAMN04489861, study PRJNA283612) | anaerobic digester metagenome | isolation source: 4 biogas reactors fed with cattle manure at either 37C or 55C with and... | place: Denmark: Kongens Lyngby | collected 2014 | reverse complement strand
AAAAATGCCTTCGATATTGATACCGGAAACTGTACCCGAATATCCATCCAGAGCGGCTTCTACTGCATTTTTCAGGTTCTTGCATTGCGTGAAATCTTCAGCCCAGCAGTCCACCTGAAGCCTGGCAGATCTCGCCACTCTTGTGTAATTGTCTGAAGGAAAAGAGTAAGAGATTGCTGGAAATGTGCATGAAAGGGGAAGCTGGAGCGGATATATACGAGTACCTACAAGCCCGGAAACTGTAGAATTCGCGAGAAGTACCGCCCGGACTGCCTCATCTATCAAGCTCATCTATACCTCGCAATGACTGCTTTTAATTTTGATTCTATTATATTGTCTATTTTTTTCCCGTTTTCATCGAGAGAATTCCTCATGTAAGGCTGTGCTGCCTGGTGAAATCTTCTTCCGAGTTTGTCAGGTCCGGTATATCCAAACTCGATCCTGGCAGCATAAGGGACCGTAGTAACTCCGACATCGACCTGGGCTTTTCCTCCTGACATCGACTGTTTTTGTTCTTTGATATTGTTTTTCAGGTTACCTGTTTTGTATGCCACTCGTCCTTTTGCAGTATTGACAACGAGAGCACCACCCTCGACAAGACCTTCCAAAAGTGCTTTCTGCATATCATTATCAATCTGCTTAAATTTGGCCTGTAACTGAGGAATGCCTTTAATCTCGATTCTGATAGCATCAGCCACGTTTTTTCACCGCCTTCAAAAAAGCTTCTTTGTGGTCAACTATTCCGGAAAAGGGAATTTCAGGAGCGTCCACTTTCTGAACTTCATAAGTGCCTGCGTAATTAGTTTCCGCAGTTGATATGAAATCTCCTTCCTGAACTGTTGCAGTCGAAGGAAGGAAACACACAAGAGAGGTTTCTATTACCTTTCCAGCTTCGCTTATAAGAATGCTATTTCCCGCAGTTGATATGTTCGAGAATAAGCAAACGCTATCAGTAGGAACTAAGTTCGGAATGGGAGAACCTGCTGCATCCTGAGTAGTCCCGGCATCGTGGAGGATCTGGCATGAGTGAATCATAGCAAAATCAATTGAGCCCATGACAGCCCCCGTGGCAATTGAATCCCGTGTGATAGGAAGGACTTGAAAAAGAATAAGACACCGTATTTTTATATTTTTCAATATAATAGTCTGCTTTTTTCTCGTATGTTTCAATATCGAGGTCGGTTGTGTTCTGTCGTTGACTATTGCCGGTTTTCACACTGGCTGCAGCTTCTCCGGTGGTTTTCATTTTTCGGAGGACGGCTGCAAGTATGGCATATTTACCGGCTAAAATAACAAGGGGGTTGGTTTCATCGTTGGTTTCGCATAGGGTGAGTACGTCCTCACTGGTCTCGGTAATGATGGTAGAGATATCCAGATCCGAGAGGGAACTGGAAAATATTTTGGAACGGACGTAATCAACAGAACACAAGACCATGACAGAGAAGGAGTCGAAAAAAGCATATAAAAGAAAATTGAAAAATCACTCTTCGAAAGTCGACAAAGAATCCGGCCTCTTCTTCTTCCGTACAGCCGTCCTTCTCCATCTCTTCTTAACAGTCGCTCCCTTCCTCACAAGCGCGGAAGAATGATTCTTCAGGTTTCCCTTCTCAAAGAACTTTGATTCGGCAAGTTTAGCCTGGTGAGCTTCCTGGCAGGCTTTTGAGCAGTAGATAAGCGAGACTTTGCCGTATTTCAGAAAATTATCTGTCAAAAGTACTCTTTTTTGCTCCACGGAAATCGTGATTAAGTGGGAACATTCAGGATTAGAGCAGCTTACGTTAGTTTTCAAGGTAGTCATAGACCACACCGTTCAAATATGCTTCCGGGGCTGAACAGTAAGGAATTAGAGAGGTTATGAATATGCCGTTTTCCTCTTCAGAAACGACTTCCGATGCAAGGATGTCCATGGCTTCGATGAGGATAGATGTTTTTTGAATGTTGCATTTTTGCCGATCAGGGCAACGGTTTGTACAGATCTCCCCGAATTTATCAGAATGTTCGAAGCATAACATATTGAACTTATATTATAAGAGAAGTATAAAACACTTTGGGATAAATTATTCCTGTTTAGAAGCAAGTAGGGCTAATCCCCGCCATTTCAATGGTGGGATACAGCCCGTCAACTTCTGAGTATGAGAAACAAGTTCCGCAGGTTTCAGGCATTTTGAGCCTCGAATTCTCGATATTTCCCACAGTACGAGCAATCGAATTCTTCATTGCAAGTGTACGAATTCACACAGTATAGAGGGCAGGTTTTTGAATATTCACACATATTTTATATCTCCAATATGTGAGATATAAGTCAGTATAAAAAATTATTCATTTTATACTGACTTATTTATTTTTATTGTGATGTACCCAGCATTCGGGAACGTACTCCGCTCCCCAAATAGATTTTTCGTGATTGATGCGAAATAAAGCCCATGCGAAGCCGTGTGTGTCGCCGTGAATGGAACGGTAATCCCGCCTTCCGTGAATGGAACGGTCTCTTCTGATGGAGTACCTGCATTGAGAACCGCCCCAGGCTGACATACTATGTCATGCTCTACGGTGGAGATGTCATTTATCATCGAAAGCGTAACGGTGCAGCCTGTGAGATCTACCCCGATGCCGTTTTCTTTTAGGACGATTGCAACACTCGCAGAATCCCCCTGCATCAATTCGATATCATACGGCATATATTACGACCTCGCGCCGAATCGGTTCAATTGTGACAGTTCGAGATATATAATATATTGTGACTGTACGCATTACAGAGCCTCCCATACTGTCATTGCGAGATAATTATTCCCGCTAGGGATATGTGCAGTGGTATCCCCATCTGAAATCAGGAATTCGCATCTATAATTCCCTGCTGTTGCCGTATGTGTCTCAGTAAACGGGATCGTTACGCCGCCGGATGTAGCGGGTACGCTTACCCCGTTCACGGTTCCATTGAGAGTACACGGAATTATCACTCTTTCACCGGCTGAACTTTTCATGACGAAACTTACACTATACCCGGTGAGATTGATCCCGACACCGTTCATTTTCAGGATCGCGCCCACTTTATCAGCGTCACCCGTTTTAAATTCGATATCGCTCACTGGTCAATCACCGCCGTATATGTTTTTGAAAATATTTCTGCTGTTAGGGGGAAGTCCAGGTCATCAAGAGTTGATGCTACCACGCTTGAAAATATCCCGGTTGGAAAACAGCCTGCTGGAAATATCCCGGTTGGAAAAATACCTGTCGGCATAATCACACCAGAGTTACGCTCGATATCGTTCTATTTCCGTTTTCATCGACTGTGTAAACGAATCTGGAACCATCTTCGGAGGTAAACGTTACCGGAGAACCTGTGCCATTAAGGAGGCCGGTCACATTACTCGCGAGTAGAAGTTCACATTTTCGCACACGGTTGAACATGTCAGAATCAACGGTATTGCAATCTATTGTGACCATCAGCATTGAAGAATGCTGAATTGTAATGAGAACATGACCGTACTGTGTGATGTACGAACTCGGTATACTCAATTTCCATTTTTTGAGAGTGTTTTCCCAAGTGATTATGGGGTTTGACACTACTACAGTCGGTTTTTTGTATTCCCTTAGAGCTACCGTAGCTCCTGTAAGTGCCTGTTCATTCGTAGACCCCTGGAACGCTCCCAATTCAGGGTCTGCGCTAACTGCATCGAAAAATACTTCCTGTGTAGTCCCATCTTTGTATATTTCTTGCATATGATTACCTCCATATCCGACTGAACCAGTACCAGAACCAATAAGCCACCGATTTTGCAGCTACCGTGATATATCCGGTTTTCGTTTCCGAATCACTGCCTGCCGTATTGGAAACTGTCAGAGTCACCGTATAACTGCCCGAAATAGTGTAGGTGTGTACCGGATTTCTCTCCGTTGATGTGCCGCCATCTCCGAAGTTCCACAGCCAGGACGTAGGATTTCCCGTACTGGAATCCGTGAACGTGACCGTCAATGGGACATCCCCGGACGTGGTATTAGCAGAGAAAGCAGCAGTCGGCGCAGATTCGGCAGCCGTAACCGTGATATAATCGGTTTTTGTCTCGGTATCCGAGCCAGCTGCATTAGTCACGGTGAGGGATACCGTGTACATCCCTGGCAAATACACATGAGTTGGATTCCTGTCAGTAGATGTAGTGCCATCTCCAAAGTTCCACAGCCAGGACGTAGGTGTATTCGTGCTTGTATCCGTAAATGTTACCGTTAGCGGTTCTGTGCCAGAGGTTGGAGATGCGGTGAAATTAGCAACAGGAGGTACACTTTCCACGTTTCTATTAGCTTGGATAACTACCGCATGAGGAGAGGTATCCAGCCCTGATGTATCAATATAGACATAATTTCCTCTATACCATACAGTTCTTGGGATACCGTCAATGGTCGCAGTGATTGAGCTAACATCATAATCGGTCAGTGGATATGTAAGGAAATTGACACAGATGTTTGAGGTAGTATATTCTCCGGATGGATTATACGTGAACTGATTCTGAATGGTGGAAGCCGATATAGTTTCGTCCATGTCATAGACAGGCACTTCGCAAGAAACCTGAACATTGTCTACTAACCAAGTGCCCACCGCATATTCAATCGAATAAATATCAACTTCGATATTATCAATCGCATCATGGGTAGCCAGATCCCAGGAAAAATGCGTCCAGGTATCCGCCAACACCTCATTCGCCAGGACACTTTTATAATTATCTGCTCCGTTCCAACAAAATAGTTGAATGCCGCCTGTAGCCGATCCTACACGTTTTACCCAGGCATCCATTTTAACGGGTGCTGCTGTGACCTGCGGGAAACATAGGACATGTCCTCGTAAACGTTGAATTCCGTCGCCCACAATCCCAAGAGAATGTGAGCCAGTCGCGCCGTCATTTGACCGGAAAAGCCCGCCTGTTGTGGTTGTGTCATCTGAGATTACCCATCCGTCCGGTGCTGCTTCTGATGTTCCATTCGACCACGCTTCGAAGTTTGAATTCCTTACGATATTTTCCAAAATTGGAACTGAGGGGAGTGTGGGAGCGGTAACCGTGATGTATGCCGTTTTCGTTTCGGTGTCACTCCCTGCCGCATTGGTGGCAGTTAGGGTGACTGTATATGAGCCTGCTCTGGAATATTGATGAGATGGGTTTCTCGATGTTGAAGTAGTGCCATCTCCAAAATCCCAGAGCCATGAGGTAGGCGTATTTGTGCTTAAGTCACTAAACTGAACTGTTAAGGGAGCAGTTCCCGAAGTGACATTAGCAGAGAAATTGGCAACAGGAGTAAATACTGGATCCGATGTGGGATTTATCGTGAAATCTGAAAATACAAAATCAAGATTGCCACCTGAAGCCGTACCTAATGTAGGATCGACAAGCCAGCATTGGAGTAGGAAATACGAGTCCTCAGCCGGGATATCTGTTGTTGTTTGGTATTGCGCTATAAGAGTACCATCCGCATACCACGAACTAAATATGATGCGAGAGGGCGACCAATCAATTTCCCCGATAATTGGTTGAGCCTGTTCGATTTGATAGCCGGGGAAATGATGAGGCTGATTTGAATACCAGAGTTCCCGTGTGTCGTGGATCCATTTGGAATACTCAATATCAATTTCAGTAGTGTCATTGAGATACGTGAAGCCCGCCAAGCAAACATTAGGATCAAGATCATTAAGGGGGGTTTCTATACGCCATCTGAAAACTCCATACCGATATTTTGTAGGGGTACATAATTCAGAAGAATAGAAAGTATCTCCCTCTTTTGTTATTGTGAGATGCAGCCTGCCAAGATCGTCAATGTATGCGCCATTCGTGAGCCATTTGTTGTTTTCGCCACCTGGTTCGCCATCATATGACCTGACCTTCCATTCAATACCTTTCCATGTGAGTTTTCCATCTGTAGGATATATTACAGGAGAACCTCCGCCAGAGGACGCTACCGTTATGTACGCGCTCTTTGTTTCAGTATCGGTTGAAACGGCATTGGTCGCTGTCAGTGTAACTGTGTAAGTGCCAGGAGAAGTGTATCTATGTGTAGGATTTTGCTCTGTTGAAGTTGTTCCATCTCCAAAATTCCACAGCCATGATCTTGGTAACCCTGTCGAAGTGTCTGAAAAACTGAATGTAGTATTAGTTGTCCCGCTTCTGACAGATGCGCTGAAATTCGCAGCTATCCGCATGCTGTCGTATTCGAAATTTGAGAATTTTATGGTTATGGGGTTGCCACTTTCTGGACCTGCTCCCTGCGCGAGAACTCCAAAAAACATACAGATGTACGCGCTTGTATGCGGAATATCGTCTCCTGTATAGTTCCAGTCGAGGATTGTAGTACCGTCCGAGGCAACTACTGAATAGTAGACATAGGTGGGAGTCCATTCGATTGTAAAGACGCAGCCGCTATCGTTTATATAGGGGTTGGTGCTCAGGCAACCATAGTGAATATTTTCAGGGTGACTGTCAATGGAAGCAGGATGGCAGGAAAACCAGATTCTCTCATCATATCCAGGCCATTGATTGATTTCGATGTCAAGCTCGTTGGGAATGGTTGTGTTGGGATCGTCATAGTAGGTGTTGAGACCCAGACTCGCGTTTCTCTCGATGTTGAGCGTGGGGGAGCTTGCCGTCCACCTCATACGCCCGTATTGGTATGGAGTCGGTGTTTCGAATAATACCCCTTTGTAGATGCCATCGAACTTCTGCATCCTCAGATTGAGGTCGCCGTTATCATCTACCCATGCATTCGAGCGATCTACTCTTGGTCCCTGACACCAAACCCATGAGATGCCCTTCCAGAGTAGTCGGTCATTGACTATGTACGTTACCATGATAGCCTCACTCTTCTATCAGTTCAACCTCGCCTTCGAAATCAATACCTACAGTCTGATTCAAGCCGGTAATCAGTGACCTTAAAATATTTTTGTCTGCCAGATCATTCGCCCTTTTTTGAGCTTTTGTCTTCGCTTGCTCAAGAGCTTGATTCTTAAGGTCTTCAATGAGTGCCTGCCTTTCGGCTGCTGTCGCGGGGAGATTGTAAGGGATTTGAACAGGTATGAGAAACTCAGGATAGAGTGGGAGTGGTTGACCGTTCTGCCCGATTACATCTGTCAGAATTATATTCCCATCTGAATCTCTCATGGGGTTGCCTCGATCTTCCCATGTGATTATGATATTTCTTCCTGAGTCGGGGGTATTTGCTCGAAGTCTTCGGAGTTTGATAGTTGCCATTTAGATCACTCCGCTTGTGACAGTTTCCCAAGCAGTACCGTTATAAAAATTAAGTTTTTTGGAAGTGGTGTTAAATATCATTAATCCCTCGACGGGGTTTGAAATTGCGTCGCGCTGTTCGGTTGTCATTCGAGGAGGCAGCATTCCTCTTGTTGTGGATCTTACTTCAAACGCAGAACATACAATATTAGGAGTAGAAGTGCCAATCCCAACAGTTCCATTTTTGACTGTCAGCGTGTCATCTGTTACATCCCCTGATTTGATAGATTGAATAGTGATCCGCGAGTCAGAATAAGATGCTCCATCAAATGTGCTGTATATTCTACCAGACCTCATCGAGGTAGTTGATGTGGGTCTACACGTCCAAAACTCTACACCTGCTTGAGTACCGTTTAGTCCAGTATTTTCTAATCGAATCGAATTTGATGCGCCTGATGCACTCGTCAGAATATGCACTTTTTCAGATGGTGCTGTTGTACCAATACCTATATTCCCGCCGGTGAGCCAGTATCCTCCTGCGAATTTACCGGCGAAAACGTCAGCCGTCGAAATGTTGAAATCTGCGTCCTGGCTATCCGTAAAGGCCGTCACTCCTGCGGCAGAAATGTTTATTTTTCGCCCATACGCCAAGCCGTAATTGCCAGTAATAGAGTTGTTATTCCCTCCTATCACTGTTGAATATGTCCCGTTTACAGTATTCGTCCATCCTCCCAATACCCCCGAATACGACCCTATTACAGAATTGGCTAGACCGCATAATATTGTCCCATATGTACCCGTGCCACTTATAGAGTTGTTTGTACCTGAAATTATAGAGCTACGCCCGGCAGATATACAATTATACGACCCCCCGCCTATGAAACTGTGACCGGCTGGATTATATTTTATAAAGTTGTGCCCCCCGCCACATATAGTCCCTGCTATCTGATTTACGATGTTGTCATATCCGCCTGCTATTGTTGCCACTCCTGCTGCACCGGCTGGATAATCTGTATCATCTGCCCATCCTGTAGGGGTGTAATCTGTACCTGCGGGTTTTGTAGGAGAGCCGATTTTATTCGCAAACCCACTAGCTCCACCGCCGCATATTGTACAGCGCGTCACGTCTGAATCAATTGTGTTGTATGTAGAATTCACAATGTAATTATTATCAGACCGTCCGGTGAGTACAATACCACTCAAAATGAGATTTGTAACTTCTGAGTCATTTGCCGTTGTCAATCTAGATACATAGGATAATAATGCGTCAACTGTTTCACCATTAGGAATAGAACTTACATAGTTTGCCATTAAATCACCATCCCGTAAGCTTCTAAAAATTTTGTTACCGATCCATCAAAAAGAAGTGAAAAATCAAAATACGCGCCGTCGGCAGTTGTATATGCTGCCCCGTCTGCTGTTACAAAATGATAAGGATGTCTCCCCAATATATCAGGAATTAAGTCTGAATCTGTGTCCCGCGTTAAATCGCAGTGAGTGATTTGCCCGTAGTAGATAAGTCCATTACCGGGGAATAAAATTAATTGCGTAATATATTTGTCAGTAACATTTACAAGAAAGTTTGTTTCGTCTGCTGTGACAAAGTTCACACCGTCAGCCGTTTGGAATTGCGCAGAGTTTATTACTACATTGGAAATTTTATATTGTAGTTTTTTAGGTTTGTGTGTAAATAAAAAAAAGTTTAATACTGTTTTAGCAGGATCATATAGAGCAATCCAAGGTTTTATCATATATTGTAATTCTGCATCAGTTAGCGTATATGTACCAATTTCAAGAACCTCTCCACTTCTGGAAAGTGTATACTCATTTAAGTTTGAGAGAATATCATGATTTCCTGTTGGAATTACTAAGGTTTTTCCTTCTGTCTCGATTGTTACGGACTCTCCTCGGAGGGGAACAGGAGAAAATGGGGCGGATGGAGTTGGAAGTTTCATTAACGCCACCTGTCAACACTAACTGTTATTGTAGCAGCGTTGGATGCATCAGAATTCACGATCTGAGCATAAATATACCTGGGAATCGCGTCTTTCTCGATGTACCGCCCTGCTGTATAGGCTGTTACATTCCCCGCGCCCAGTGTAAAAGTTGAGATTAAAACCGGAATTCCGTTTGTTGCTGCATCTACAGAGTAAATATTTACAGTTACATTCGTGGACGCTCCTGTATTTTTCACTCTGACCTGAACTTTCGTAAGCCGAGTAGTTTCAAGTCTTGCTGAAGGGTCTGAAGTCGTCGAGGCTGCTACAGATTGATCTGTGAAAAGGTTGATAGGATCAAAAACTAAAGGAGAGTACATCAGAACCCTCCTTATATAACAGTATAAAGAATGTAATACTTACCCGCCAGAGCAGCTGCGTCCTGTACAAGAATCTTACCCGTGATGTAGTCATTTGTCCCGCCGTTTTCATCGACTACCTGAAGGGATTTCCCGTTTTCTCCTTTGTCTGTTATATTATCAAAAATTCCAGTGGCGTTGAGGTTCAACCCATCAATAAGATTATTTGCTGTGCTTGTTGCGTTTTCGACTACTCCAACATCGAGAACGCTAGAGCCAGTTCCTCCGGCTGTAGTAATATTGATGAGAACGCGGGTAACAATTATTTTAGAGGGTTCTGGATTTTGCCAGGCGAAAGCGAAATCGTTAGCGTTACCTGCTGTGAGGGCACCCTTTGCTATTTTTAAGCCTGCTGCGTCTACTGCTGCTAGAGCGTCAAGTTCGGTTTTGACAAGACCGAATTCAGAATATAATTTTTGAAGTAATGAACCTGCTTTACTTCGCAGAGTTGCCAGGGGTGTTTGAGTGTAAGTCATTATAAAAATCTCCTTGATGTTAGGTACTTAGGGAGTCCCAAAAAATGTAACAGGCTTAAATGCCTGTATCTATTGCTATTGCATACGGTTCAATAGTGACAGGTACGTTGTCATACCACATCTGAATGATAGTCTGGTGGGTCTCGTTGTCGAAATATTTGTTCATGTTGAACCCATAAGACAGGCTTTTGCTGATCTTCTGACCGTTCTGCATGGTTTCATAAGTCCCACTCATCGCAGAATATCTGGGGCTCTGGTTGTAGAAAATTGTAATGCCTGGGTTATTGCGGTCAATTGCAATAATAGACCCTTCCGAAATTCCTGAGAGAAGCCGGTGAACTGTAGCTCCCACGACTGGAATTTCCAGAGTGTCGCGGTTTCCGTTGTTCGGAGTACCGTAGAGCTGCTCCTGTTTGTACTGGTCGATATCAAGGGATGTAAGGTATTTTTTTAGCTCCTTGAAATTGTCCTTGTGTACGAATACGTCAGTCAGTCTGTATGGATATCCTTCCCGAATGAAAGCATCTTCGAGGTCTTCCAGGTCTGAAATCGGAGCGGCGTTTGCATCGGACCATTCGGCAGCTGGATTCCATTCCCCTGCGAGAGCCGTGCCACTGTTGGCAATTTCAGTGGATATCCTTGTATTGTAATCTTCGGCAATCCAATAGCCAGTCTTCCGTAGGGCTCTCTGGATTTCGTCAACGCCCTCTACATAATCTAGAGCGTCCTGGTCGATTTTGATCGCAAAACCGCGCTTGTTCAGGTTTGCAGCTTTCATCGTGAACTGCGAGATCTCCACATAAGTCCACTGGCCCGATGTAGTCATCAGTTTAGGTCTTT
>LSQX01003333.1_pt1 | contig 10879 bp, 13 predicted proteins | sample 654561 | NCBI WGS metagenome assembly LSQX01 (sample SAMN04489861, study PRJNA283612) | anaerobic digester metagenome | isolation source: 4 biogas reactors fed with cattle manure at either 37C or 55C with and... | place: Denmark: Kongens Lyngby | collected 2014 | reverse complement strand
TGGTGTTTTTACGCTTTTTTTTCATCTAATTCGGGCAAGGATACCTCCACCTCTAAGCGATAGTGGGGGAGGGATTGCCCTACCTCCTTTGTAAATTTTATCCACCGGTAAACTGAGTTAGCCAGGAAGCTTGTGAATTCATTTTATTAATCATGGTTTCCAGGGCGGTGAATTGAGCGTAATATTTATTCTCTATATCCTGTATTCTTGTTTCCCACTTGGCTATATCAAGATTTACTTCCTTTAGTCTTTTGCCGATATAACTATCGTCTACTGAGCTGGTACTAAATGAAGCCCCGGCCTTGTCTGAAAGATATTGAATCCCATTTAGAACTGAATCATAAAGCCTAACTGCAATACCTTCTCCGTTTTCGCCAGCATTGGTAAAAATGTGTTTAACGCTTTCGGGATTCTGAGTTATAGCTTGCCTGAGTTTATCTTCATCTAATGTCAACTTCCCATTGGTGTTATATGATCCGGTGGTAATACCTATACTATTAAGAGAGTTATATGTTCCGCTTTCCGTTACTATCCCTGACATAGATCCTCTTATCTTACTTATAGTGTTTCTCAAGAGACTGTCATTTCTTAATAATCCGCTACGGGCTTTGGCCTCCCATTTTTCAATTTGTTCATCGCTCATTTCGTCTTTTTGAGCATCGGTAAGGGGGGTATACTCCCGGTTGGGTTTTTCTGTAACTTTATTGTATAGAATATCTAGGGTTTTGTTGTATGATTCAACAAAATATTTTACAGAGTCCACTATAGATTCAGTATCATTTGATACTGTTATTGTGGCATTGCCTGTATTTCTTATATCCAGGGTAAGTCCGTTGACTGTTATTGAATTAGTCTTAGACTCTAAACCTATAGCGTCTCCTACATCTATAGATGCGTTCTGCCCTTGATAGGTGGCGTTTTCATTGATATTTAACTTCAACATAGATTCGTTACTCCCATTGGAGAAAAAATTAGAGCTATCTTCAGTGATTACAATTTGCGAGTCGGCCCCAGTGGCAGTGGTATTAAGAAAAAATCGATTAGAACCGCTGTCATAGCTGGCTTTTACTCCCAGATCAGATTTATTTATTTTTTCAGCAACAGTGTAGACATTATCTTGATCAAGATCAAAAACCAATTCTGTTCCGTTAATCTTAACTTTAATATTGTCGCTTTCTATAAATCCCCGGTCAGCCAATAAGGTAAATTGGTTGAAAAGCGTCAGTGCTTTACCGTTACTATCTTTCGATTCTGCCAATGCTAATGCGCTGGCCTTGGATACTCCTGAAGCTAATTGATTAACTGTTATCGTATGGCTGCCTTCGAAAGCGTTGCCGCCCGCTTTGATTGCTGCCACATTTTCATTGGAAGAGGTGGCGGCTTTTTTATTAAAAGTGCCTTCCAGCTTCATATCAAATACCTGATCCCTGAATTCGTAAAGAGACTTGTTTAGATTGCGATAATCTTCTTGTTGCCATTCCAGTTTTTGTTTTTCTTGCCCTAGCTTATCAATAGGTATTTTATGGGCAATCATCATACTGTTGACCATAGATTCTATGTCTAATCCTGAAGCAAGCCCTAGTAATCTAGAAGCTGAGTTAATCATTGGTTTCTCCCCTTTCTTAAACCTTCTCGTCAACCAATAGGCCAATTTGTTCCCAGATCATAGCTACCATGTTTAATATCCTTTCCGGAGGCACTTCACGAACCATCTCTCCGGTTTCTTCGTTAATGACTTTCACCATTATGTTTTTGGTTTTTTCATGGACCGAAAACTCTAAATGAGTATTGTGTATCGTTAATAATTTGTTTACCTGTTCTACAGCTGCATCAAGAGTGGATATGTTTAAATCGGCCTTATCGGTATTTTTATTATCCGGATTTTTTATATCCTGTTCTTTGGTTTTTACCTTAGAGTCCTGGTCGCTGATATAGTCCGCGATTATAGTGTTTGCCGATATTTTCATGCCCTACCTCCTCAATTGGTATTATCGTAAGAAATCCAACAAACTGGGCTGTATTATCTTAGCACCTGCGGCTAATGAGGCTTCGTATACCATACGCTGTGCGCTACATGATATAGAAGCCATTGCGTAATCTGCGTCCTCTAATTTGCTGACTAGGTTAGTTAAGCTTAATTCATAGGTTGAAGCTCTCTTCAAAGCAGCTTCCATACGGCTAACTTTGGCTCCCACTACCGCCCGTTCAGAAAGCATATTATCTAACAACTTGTCAAAATCTCCTATGAGCGCGCCAACGGAATTCTGATCGCCGCTATCTAAGGTAGTTCGCAATTCTATTAGTTTATTGAATACTGCATTTACCTTATCGTTACCATCGATATCTGTATGAAATGTTATTCTTCCACAAGAAATATCAATAGCCACCCCTGCTTCAACGGAAATTTCTTGTGTATATATCTGGTTCAAATTTTGACTAATATTTTCTTGCCCGAACTTTACGGCAGCAATTTTGCCATCTTCCTGTTTTTCAACAACAAAAGGGGCTGAAGATGATTTACCGCCACCGAATATATATCTTCCTGCATAATTAGTGTTGGCTATTTGTGTCATTTCACCAACCAGTCCATCTACTATATAAGCCAGTGCAGCCATAGATTCTTCTGTAGTGGTGCCCGTAGACCCGGATACCGCTAATTCCCGGGCTTTTTGTAGAACATCGTTGGATTGAGATAGGGCGACGTCAGCAGTATCCAGCCATCCAACCACATCTTCCATGTTGCGTACATATTGTTCTTGGCTTTTCATAGTTGATTTAGCATTAAGCAACCGACCTGTCGCAATAGGGTCGTCCGAAGGCTTTGTAACGATTCTGCCGGAGGAAATCTGATTTTGATATTTATCCATTTTTTGCAGATTAGAGGTTATGTTATTCATTAAAGACTGGGTCATTATTCTGTTGGTAATTCGCATTTTATTCACCTACACTTTCATCCCGTTTATAATAGTATTTAGCATTTCGTCTATAACGCTGATTACTTTTGCGCTGGCATTAAATGCGTGCTGATAAAGTATCATGTTGGATATTTCTTCGTCTTCGGAAACGCCTTTAACTGACTCTCTTTGGGATATAGTCTGCTCCGTTAATGCTTGCTGGTTTTCAACCATTCTGCCAGCGTCGCTGGTGGCGCTGCCTAATTCAATTACCATATCTTGATAAAACATGCCAATAGTAATGCTTCCTGAATCAGAATTAAGTAATTGTTTTGTGTCGGCGTCATACTCCATTAAGGCATTTTTTATTTCAGCAATTAATCGAGCTTGATCTCCGTTGCCGGGCAATAATAATTCATTGACGCTGGATGCTGCGATTGTGGAAACATTGTGTTCAATGTTAGGGTTAACCTGGATAGTGGCAGCACTTGAACCTTGTCCTTCAATAATAAAGAAATCTTCGCCAAGGTTGCCGTTTAAATCTATACCGGCCTTATGGATATTATTAATATTTTCTGCCATGCTTAATGCCAGAGTATCTAACTTATCTATATAAAACTGTATAGAGTTTGATTTACCTGAGTCTGAATTTACTTGCATTAAACCAGCCAGTTCTCCGTCTTTCGGAGAGATGGAATTAAGAGTAGTAACGTCGATAGGGTGTGCGCCCTCAGCATTTACGAGACTAAATTCGCCATTAACCCCATCTAGTTTTACTTCGATTGCTCCGGTTGGTTTGCCGCTAGCGTCTGTAATATGGCTTACGGAAACTGAACCCAAGAGAGCTAATTTATCTAAAGCTAGATCTCTTTTATCCATCAAGTCATTGGCGCTTTGTCCCGTAATATTTATATTTACGATCTGTTTGTTAAGCCGGGCGATTCCTGCTGAGATATTATTAGCTTCTTTCACGATTGATTGGATTTGGCTTTGGGCGTCATTTTTAATATCACTGAGCTGGGTATTCATTTGATGAAAAGAATTAACTAAAGTAATTGCAGCTTCTTTTAATACTGTGCGTGCCGGAGAACTTTCGGGAGTTTTTGATAACTCCTGCCATGCGTTCCAGAAGCTTTCTAGTTGATAATTAAAGCCTGTTTCTGAAGGCTCCATAAAAACGCTTTCAGCTAGTTGCAAGGTATCGTAAACAGCAGTATGGTTTTTTAAGCTAGAACTTTCCCGTCTTACTTGATAGTCAAGAAACTCCTGTCTAACCCGATTGACTCCTGCTATGTCAACTCCGCTCCCTAACTGTCCTTCATTTATTATCCCGGATATGGAATAACTAGCTTCCAAGCTTACTCTTTGTCTGGAATAACCTTCGGTGTTGGCGTTCGCAATATTATGCGATGTTACATTTAGAGCGGTCTGCTGAGCCATCATTCCTTTAGATGCTATATTAATACCGAAAAACAAACTCATATAATATTTGGGCCAATATACCTCACGGGGATTGCCCTTCCTCCTTTTCTTAATTAATTCTTAATTAATTCTTAATTAAAAATTAGTATTTATAAGACCTGGGCGATCTTCTCGACGCAGATCCCCAGACTTGCCATATATACTTGACTTATTGGTGTTTAATATTCCTAAAATTCTAGTAGTATATATTAATCCTTGCTTTAACAACAAAGAATTAAGTTCGTGGGCCTGTTGTAGTTTTTGTGAGCTTGCTATGATTTCGTCTCCGATAGCTTGTATTGCTACATAATCATTACCGTCAACATAAGATTGAAGTTGGCTTACATGGTTTATTGTTAAGCCTGATAATTGAGAGTATTCTTCCAGGATTCTTTGGCGTTTTAGCTCTAAAGTGGCTATTCTTCTGCCGATGTATTCTTGGTGATTGTTTATATTTTGGATTTGGGTAAGGTCTTCTTGCTTTAACGCCTGGAATTGCTGATCGGCTAAATTAATCAGTTCTTCGATAAGAGTTTTTTGTAATTGAAGAACCTCTAGCAGCTTATTTGTATTTATCATTTTTTAACTCCTTATTATGTGATATTCTGAAAAACATTAATCTGCAGAAAGCATTTTTGCTGCCAACTGTTGGGCGGATATATGATATGTGCCGTCTTGTACCTTGGCTTTAATGAGAGCTATTTTTTCTTCCCTAACTTCAGGTAACTCTTTAGTTTCTTTGATTAGCTCCGATATTTTCCGGGCTGATTCCGACAATTGTATATTGTCGGTTTTAACCGCTTGGTTCTTTGTGTTCACTTGGTCAGCCCTTTGATGGTTCTGATATATTTTTGCTATGTAGCCATTGCTGTTTATTTTCACACCGATTCCCCCTTTGTTATTAAACTAAAATTAGTCCTTTGTTTTATATATCGGATATTTCTATTTAAACTATAGCTTTTAAGTGTCCATTTATTTGGCCATGTTTACAATAAAAACGCCCTCTATCCCGCTAATAATGGAATAAAGGGCTAGTTGTATATTGCTAATTCACTGGTGAATAGTTCAGGTTGCAAATACTTGTTATAAAATCGATTGTTTTTTGGCTATACTGTTGGCTGAGCATACTTTGGTAAGTGCCAGGATTGGGATATTCAATTAATGCTGTTTTAGCATATTGGCTTGCCCAGCCGGTAAAAGATTGGTACACATGCTTATTTGTTTCCATGTGTTTTGGGCCAAAGGCTTGAAGGAAACAACCACTTAATTCTTCATCTCCATAAGTGCAATCTAGCCACCCGTGGAAGTCAATTATTATGTCTGGTTTTTCCTTCAATACGATTTCTTTAAGAATCTTTGCTTCCGGAGTGCTAAAGGGGGTTTCACCGGTTCGGTATTTCATTTCCTGACAATTAGCCCAATGGTAGTCAAAGTCGCGATTAATATCTATCCCGGCTGCGTTACAACGACCAAATCCTTCATTTTTTTGGCCAAGCCAGGTTCCATCCGGATTTACACAAGGAATAACAATTAATCTAGCCCCTTTTAGTGTTTCGGGTTTTTTAGAAAACTCCAACAAAGTGTCTGTGCCTATCTCTACTAACGCCTTACCGTCATGTTCCCAGGCATCTTCAAAACCATGCATAGCAAAGGTAAGTAAAATTGTTTTATTGTAGTTTTCTGGATTAATAATATAGCTTTTTATTGGCATCCCTAGATGACTGTATCCTAAGATATTATATCCTGTTAATTCTGTTTCACTATGGGCTTCAACATAAGTTGTTTTTTCAGGTAGTATATATATTGTGGCAAGTAAGATTATTAGCAATACAACAAATGCTTTACTGGTTTTTATAAAGACAACAATACCTCCTTTCGATTAACTATTTTCACCTTAAGCGTGTCGTATTAGAATTCGGCATATTTTTGCTTTAATATAACTATGTCAACTCTGCGGTTCTTTGACCGATTGGTTGGATTGTCGTTATTAACCAATGGCCTGTGTTCTCCGTAACCACTCACTGAAAGCCGCTCGGGAGGAATCCCTACTTCTCCCTGTAGTACATGGAGGACCGTTGTGGCCCTTAATGTTGACAGTTCCCAGTTAGAAGGAATCCTAGTGTTTTTTATAGGTAGATTATCAGTATGCCCTTCTACTCGTATGTGGTTGGGTATCACCAATAAAGAACTACCTAACTGTTTGATTATTCTTCTGGCTTGAGGATTGAGTTGATCAGAACCACTGGCAAATAGAAGGGTGTCTTTTAAACTTATAACTAATCCCCGTTCGTGGGAGGTTACTGTAATATAATCTGCTAATATACCTGAGTTTGCCTCTGCGGAGGATTCTGATATTTCAAAATTATCATTACTAAAGAATTCTTCGATTTGTTGCTGGATTTCTTCTATCTGGCTGGTACTGACCTGATCTATGGCTTTTAGGAGAGAATCCTCTCCACTTAACCCTGGAGATAGGTTTGATCCATCGTCTTTTAGACTTTCTAAGGCTTGCCCAGTAAAAATAACGCTTAATGATTCGGCCATAGCATAATATTTCTCTAAGTCCACCTTGGAAAATGAATACATTAGGATAAAGAATATCATTAAGAGGGTGATAAAGTCTGCATAACTAATCAGCCAACGTTCCATACCAGCTTTTTGCGCTTCAGTTTTCTTTCGCCTTCTAATCAATTTATAACTCACCTGTTTCTTCTAGTCTTGGTTCGGCTTCTGGGGGTAAATAAATACTTAGTTTTTCTCTCAATAAACGTGGGTTTTGCCCCATCTGTATAGAAAGAACGCCTTCTAAAATCATTTCCATGAAATAAGTTTCCTTCTGGGTTTTGATTTTAATTTTTGTGCCGAAAGGAATCCATAATATATTAGCTGAAGCTATACCATAGAGAGTGGCTAGGAATGCTATTGCTATAGAAGATCCTAACTCGTCCGGGTTAGATAGATTACTAAGTACCGAAATCATACCCATAACTGTGCCGATAATACCCATAGTGGGAGCATAGCCGCCTGCAACCATAAATATTTCTTGCCCAACGTTTTCATTGTTCTCAAAAGCTTCTATTTCGGACTCCAATATATTACGGACTACATCAGGGGAAATGCCGTCTATAATCATTTGCAGTCCTCGCTGCAGAAATTTATTATCAGTTAAATCAAACTGGTTTTCTAAACTTAGAAGTCCTTCCCGACGGGCTATATCTGTAAGAAATACCAGGGACTCCAACATGCCATGATAGTCAGGTAGTTGGTTTGTAAAGACTTTCTTAAAAAAGTAAGGAGTTCTTTTTAAATCTGCCCAGGGAAAACTTATAATAGTGGCTCCAATAGTCCCTCCAAAAACAATTATAAATGCGGTAACAACCAGCAGCATACCTAGACCTCCACCTTCGAGTGAGAATGCTACTACTAAGGAAATTAACGCTATTAATAAACCTATTATTGCAGCTAAATCCATAAATTTACCCCTTATCTTATCGTTGTCGCCTCAGTAATATGCTGAGGCGCTAAATTCTTCAGCCTGCTTTCAGGCGATATTATTTCAGTAATCCTTACTCCGAAATATTCTTTTACCACTACTACTTCTCCCTTGGCGATTAGTTTTTCATTTACCAGAATATCTACCGGCTCATTCTCAAGCCTCTCCAGTTCAATAATTGAACCATGAGTTATTTTTAAAATATCAGCAATACTTTTCTTGGTTCTGCCCAGTACCACCGACAACCTAAGCGGCACATCTAGAATAAGGTCCAGATTGCCATTATTTAAAAACATGCTTTCTGTAACTGTGTCGGCTTCTTGATTTGCGCTAATAAATATTGCCTTGTCGTCAATGATTTTATTTAAGGAAGCACTGCTTTCCTCTTGGATTAATTTATCCATAATTTACCTCCTATTGATCTTGCTTATCTACTTATCAACCGCCAGCGACTACTATTGCCAGCTTGTCATCTACTATCCCTGGCTGCACTTTATACTTAGGGTGATTTTCTACCAACAAGTCCATATCTTCTCCTAATGCTGAATCAAGCAAGATAACGTCCCCTACTTCTAATTGCAGTAGTTCTTGTATGGTTAGTCTAGTCTCTCCGCAGTAGGCGCTGAGACTTAAAGGCACTTTTCCTAAACTATTTTCAATATCCTTGGATTTTGATATATTAAGATTTTTGCGGGCCGCAAACCAATTCTGAGCGGTTAGGTTAGGAATTGCCTCTTTTAATGTTTCCCATGGGAAACATAGATGCATAACGCTTTTATGGCCGGTAATGACAGTTGAAAGAGCTATAATCGCAACGGTTTCGTTAGGCGAAACAATCTGGTTGAATTGAGGATTGGTTTCCATTAACTCAACCGTAGGTTTAATAGCGAATACGCCAGCCCAGGCAGTGGCCATATTGTCTAATATTTTTTGATTAAGATTTTTTAATACCCGCAGCTCTATTTCCGTGAATTCTTTTGGCTGTATATTTTTTGTGCCGCTACCCCCGAATAATAGATCTATAACCGGGGAAGTGAAATTATTGTCAGTTTGTATAACTGCACTTCCGTCCAACGGGGACATTTGGAAGACGGTTAACAAAACGGGAGAAGTTATATTGGCCAGAAATTCTTCATAAGTCGCTTGTTCAACCGATTCGATTTTAATATCGATATTGTTTCTTAGATACCCGGATAAAAAATTAGCAAGAATTCTTGATAGATTTTCATTAATCATAAATAGGGTTCTAAGCTGATCTTTGGTAAATTTATTAGGTTTACGAAAATTGTATTTTCTGGAATCTTTTTTATCTTGCTCTAAGCTACTAAATGTCGGGGAATCATTTTGAGGTAACACTTTATTTATCAACTCCATTAACTCGGGCAAATATTCCCATTTTAAAGGAAATTGCCCTTCCTCCTTTCACATGACAATTTGGTGTTAATTAACTCGCTTTACTTTAAAGATCCGATTTCTTCAGCTGCTTTTTTCAACAGTTCGTCCTGAGTTGTAATCATTTTGCTATTAAATGAGAAGCCTCTTCCAATGCGTATCATTTCAGACAAGCTATAGGTCAAGTCTACGTTGGAAGTTTCCAGCATACCCTGTAGGGCTTTGCCTTCTGATTTAGATATTTTAGATATATTTGCGGGGTCTGTTTCAAAACCATCTGCAGTCCAGACAAGATACTCTTTGTTTATGATTTTAACTAAGGAAAAGTCCTGATCAGGTTTTCCTTTTACCATTCTGACTTCGCCATTAACCCCTGCTATTCGATTTCCGTTGTGGTCGATCAAATAACCTGAGTTATCGCAAGAAAAAGAACCTTTTTTAACATACTTATCGCCTTGTGGGGAATGGATTGTAAAATATGCGTCTCCGTTTGCAGCAAAATCTAATTCTCTACCGGTTTCTTTTATGCTGCCGACGTTGGGATCATATGCTGTTTCGGATGGGACTATCCGGTTTGCATCAACGAGTGCTTTAAATGTAACTTTTTCTTGTTTAAAGCCTTCGGTGTTAACATTCGCTATATTATTGGATAAGACGTTCATTTTATACTGTAGCGCGTTCAGGCCGGTGTTTGAGTTATAAATTCCTCCTATCATTACATTAAATCAGGCAACTCTTCCGGATAACGGCAGGGAAGTTGCCCTTCCTCCTTTCATAGAGATTAATTAAGAGATTAATTATAGGTTGGCTGTTTTTTCCATTTGTTTTCCCATCTGTTTTCGTAAGGCAGTTACAGCTAGAGTCTTTAATTGGGAGACTCTCCCTACACTGATGTCCAATATACTTGAAATTTCCTTCAATGTTAGCTCTTCGTAATAATACAGAGTCAATACTAACCTTTGTCGTTCATCCAAGGTTTCTATAGCTGCGCCAAGAGATTGACTTTGTTCTTTTTTTACAAAAACTTCTTCTGGAGACTTGTTAGATGGGGTTTTTAAAATATCCTGAATTTTTATCTCACTATTTCCTTCACTAAAACCCAGGGTTTGCTCTAAAGAAACAGAGGTCATCATTCTGAAGGATTGTATGGCTGATTCTATTTCTGATTTTTCCATATCTACGGTTTTGTTAATTTCTTTGCTGATTTCTTCGATAGATACTTCAGATGCTTCTTTATTTGAGGTTGTAGATATGCGATCTATGGCATCGGTAATAATTTGAACCTTTTGCCAGCAGTTGCGTGACAATGGGGATTCTTTTCTTATGGCATCAATGATTGCGCCTCTTATTCTTTTTGAGGCAAAAGAAGAGAATTGTACTCCTTTGTCTGGCTGGAACCGCCTTATAGATTCCAATAAACCAAGAATGCCATAACTTATTAAGTCTTCTTTATCCCAATATGTGGGGGTCTTTACATCCAGCCGGTCTACTATAGATTTAACTAACGGCAGGTATTGGTGAGGGTCAATATTTGCGTATGCACTGAAGTTTTCTTTTGTCATATTTATTGCCATTTCTCGCATTGTGGCGTCCTAAGTAACGACGCCCCCTCCTTTCGCATAATAATCGGTTCGCATAA